>Ga0209508_1001744_pt1 | contig 15920 bp, 10 predicted proteins | sample AD_UKC129_MetaG_FD_184427 | JGI IMG/M metagenome (GOLD analysis project Ga0209508, IMG submission 184427) | Active sludge microbial communities of municipal wastewater-treating anaerobic digesters from Canada - AD_UKC129_MetaG (SPAdes) (version 2) | ecosystem: Engineered > Bioreactor > Anaerobic... | reverse complement strand
CGAAAGTAAGCAACAGATGTTCCCCATGGCAGCCGGCGGCGGTGTTCTGCTACCTCCAGAGACGCGGCTAAGTTGGATTGCCGATTTACTGCCCTATTTGGGGCGCGAGGATTGGGCGAAGGCCCTGCAAAAGGGTTACTCGTGGAATAGTGCCCAAAACCAGGAAGTGACCCAGCGCTACTTGCCGGATGTCACTAATCCGCTCTTAGGGCCCACGCAGTCGACGGCAGGCTATTTTGACTCTCATGTTGTGGGTGTTACAGGTGTGGGGGAGGATAGCGGCGAGTTACCGCCGAGTCATCCGCGGGCAGGGGTGTTCAACTATCGCCACCCGGTTCGCCGGTCGGATATTACCGACGGTCTATCCAACACAATCGCCATGCTGGGAGTAGAAAACAAGCGTGGCCCTTGGGCGGCGGGCGGACTATCGACGGCTAGGGGGTTAACCAAACCTCCGTATGTGAACGGTTCGGATGGTTTCGGCTCGGCCATGCCGGATGGTATGCTTGCCACCATGGCGGACGGTTCTGTTCGCTTCGTGCGAAAGGATGTCGATCCCCGCGTGTTGGAACAATTGGCAACGATCGCCGGGGGAGAACCAGTTACCGTTGATCTCTTGGGTTCTCGGGCGAGCACGGCAAAAGGCGAAGCTGCGCCATCGGGGAAAAACGGTACGTCCGGCCCAGTAGGCGTCGCTGCGGCAAGGCTTCCCTATATCCCCACCATGGGAACCTGGCGCGACCCGTGTGGTTCCTCCTTGGAAACGGCGTCCGACAATGATGGTTTCTCCGACACGTCTTGGCGGCGACGTGTGGCACAGGTGCGTTTCCGCGCTTCCTTGGCCTTGGCCATCAGCTTGTTAACGCAATGGTCGCGTGTCCCTGTGTGTGTGGATCCTGAATCGGCTGAGTGGTTACGCCTGACCGGAAATGAAGAGATTCAAGTTGAGATGCAGAACGTCACGTTCGAAGATATAACAAGAGCCATGGGAGAAGAGGTAGGCTTGTCACTTGTGCCATGTAAACAGTCGGTGGTTCTTGTTGCTGCCGATCGAATAAGGGATCACGTCCGTTACGAATTTCAGATGGAGGAAGGTGAATCAGGGACTTTCCCATCGTCAACCACGTTAGAGCAAGTCTGTGATTGGTTCAATGAGGTGAGCCCTGGTGGTTTCGACAAACCGGCACAGGTTGCAAAAGAGGGTGATCGCCTGGTAATTGATGGGCCTTTTCCCGTTGTTTTCGAAATGCGAAGAATGCTAGAGCATCGGGCTGCTATGGGCAGCACCAATGAGCGTCTGGATGCCGAAGACGAGGCGACGATTAGTCTTAACTTCTTCGAGCCAACAAGGCTGACTGATATCGCAGTAGCCATCAATCGGACCGCAGCAAACAAGGTGTTCTTCGATTGGACCTCGCTGGCCAGAATTGACGTAACACCCGATACGGAGGTTTCTATTTCGGCGACGGATGAGCCGCTCTCGGGTGTCCTCGAGCGACTTGCCGAGTTGATCCAAGCTCAGGTCCATGCGTGGGACGATGGGCCATTTGTTGTTTGCGCACCCAATCGGCTGACTTCGGGCGTTTTACGGATTTATTATGTCGGTGATATCCTTGAGAAAGGGACAACTCCGGGACAGTTGCGCGAACAACTTATAAGGGAGTGCGCTCCAGAAAGCTGGGCCGATGGCGGGGGGACGGGGATGCTCATCTATGATGCACCTGCCCAGGCCTTTGTTGTGCTTAACAGTGCCATAGTACATCGTGAGATATCCTCCTGGTTACAAAAACGGCGAGAGGGCCAACAAGGGCAATGAGCGGAGAGTACTTACACGTGGTATCTCCTGCCTGCTTGCTGAAGCCCAAGCATAAATGGGGTCGGAGAGTATGGACAGGCGACGCAAGTTTTTGAGACGATTTTCAAAACGCTCTCTATTGGCGGTGGTAAAGCGATATCGCGACGCTGTGCGGAACGAGCCTGCCGTCCATCGTACTGCCGCGTGGTGGTTGGCGTATTATCAGCGAAGTGTGGCTGAACTTCTCCTCATCATTTGGGCGGGGATGGGCTTATTCGTCGGTTTTCGGCAGTTGGGTGATGGTCTCTCGTTGTGGTTTAACACGTCGTCTCCTCGTTCATACGCCTTCATAGTGGAGGTAAACTCTGCCGATTGGCCCGAGTTGACCTGCCTGCCAGGCATCGGGGAAATTTTGGCTAAACGGATCGTGATGACGCGCCAGGAAATGGGCAGTTTTTCCCGGAGTGAGGATCTGAGGACTGTTAAGGGTATCGGCCCTAAGACTGTTCGCAAGATAGCGCCGTTTCTAAGATTCAACAATGATCGGCCTATTGAGCGATTACCTGCCACCAGGAAGTGAAATCCACCCTGAGACGTGCGGAGTAAAAAAGGTGTCGGGTGTACCAGCAGGGCAGGGTGTTAGATTTTTCGTTCTTGAATGTTTGTAGTCATCGCCTGTGATTGGAATGAGATCATGGCAAAAGTGTTGATAACCTCAGGACCCACCCGCGAGTACCTTGATCCGGTGCGGTATCTCTCAAATGCCTCAAGTGGGCGGATGGGCAGGGCCCTTGCCGAGGTGTTTCTCGAGCATGGCCATCAGGTGTTCATCGTTTCGGGTCCTGTTGAGATTGAATACCCCAATGGCGCGGATGTGGTGCCGGTCATAACGACAGAAGAAATGTTGCAAGAATGTCAAAGACGTTTCGAACAATGTGACGGCCTAATCGGGGCAGCCGCGCCTTGCGATTACCGTCCTATGACTTTTTCCCCCGAGAAGCTGCGCAAATCGGGTCACACCCTTGCGGTGGAACTTGTCGAGACGCCTGACATTCTTGCGACGCTTGCCACGAGGAAAGGGTCTCGCTGGATTGTGGGGTTTGCCTTGGAGACCCATGATGTCCACAACCGCGCGATGGAAAAACTTCGAAAAAAGCAATGTGATTTGATCGTCATTAACCGACCAGCCGCAATCGGGGCACAGACCACTGAAGTTGAGATTGCAGATGCCAACGGCGTTATTTTGGGAAATTGGACAGGTTCCAAGGAGGCGATTGCCCGACGGCTGTACGAAATTGTTGCCCAACGTTTTCTCAGAAGGGGATAAGAAGCGTTTGGCGGCGTCTTGACCACCGAAAAGCGGTTCGGTGAAATAATGTCTTCTGTTAATCGTGAGACTTGGGACCAAGGTGAGGAGATGCTCCATGGCCGATCGCCATGATGTTGTATCCGCGGGTATTTTGTTTGCCGATGTGGCTTGCGAACCGATCGAGAGATTGCCTCGTGCTGGAGAGTTAATCCCCACAAAGCGGATTCAACTGGGCTTGGGAGGGTGTGCCGCGAACGTCGCCGTGGACCTGAAAAAGCTCGGCATCTCAGTGGGTGTAAGCGGCTGCGTTGGTGATGATTTCTTTGGGCAATTCATCAGCCAGGTGCTTGACCGCGAGGGTGTGGATACAGGTGGGATTCGTTCTGTGCCCGGAATGACCACGGCGGCAACGATGATGGTTAACGTGAAAGGTGAAGATCGCCGATTCATCAGTACGCCAGGGGCCAATGTGGTCTTTAAGGCCGAAGATATTCCCACGGCCTGGACTCATGCTGCCCGTGTTTTTTACGTCGGTGGATATCTAATGATGCCGGGGCTGGAGACCGATGATTTCGTGTACCTTCTGCGCGACCTGCGGGCAAAAGGCGTGATTACGGTGGTCGATGTTGTTTTGATGGAGCGACGGGATTTTTGGCCAATCTTGAGAAAAGTCCTCCCCGAGGTCGATTATTTTTTGCCTAACGACGACGAGGGGGAAATTATTACGGGTGTAGCTGATCCGTTAGAGCAGGCCCAGCGTTTTCACGAAGCTGGCGCGAAGAATGTTGTCATCACCTTGGGAGAAAAAGGATGTCTTTTCTATGGAGAGGGGGCGAAGTTCACGGCGGGTGTTTATCCCACCACGTTTGTCAGTGGTGCGGGGGCCGGAGATGCGTTTGATGCGGGATTCATTGCGGGATTACTGTGGGGCGGGTCTCCCGAGGATTGTGTCCGGTGGGGCAGCGCTCTGGGGGCAAGCTGTGTCCGGGCGATTGGAACAACAGAAGGTGTTTTCACGCGGGAAGAGGCCGTGGCTTTTATGGCTTCACACGAACTTCCTATCTCAAAACTGAAATGAATTGAGGTGGATTTCGTGCAACCGAAGGTACTTCCCGGAAAGAGATAGGAGTGAGTGATATGCGGATCGGCGTTTTGACGAGTGGTGGTGATGCGCCGGGGATGAATGCCTGTATTAGGGCCGTCGTTCGGGCTGCCATTTCGATGGGCCACGAAGTTGTCGGTATTTACCGCGGTTATGCAGGGTTACTCCGCGAAGAGTTCTACAAGGATGAGCGCGGTCATCCAATGATGAATTTGCGGAGTGTTTCTGATATTTCACGGCGTGGGGGAACGATCCTCCATACTAGCCGTTGTAAGGAGTTCTACACGGATGACGGATTACGCAAAGCAGCAGAGGTCCTCCGGCGTAACAAAATTGACGCGTTGATCCCCATTGGTGGTGATGGCACGTTCCGCGGGGCGGTGGCTCTGGCAAAGTATTGGGACGGACAAATTGTCGGCTGCCCTGGCACAATTGATAACGATCTGATTGGTTCGGACTATACGATTGGCTTTGCGACCGCCGTTCACACGGCCGTTGAGGCCGTTGACAAACTTCGCGACACGGCAGACGCCCATGAAAGAATGTTCCTGGTCGAAGTCATGGGGCGGCATAGTGGCTACATCGCCCTTTATACGGCGATCGCCGCAGCAGCCGAGATTGCTTGTATTCCCGAAACACCGACGGACACCGGGGAGATTGTCCGGCTCCTCCACGATTTGAAGTTGCGGGGGAAAACATCCGTCATGATCATTGTGGCCGAGGGTGATGAGCGCGGAGGGGCAGCCGTCCTTCAAAAAGCTCTCTGCGAGGTGAAATGCCCCTATGAGGTCAGAGTCCTTGCCCTGGGACATCTACAGCGCGGTGGGAGCCCCGTCCCTCAAGACCGTATCCTCGCCTCGCGACTTGGAGATTTCGCCGTTCACGCGATTCTCCAAGGAAAGTCGGGCGTGATGGCTGGGGAACAAAAAGGTGAGCTTGTCTTGACTCCGCTCGAGGAAACTTTCGCCGCGCATCGGCCGGTGCCCGAAGCGTACGTCAAACTTCTGGAAACCCTTGCCACTTAGAGACTATCCCACAACCTCCCCTCTCCCGTTCGGTACGAGAGGCGCCGGGAGTGAGGGGGGCTCAAATCGCTGCCGGTTTTCTCGTTCGACTCCGACTATCGTTTGCCCTCACCCCAACCCTCTCCCAGAGGGAGAGGGAGCTCTCGGATAGGCTGTTAGAGATTTCGGCTTTCAGGCATAAACGAGAACCGACCCCCTCGCCTGGAAATGGTCTCTATTGCGAGGTTCCCTAATGGAACTTTATTACGAGGCTCCCTAATGGGACAGAGCAGCGCCGTCGCCGGTTGGATTAGTTTCCAGCCCGGACAATGGGAAACTGAACGATTGTCGCGCTGTACGGTGCGACCTCGAACGAATCCGCATGGGAAACCTCGCCGCGACTGCGCAGCTCAATACGAGGGGGTTTACCCGGGTCGTTGTAATCCATCGGGTCATTTCCGGCCACGTCCCAGACTTTACCACTGCCACCGACGGTAGCCCCTGCCACGCGCAATGTGCAGAGTTGTTTTTCGCCGGTCGGATTCACGATCGCCACAGCGAGCGTTTTGTTGTCTTTCAGAAGGGCTGCCTGTGCATCGAGCAGCGGATTTTGTGACGCCGTCGCAACCGGAATTTGGCCGAAGTACCGTCGATAGAGCACCAACATCAATCCGGTCGTTTCAAACGCGGCGGCCGTTTTGGTGGTCTTGATCGCTCCAATGACGTTAACGGTCTGGGCATAGTTTGCCATTGCGTAAACGTCGGTATTGCGAGCGAACTCGTTAAGGGCCTTGGCGATGCCGAGGCCATCCCGGACGAAGTACCGCGTCCCAAGCTCCCCGAAGACGTGTTCGCCGTACCAATAGTTCCATTCATCAAGGGCCACGGGGATTTCACGCCCGCCGAGAATGTCACGGCGATAACGCCGATGGGCATCGGCAATTCGCCGGACCTGCGCGGCCGCTTGGTTCACGTGCTCGATCAGGTCTTTTTTGGCCCCAACATAAAAATGCTCACTCATCAGGTCGATGAAATCCGCACAGTGGCGAAACATTCCTTCTGTCCATGGTCCCACATTGCCCACGGCCACGACCTTGATGTGCGGGTCCTTTTCCCGCATGGCCCTCACAAAGGCATTGTGTTTCTCGACATACTGTTCCAACGGCATATGCCCCAATTGCCAGTTACCATACATCTCATTTCCAATGCCCCAATATCGCACGCCATAGGGTTTCGGGTGACCGTTCTTTGCCCGAAGTCTTCCCATCGGAGAATCGGCGGGACCGTTGGCGTATTCCAATTCCTCCAAAGCCATTTGCAGATTGCCCAAGCCTGTGTTGACCACTACAAGAGGCTCGGTATTGAGGACGCGGCAGAAGACCATGAATTCGTCAATGCCGAAATCATTGTGTTCAATGCCTTGCCAAGCCGGGTTCTTTCGAGGTGGACGACGGTCACGGTCGCCAATGCCATCGCGCCAATCGTAACCACTGACGAAGTTACCACCCGGCCATCGATAGATGGGGGAGTTCAGCTCTTTAAGCAGGGCGATCGTGTCGGCCCGCATCCCGTGGATATTATCTGCCGGCATCAACGACAGCGTCCCGATCTGAAAATACCCCTTGCCTGTGGAAGTGATTTCCAAACGTGCATTGTCGCTGTCAGCACCAGCCTCGAATTCGAATTCGTATTTCGTGTAATCAGGAGTCAATGAACTCACGGCATGCGTAGCACGCTCCGATGGTCCCTCGCCCCAAATCAATGCAATTTCTACAGGGGCGCTTGTGTTACCACGCATCCAAATATAGCCCGTGTATTTCTTTCCTGAGACGATCCCCAACTCTCCATGGCTCAAACCACATCGTGTGCCATCATCAGCCAGTGAGACCCTGGGGCTATGGACACCAACAAACGGCTGATTTCGATCCATGGTCACACACTCTTGGCGACCGATCACTTTCCAGGGGGAACCTTTTGCTCCCACAGCATAAAAGAACTTGCGGTCCTGCAGCATTTCGGCCCAAATGCCGCCGTAGATGCATCGCCCCAGATGCTCAATAAACTGGCCGTAGATGTACTCCGAGAGGGGCGGATAAGGCTTGTTCACGTCCACCTCGATCACATTTGCGGCCTCGTGTCCCCAAGCTTCCGACCGACCAGCAATGGAGAACAGCGTTCCCACAGCAATCACACAACACAACCCCACATAGGTGAACCTTCGCAGCACCATAAGTCAGCTTCCCTTACTCCAGTTTTTCCCAAGGATGCACTGTTACTTGAACGACTGGAAATCGTGACAGTCACGAACATCGTCAGTTTATAGACCGCCGTTTGCGGCCACAAGTGGCCAGGATTAGGGCGAGCGTAATGGCTGCGCTTACCGAACAAGGATTTCCGTTTTCCGAAGGCAGAAGCGGGCTGCGTTCATTCCCGGCACCGCCCAAGGTGGGCCCTCGATGTGCGTTTTCGGGAATCAGAGGGGAGCTTCATTGAACAAGAAACGGAGGTCCTTCGTCTTGTGCCAGCCTGTTGCGCTCAGTGGTTCACTTTATCGTCGAGGTCCCCCGACTCCCCTTTGACAATGGACGGTTGCGCGTTGTAAGATAATGCCATAGCGAAGGCTCGCCGCTGACGCGGCATTTGGACAGGTAGCTCAGTTGGTAGAGCACTGGACTGAAAATCCAGGTGTCGGCGGTTCGATCCCGCCCCTGTCCACTGGGGAGTCGAGGCTTTGGGGGTATTGTGACGGCCATACGAGGGCTGAGCACTAGGGGTCTAGGCGTTCTGTTTCATACAGGCAAAGCGGGGCATCTGCCGGGGCGAGTCGGTAGGTTGTGTTCTTATCTTGGTTATTCTCGACAGCCCGTCAGCATCCTGGGATAGCTATCTGTTTGAATGCCTCTACAATGATGGGATGGCACACGACTCATTTTCTTAAAATAGGCTTTCCCTGGTGCCAGCACCTTGCACGTGCCGAGATGGCCGTGTGGCATTCTCCCTTGTGGGATTCAAGGCTGTTTTTCCTCCGCGTAACAAATAAGGCCAATAGCATGGCGGCGCAACGTAAACCTCAACAAGAACCGACAGAACCCCGGGGCGAGCGACTTCAGAAGGTCCTGGCGGCGGCCGGTATTGGCAGTCGCCGGCAGTGCGAAGAATTGATTCGCATGGGGCGCGTCGAGGTCGATAAGAAGACCATCACGGAATTGGGTTTCCGCGTGGACCCGCGACGACAGAAAATCTGTGTCGATGGTGTCCCGATTAAGTTGGAGCCACATGTTTATTATGCCGTATATAAGCCGGATGGTGTGGTTTGCACGAATCGTGACCCCGCAGGCCGGACGCGGGTCATTGATCTTGTTCCTGAAACGAACCTCCGGCTATTCCCCGTGGGGCGATTGGACCTTCATAGCGAAGGCCTGATTATCGTCACTAATGACGGCACATTGGCCGAAAGGCTGACGCATCCACGTTACGGAGTTCCGAAAACGTACATCGTTCAGGTGGCCGGAGAGCCTACGCGGGAGATCTTCACTAAGCTCTTGCGGGGTGTCCACCTGGCAGAGGGAGTTGCCCGCGTTGCCAAAATCCGCGTTCGGCGAAAACAAAGGAAGAGCACAATCCTTGAGATGGTCTTGAACGAAGGCAGGAACCGGGAAATTCGGCGGATCATGGCGCGAGTGGGACATAAGGTATATCGTCTGAAGCGAATTGCAGTGGGGCCCATTCGTCTTGGGAAGATGAAGCCGGGAGAGGCGCGGCGACTTACGGCGGCGGAGGTGAAGGCACTCTATCAGGTGGCTGGTCTGCGCCAGGACTCGTGAGGGAAAGGCTGGACAAGGCCGGCCCGACAGTGTCCTTTTTCTAGGTCGTGCGTGCCCGATGTAAAGAAAGCGTTTGAGGTAATGAGCGAAGCAGCCCATTGGCGATTGTTGACGGAGCCGGGTCATCCCGAAGTTTGGTTCGGAAACGCCGAAATTGTTTCCAACGACCAAGTGGCTCGGGATACCTTCTGCTTGCGAATGGCAGCCGCGCCGATCGCGGGAGTTATCACGCCTGGTCAATTCATGATGGTGAGGTTACCCCAAACGCATGATCCGCTCTTAGGACGGGCATTCGCTCTGTACGACGTAGTGCGCAATGACAAGGATCAAGCTATCGGTTTGGAAATCGCATATGCAGCGGTTGGCCGAATGACTCGTCGTTTGTCCACCTTGCGACCGGGCGAGAAGCTGGAAATCTGGGGACCGCTGGGTAATGGTTTTCCCGCTCCGTTCGCGGATGAGCTGATCTTGGTAGCGGGCGGCATTGGCTATACGCCTTTCTTGGCCGTAGCCAAGGAGGCCCTGGGGGTTACCCAATACGGGAAGACTGCCCGAACTGGTGGACGTTGTTGTGTCGTGAAACTGCTTTTCGGGGTGCGAAGCAAGGATTATGTACCGAGCGACATTTATCGTTTTTCAGAGTCCGGTGTGCAGGTCGTTCTTAGCAGTGATGATGGTTCCGTTGGCAAGCGCGGTTTTGTCAGTGATTTGCTCGATGAGGAATTGAGTGTTCCGGTCAGGGGGCGAAGGGTCGTTTATTGTTGTGGTCCGGAGCCCATGATGGCCAAGGTAGCCGAGATTTGCCGCGAAAGAAGCGTGGAGTGCTTAGTTTCTCTTGAAACGCCCATGGCATGCGGGTTAGGACTTTGTTATAGCTGCATGGCTCGGATCAAGGTCAACGCGCAGGATGCCGGGTGGGATTATCGCCGCGTGTGCGTTGAAGGGCCGGTCTTTGATGCGCGACGAGTTGTCTTCGAAGACTCGTGAAGATACAGGCGAATTGCAAAAAAGCCTATCGTTGTGTGTCATCCTCAAAACGAAAATCGACACCATCAATCTGCAGGGCAAAGTTTATCCCAAATGCTTGTGTGGGCGTGAAAAAGCCTCCCGGATATTCCTGATCGAGCATCGCTGAGACAGCGGCAAGCGTGGTCTCAACCGTGAGTTGATAACCATCAGGTGTTTGCATCGTTGCCGTTTTCGTATTTCCTTGGTCGTTGCTTACGCAGCCCCATAAATCCACCTTTTGAGCGGTCTTCCCGGGCGGTGACGTTCCGAAGATCCGGCGCAGCAGTGGTTCCAAATGCTGCAAATAAGGCCAACCTCGTGCACTGACCCGGCGGGGGAAAAACAATCGGACAGCGATGATGGCCCAGATTGGCATGGCCAGATAGACCTCAATGTTTGGGATTCCCGTGGAATACCATGCGGTCGCCACATCACCCCAGGGGACTGTCATGGCCCAAAGTCGCCGGGGCCGAAATGGAACACGTCGCTTTTTCCAGCCCAACGGGACCGGAACGATCTGCCCGTTGCGGCGGATCCGACCACCTTTCTGACAGGCTTCGATGATGGTGCGGGTGGTCCCAACGCTGAGTGAGCCAGTCCCTGTTAAGGCAAGTTGCAAGAGGTTGGCTGACGGGAATGCCTCTTTCAGCAGTACTGCCAATGTATCGGTAGGGACAACGTCGAACCCCAGACCTGGGATCAATGTGACATTCCGGCGGACTGCCGATTCGTGGAGTTGGGCAATCCACTCCAGCACGTCCACCTCGCCGGTGATATCGAGATAGGCCGTTCCTGTTTCGAGACACGCCATTACCATGGGCTGAGCAGTTTGGGAAAAGGGGCCCGCACAATTCAAAACTAGGCGGCAATCTTGCAGAGCCTCCCTGACAACGTTGGGTTCGTCCAACGAGAACGTCCGATACTCAGTGTTCAGTTCGTCCGCTAGAGGAACAAGACGAGAGGCGTTTCGACCGGCGAGGATGGGCCGAAGACCACGACGGACGGCCTCCCGCGCAATCCAGGACCCTGTGAATCCGTATGCACCATAGATCATCCACCGATCAACCCGAGGCATAGTTATTCACCATTAGTTTTGACATCCAGTGAGGGCCGCCGTGAGAAACCGTTGCCTTCGTCCAATGTATCTCAAATACGGAGCGGTAGCGAAGCGGCGTCCGGAATTATCGAGAAGCGGTTAGCCGATAATCTCTCGGCGTCGTTCCAGATAGTCCCACACAACATAACGGTCGAGGTCTTTTCCGGCGGTGAAGAAGACACGGCCACGAGTCGACTCAGCCAGTTTGTAGGCAAACCGAACATCCTCACGGGATTGTGTCCATCCTGGCAAGAGAAAGATGTTGATTACAATCCCCTCGCGGGCACACAGCAGACCCTCCCGAAGTGTCGCCTCTTCTGTCCGGTCATGAGGTGGATACATGAGATACAAATAGCGATCCTCAAAGTGGGCAGTGGGTAATCCGTCGGTGATGAGAATGATCTGCCGATTTGGGGTGTCCTGATTTGCAAGAAGCTGCCGTGCCACTTGGAGTCCACGTTGAATATTCGTAAAGTGCCAGGGGATATCCATTTCCGTGATGCGAGGATCACTCATGTCGGCACGCAACCGAACGACGGGGTCATATAACGTAACCGATTTCGGCATAAGTGATGGGATTTCGCTGGGATGGACGCGACGTGCAAACGTGTAGATTTCAACGAACTCAAGGTAATCCCCCGGATACTCCTTTCGAATCAGTCCATCCAAAGCCAACCCCATTCGCTTAACATCCACATATAGGCCGCCGTACCGCATTGAGCCACTCATGTCCAACAGGGCGACTGTGGCACATTTGGGAACATTGCGGGTCTTGTGGACAACAATGTCGTCTGGATGAAGATAAACGGGGATACCTGGCCCCTGTCGGATCATGGCGTTGATCATTGTTCCGGGAATGTCCATGTGGGCCAGTGAGTCGCCAAACTCGTACGCTTTGGTTTGGGGTAATTCGACATTACCGTCTCCGATCACAGGACCTGTGTGTCGGCCGCTGCGGGCGGCCTGAAGTTGGCTGAAAATCTTCTCCAAGAGTCGCCCTTGAAACAATCGGTACGCCTTCGGCGTCAGTTGGTAGCCCTGGGCAGTTCGTTCCAGACCTTGTTCCTCGGCGATTTGCCGAATGAGATCTTCGATTTGCCTCATGAAACCCTTCAAACGTTCGATGTCGTACTCTTCCACAAACCGCCGCAGGGCCTCCAGATCAATGACGGCCAAGCGCGCATGCTTGGAGGCTTCCTGAAGCTGTTCAAGAAGGCGGTCGATGGTCTCCAGAATATCTTTGATCTCTAGGGCCTCGGGGATTGTCATGGGCCGTTGCCCCGTGAAATGATATTTGGCCGCCAGTTCATCAATAAGGTACTTGTCCCCGAGTGCCTGAACCAAATGAAGCACTTTTCGTGCGAATTCACTGTTCTCGGTTTCACATAGGTACCAAAGTCTCTCTAATTCAAAGATCTGCTCTTCGCGAAACGCCCGTTCGTAGCGGCGAGATAGTTTCTGCGGTGGCTTTAGGCTACTTCCCAACTCTCGGTAACGACGGGCTGCCAAGGCATGAACAGTTTCAACTTCGTAAGTCGCAAGAATCTTGGCCTTACGCTGGCGGAGCATTTCCATTAACGATTCCAGCGAAGGGCCTAGCCCGGCGATCATACTTGGGTCAAGCTCGATGGCCTGAGCGAGTTCTTCCTCGCTCAATTCCCGCAGCGAACCAAACGTAAGCATGTGATTGACGGCGGCCGACGCTAAATCCGGCGGCGGTTTCGTGGGGCTAGGAAACCGCAACGGGTTGTACTTTTGATAAACGTGAATGACACCGCCTAGATGCTTAGGAGATTTCATAGACGATCTTTCCACGATATTCGGCCCGCGAAATGCGGTCGGTCACATATAATCCCGCCAAAATGAACTCAACGCAGGAAGCCCTCACGGCGGGATCGTTCGAGACGTTAATTTCAAAAGCCTTTTCCCAGGCGGGGGGTACCCGTTTCAGCCGCTCCGCGTAATATGCCGAGGGTAACATGCTGCCCACTTCAATTTTCACGCCTCGCCCAAAAATCTCCGCGATCTCGGCAAGGCCATGCTCCTGCACGTACTCTTGAAAGACATCCTTGATCGCTTCCGCAATGATAGCGTCTAAAACTTGTTTTTCGGTCATCTGGTGGCCCGCCATCAGGTCTAGTTCCAGTTTTCCCAGCGAGGACGAGGCCAAGTGACCAAGATCACTAATGCGAGGGACAGCTGGTTTTTCACCCAAGATGATGCCACGACGGCGGGCGCTCGCCACCATGGTCCGGTAATTGGCAATGCTCAACCGGGCACTGACGCCCGATTGCTGGTCCACATATTTCGATCGCCGCGCGACAATACTGATCTGCTCGATAATCTCTTTCATGAAATAAGGGACCACCACGGGGTACGCGCCGTTCAGATCGATCTTAGCCTCCTGTTCGGTGATTTGGATGGCAATGTCGCGGTCACGCGGATAATGCGTATGGATCACAGAACCGATGCGGTCTTTCAACTGCGGAATAACCTTACCACTTCGGTTGTAAGTAGCAGGATTGGCGGAAAACAGGATGAGAATATCCAGATCAAACCGGATGGGATACCCACGAATCTGTACGTCCCGCTCTTCCAGGATATTGAAAAGGCCCACCTGAACTAGCTCATCCAATTCAGGTAACTCATTGACGGCGAAGATCCCGCGATGCATCCTCGGGATTAATCCAAAGAACAAGGCCTCCTCGGCTGAAAGACTGGTGCCCCTGGCCAGTTTGGCAGGGTCGATTTCGCCAATGATGTCTGCAAATTTTGTCCCCGGTGCCAGTCGCTCCGCATAGCGCTGCTCCCGGGGCCACCAAGCAATGGGGACCTTGTCTTCCGGTGTCTCGGCCAGGAACTCTTTTGCTCGGCGCGTGATCGGACGATACGGGTCTTCGTGAACAGGCACGTCGGGGATATCAAGATACGGGATGGCGGGGTCCAGAAACCTGGTAAGCAACCGCATGAGACGGCTTTTGGCTTGGCCTTTTTCACCCAGAAACAGCATATCGTGACCCGCAAGAATGGCGAGACTGATCTCCGGAATGACGGTATCGTCATAGCCGATGATGCCGGGAAACAGATCCTCGCCCGATTGAAGCGCCCGGATAAAATTGTCGCGCAATTCCTCCTTAACTGTCTTCGACCGCCATCCGCTTTCCCGAAGTTCTTTCAGCGTTGCTGGCCTTTGGGCCGAGGTCCACATGGTTGTTCCGCTCCTTCTTCAGCGCGGGCAGCTGTCTCGCACACAAGATTTCTTAATCACCCCTGGGATGTTGACCCGCTTTCATTGTAGCGCGGAATGGCAATGGGTTAAGTGCACCCATACTGCACCTCCACCCCAGTTGATCCACCAAGCGCACGATACCCTCGACCGTTGCTGCGGCTGAATTTGCCGGCTGGCATGTCGGAATGGACAACTAGTGACCACGCGATGAATATGGTTTGTGGCAACGCAGACGTGAATGGAAGACTTGTGCGGTGCACAATCGTCGAAAAAGGGGGAGCGAATTTTAACAAAGGGCAACGACATCCATCGCGCGCAAGCACAATATGAGCCAAAAGCTCCGCGGCCCTCGTCACTACGTTGTACGGGAGGACATGCCCCCGAGGAGGACCACACCGTCAAGCGCGGGTCGCGAGGTCAATGCACATTAGGTAAATCGAAAAAAACCGTGACAGATAGGATTTGATTTCACAAGGGGTACCAGAAGACCTAGTACAGAGCGAAGAGGCCGTCACCGGATGGAATCAACGCCGGGCGTGGTGTACGAAATTGGTCTCGTTTCGGAGACACTGGCTACCACTGGAATTCCCTGGGTCGGCTTCCGAAAAGAAGGACTTGTCAGAGCTGAGTTTCGAGAGTGATCAGCGGTTTTGATCCCAATTCAACCGGGCCGCCGATATACCTAACGACACGGGGTTAACAGCAGAAGCGTCGCAACCGTGATCGCAGGCCCAAATCTACCGTTGTGGCGAACCAAGAACCTATCCAGTAATCTCCCTTCGCCCGTTCGGCGGGAAAGGGGCCCGGGGCGAAGCTGACTCGAATCGCTGCCAGTTTTCTCAGTCGATTCCGACGTTCGCCTGCCCACGCCCCCAGCCTCTCCCCGAGGGAGAGGGTGACTTTTTGGGATGGGCTTTAAATAGATTTCCGAGCGGAGGGCACGGGACTCGAACCCGCAACCCCTTTCGGGGCACCACATCTCCAGTCTGGTTCCCCTCAGGGAGAGCAGAAGCCAGGGATTCGACCCCGCGACCCCCAGCTTGGGAAGCGAGCGCTCTCGGCCCTCATCGAACCGGGCACATGCCAAGATTTCATGCTCGTTCGTATAATGCCCTAAAACGTCCCATAAGGAGTTTCGCCATGAACTGGAAGCTGATCTTCTGTAATCCGTCTCCGCTGCCGGCGCAAAAGCAAATCCCTGTTTCACTCCTAGAAAATCCAACCGTCTCCGGGCGTGTCCTCTACGAAATGGCCCGTCAACTCTATCAAAGCCAAGAGGAAAGCCTGCGTAGCCTCCAAACACGGGCGTCGCATTTGCTAAACGTTTCAATCCTGGGCCTCACGGGCGGCATCTTCACCTTTTTGAATCTCTCGTCCACGTGCTGGTGGGCTGCAACATTCTCACTCTTTTTCCTGATTCTCGCCTGTGTGATACTCCTCTTGGCCCTGCGGCCCATCCCCTACGCCGAGCACTTCTCACCCTGGTGCGTTACCGAAATACCTGACCTCGTAAACTCCGAGGACAGATTTTTGCTTTGGTTAGCCCTCAGCTA
>Ga0209508_1001741_pt1 | contig 15954 bp, 11 predicted proteins | sample AD_UKC129_MetaG_FD_184427 | JGI IMG/M metagenome (GOLD analysis project Ga0209508, IMG submission 184427) | Active sludge microbial communities of municipal wastewater-treating anaerobic digesters from Canada - AD_UKC129_MetaG (SPAdes) (version 2) | ecosystem: Engineered > Bioreactor > Anaerobic... | reverse complement strand
GGAAAGACTAAATACTTACTGTGACCGATAGTGAACTAGTACCGTGAGGGAAAGGTGAAAAGAACCCCGGTGAGGGGAGTGAAATAGAACCTGAAACCACTTTGCCTACAAGGAATCGGAGGGGTGTACCATTTAAGGTGCACCCTCACGGTGTGCCTATTGAAGAATGAGCCGGCGAGTTTATATTCGCTGTTTGACTAATTCGCTAAAAGCGAAATAATCAAAGGGAAACCGAGTATGATAAGTGCTCTCTTCTCTATTTATCTTTGGTTTTAAAGCCAAAGATAAATAGAGGGAATAGCGAATATAAGACCCGAAGCCAGGCGAGCTTACCATGGCCAGGATGAACCCCGCAGAAATGCGGGAGGAGGTCCGAACCCGTGAGTTGTGCAATACTCTGGGATGAGCTGTGGCAAGAAGTGAAAAGCTAATCGAGCCTGGGAATAGCTGGTTCTCCCCGAAATAGCTTTAGGGCTAGCGGCCTATTTATCCTGATGGGGGTAGAGCTCTGGATGGTGTGTAGGGAGCGAAAGCTCAGCTCACCAACCAAACTGCGAATACCATTAGGTTATGATAGGCTAGTCAGACTGTGGGGGCGAAGCTCCATAGTCGAGAGGGTATGAACCCAGATCGCCGTCTAAGGTCCCTAAATTCCAGTTAAGTGCAAAGCAAGGTAGTAATTTCTCTTAGACAGCTAGGAGGTTGGCTTAGAGGTAGCCATCCTTTAAAGAGTGTGTAACAACTCACTATTCGAACCTGTTTATCAGGGAGAGAGATTGCGCCGAAAATTTATCGGGGCTCAAACTGGATACCGAAGATGCGATCTAATATCACTTTAAAGTGATATTAGAGGTAGGGGAGCGTTTCCTAAGCGCTGAAGTCTAAGGCGTGAGCCGGGATGGAGCTTAGGGAAGTGAGAATGCCGGCATGAGTAACCACAATCCACCTGAGAACGGTGGACTCCGTAAGCCCAAGGTTTCCTTGGCAATGGAAATCAGCCAAGGGTTAGGCGGTCCTAAGGTGATGGCGAAAGCCGCAGCTGATGGACAGCCGGTTAATATTCCGGCCCTTCCTTTTTCTTTTTTTCGATGGGGGGACGAAAGAGAGTAGATTGAATGCTTTAGTGGTTTAGCACCCTTTATCGAGGATGAAGTTTAGGCAAATCCGGACTTCTGTCTTAAATGACAAATCCCAGAAAAAAGGCAAGACAAGGAGTTATCCTTGTCAAGTCAATCGAGCCTCTTTCCGAGAAAAGCCTCTAAGATACGAGAAAAAGGAATCCGTACCAAAACCGACACAGGTGGGCGAGGCGAGTAGCCTCAGGAGAACGAGTGATTCCTCCTTAAGGAACTCGGCAAAAAAGCGGGCGTAACTTTGGGATATGCCCTCCCTGAACTAGGCGCGCAAGCGCTTCAGTTTAGGGCGCAGCGAAAGTTTCCCTGGCGACTGTTTACCAAAAACACAGGTCCCTGCGAACCCGTAAGGGGATGTATAGGGGCTGAGGCCTGTCCGATGCCAGAAGGTTAAGACTGGCGGTTAAATTTTCCTTTTAGGAAAGTTTAGCTGACTAGTTCAAGCCCTGGTCAATGACAGCCGTAACTATAACGGTTCTAAGGTAGCGCAATTCCTTGTCGGGTAAGTTCCGACGCGCATGAAAGGTATAACGACTGGGGAACTGTCTCAAGGAGGAGCTCGGTGAAAATGCGTTTCCAGCGAAGACGCTGGGTACCCGCAGCTAGACGAGAAGACCCTAGGAGCTTTACTGCAGTCTGGCATTGAATTTAATTTCAAAATGCGTAGCGTAGTGGGGAGACTATGAAGTTCTGCTTTCGGGCGGGATGGAGTCGCCAATGAAACACCCATCTTTTTGAGATTAAATTCTAACCTCTTGTAAACAAGATGAGACAGTGCTTGGCGGGCAGTTTTCGTGGGGCGCGATCCTCCTAAAAAGTAACGGAGGAGTCTATTAAGGTTGGCTATCCGCCAATGGAAACGGCGGAGGTAGTGTAAAGGCAAAAGCCAGCTTTATAGCAAGGGAGACATCCCGCGCTATTGCGAAAGCAGAGCTTAGTGACCCGACGGATCGTTGTAGAAGGTCCGGAGACACCGGACAAAAGTTACCCTAGGGATAACAGGCTGGTGGAGCCCGAAAGTTCACATCGACGGCTCCGCTCGGCACCTCGATAAAATAGCCGATTGTCGAGGTAATAAACCAACTCATAACGGAGAAAGCCATATATAAAAACCCAGTAATTATTATATCAAGATATTTTTGGTATAATAATCTGATATATGGTTAACACCGTGGGAAGTTGCGAAAATAAATATTGGCAAAAAAAGTGGATTCCTATTAAGAAAGCCCTTAGATTAAATTCTAAGCAAAGGCAATTAATTATAGGATCTCTTCTTGGTGATGGAACAATGCGTTTAGGCAAAGGTGCTAAAAATGCTAGTTTTAAAGTAGAGCAAGGATTAGCTCAGAAAGAGTATGTTGAATGGAAATATCAAATATTAAAACAATTTGTTTTCACTAGACCTCAAATAAGTTACAGATCTACTAAAGAAGGCACCAAATACGCAAAATCTTGGTGGTTTAGAACGATTAGGCATCCATTACTTACAGATATCTACAAAAAATTTTACAAGGGAAATGGTTATAAAAATGGGAAAAAGATTATTCCCAAAGACATTAAGAATACTTTTACTCCCTTTGTTGTAGCTATTTGGGTTATGGATGATGGTTCCTATTCAAGAAAAAGAATTGATATTAGTACTTATTCTTTTTCTCTTTCAGAAATCCATATTTTGCAAAAGTGTTTTAAGGAAGTATTCAACATTGAAGCTAAATATTATTCTGATCGAGGTAAAGGATATAGAATGTATTTTAACCAAGAGGAAACCAAGAAATTGATTAAAATTATTCGTCCCTATATTATACCCTCAATGAGGTATAAAATAGGATTTCGCAACCCCGTAACGACTTGATTCTCGTTAAAAGCCAAAAACGAGATGAAGATAATAGAGATTTTCTCTATTATAAAACGTTGGTATCTAGAATTAGAATTCTAGATAAAGGTATAGTCTACTCTATTAGTAATAATAGAAAAATAGTGGTCGGCCCATCCTATCCTGGCGCTGAAGAAGGTGCCAAGGGTTTGGCTGTTCGCCAATTAAAAGGATACGCGAGCTGGGTAAGTGGTTAATGAGCCCAGTAAAAACTGGCTTATAACGGTAGAGCCCATTTTTATGATATAATTAAAGAATGGGTAATATCGTGGGAAGACAAATTTATATTTCTTCATTTCAGAGAGAAATTATTAATGGCACCATTTTAGGAGATGGAAGAATTGAGTGTCGTTCAAAAGGAATAAGAGTATTTCCTATAACAGCACGATTAAGAATACATCAAGGAAGGAACCAAAAAGATTATTTGTATTGGAAATATCAAGTTTTATCTAATATTGTTTCTCAGCAACCTAAGCAAATAATTTGTGGAAGAAATTACCAAAAAAATAAAAATTATTATTCTTGGTATTTTCATACAGTTACAATGAAATTTTTTGGAGAGCTATACAAACAGTTTTATTCAAATGGACATAAAATAGTGCCAAAAGATATATTAGATATTTTGACGCCATTAAGTTTATCTGTTTGGTATATGGATGATGGATGTCTTAGTCAAGGAACAGCGATTCTAAATACTCAAAATTTTTCTTTTAGTGAACAGAAAATTTTACAGAAAAGTCTAAAAGAAAAATTTAATTTAGAAGCTACAATCAATAAGGATAGAAATAAATGGCGTTTAAGAATTAAAAAAGAAGATTTTTATAGATTTCGTAGCTTAGTAGAAGATTATATTATTCCATCAATGAAATATAAAATTGTTCCCGTAGAGACTGAGTTCGAAAGAACAAGGTAGTAGGCTTTAAGCTTGCTACAATACGCCAGTTCCGATATTTAATATCGGAAAAGATATAGTCCATACTTATAGAAATATAAGATTAATATGTCAAACCGTCGTGAGACAGGTTGGTCTCTATCTGCTGTGGGCGCTCGATACTTGAGGGGAGCTGGTCTTAGTACGAGAGGACTTGACTGGACGAACCTCTGGTGTACCGGTTGTCCTACCAAGGGCATTGCCGGGTAGCTATGTTCGGAAGGGATAAGCGCTGAAAGCATCTAAGCGCGAAGCCCACCCCAAGATTAGGTATCGTTTTAGATTCCTCAAAGACTATGAGGTTGCCGTAAGGCACTCGCTTAAATGTTAAAGTTTAAGTGAGGATAGGCTCTAGGTGGAAGCTCGGTAACGAGTTAAGCCGAGGAGTACTAATAAATCGAAGACAACTTTCCTATCTTTAGGAAGAAAAATAATTTTTGCCTTTTATTAAATTTTTAAAATTTAGTTTTTATTGAACTAAAAAATCCTCCCGGTGATTTAGCCAAGTGTGTACCACCTGATCTCATTCCGAACTCAGAAGTGAAAGCGCTTGGCGCCGATGATACTCCTTTGTGGGGAAAGTAGGTTTTGCCGGGAGGATTTTTTAGTGGGAAATTCTTGTTGTTTAAAACAAGGCCTTGTTAATAGTGATTTCTTTTTTTTTATGCTATAATTGGTTTGTTTTCGGAAGATAACAAACTTTTTATTATAATGGAAAGACGTTTATTTAAACAACTTATTATTTCGGGAATTCTATTAGGATTAGCTATTTTAATTTCTTACGATATTTACTTTACTTTAAAACCAGTTCCTACTTGTTATGATGGTATTAAAAATCAGAACGAGGAAGATATTGATTGCGGGGGAATATGTTTGCCTTGTGATTTAAAATATCAAAAAGTTTTGACCGTTGCCAGTGAGCCAAAAATATTTTTAAAACCAAATAATAAAGTTGATCTTTATTTTAAATTGAGAAATATTTCTGAGGAATGGGGAGCCGAAGAACTTTATTATAAAGTTGTTTTTTACTCGTCAGACGGAACTTTAAAAGAAGAATTAATTCAAAAAGGTTTTATTCTTCCTCACGAAATTAGATATTATTTACTTCAAGAAATTGCTTTGCCTTTTACTCCTTCAAAAGCCGAAGTCGAGATAATGAGTGATAATATTCAATGGGCAAAACCATTAGAAGGCATTAATCTTGCTTTAGGCAATGCGTTTCTTCTGACTAATTTAAAAATGTACTATCCTTCTGAAGAAGAAGGAGGAAAAAATATTTATCTATTCACTAAGTCGTTAGAAAAAGGCATGAAAGACGCTGAGGTTTATAATTTGCAAAAAGTTTTAGCTCAAGATCCGACGGTTTATCCAGAAGGACAAATTACTGGTTATTTTGGAGAATTAACAGAGAAAGCTGTTAAACGTTTTCAATCTAAATATGGAATAAGGGTTACTGGTGAAGTTGGGCCTCAAACAAGGGCAAAGCTTAATGAACTTTTTGGCCCCGGATATACGGAACCATTTTCTTATACTTTTAATACTTTCCTTCAAAAAGGAATGAGTGGAGTAGAAGTAGCCAATTTGCAGAGAGCCTTAATGATTGATTCTACTGCTCATCCAAAAGGATTGATTTCCGGTACTTTTGATGATAACACCGAAAAAGTCTTAAAAGAATTTCAAAAAAAATATAATTTGGAGCCAACTGGAGTAGTGGATAAGGCAACCAGAGAAAAATTAAATGAATTATTCTCTAAGGAAAATGAATATAATCCATCGTTAATAGGAGGTACTATCAGTCCAGCCCAAGCTAAATTAGAAATTACCGGAGAAATTTTTAATAGTTCAATTTATAACTTCAAAGAAGGAGAAGTTGGCTTTATTTTATGCAATCAGCAAAACCAAGAAGTAGCGATAGGCAAAACCTTTATTGAAGGAATTTATTCTAATCAAAGAAAAAATTTCAGGGTGAATTTTTATCAGGATTTGCCCCAAGGAATAAAAATTTGTTATGAGGTAGTTTCTATTAATATTTTGAGCTCTTCAAATGTTATAAAGTAAACTTTAAAGATGAGGTATGGAACTTATTAGAAAAGATTTTTTATTGTTTTTTGCTTTAATCGGTTTAATTTCTTTAAGTTTAATTACTCTAGCCAGTATTTCGGTGAACGAAGAACCTGCTTTTTATTCATTGAAAAGGCAGGCTATTTTTTTTATCCTTGGTTTTACGGTGTTTTTCATTTTATCTTCAATTGATTGGCGGTCTTTTTTAGACAGCTCTTTTATTATTACTTTTTATTTTTTCTCTTTATTTTTACTATTTTTAGTTTTAATCTTTGGAACAACTATTAAAGGAGCAACTGGTTGGTTTCAAATTGGCTCATTAAATTTTCAGCCAGTTGAAATAGCTAAAATTGCCTTAATATTAATTTTGGCAAAATTTTTATCTTCTTATCATAAAGAAATCTGGCAGTATCCTTTATTATTAAAAACGGCTTTTTTTACTTTTTTACCGGTAATGTTTGTTATTTTCCAACCGGATTTAGGTGGAGTTATTGTTTTAACAGCAATTTGGTTTTTAATGATTTTAGTTAGCGGTATTAGATTAAACCAGATAGTATTTTTAATAGTTATATTTTTAATTATTTTAATTTTAGGTTGGTTTTTCTTTTTGCAGCCTTATCAAAGAGAAAGAATTATTAATTTTTTAAATCCTGAAACCGATCCCATGGGTAGCGGTTATAGCCGTCAGCAATCTTTAATTGCCATTGGTTCTGGTCGGATCTTTGGCAAGGGTTTAGGATGGGGAACTCAAACTCAATTTCGTTTTCTTCCTTTAGCCAAAACAGATTTTATTTTTGCGGCTCTTTCTGAAGAATTAGGATTAGTTGGGGTTAGTTTATTATTAATTTTATTATTGATTTTTATCTGGCGATTAATCTTTTGGGCTAATAATTTAAATAATAATTTTTGTTCTCTTTTTATTATTGGTTTTGCCGCTAAAATATTGGTTGAGAGTTTTATTAATATCGGAATGAATACTGGTCTATTACCTGTTATTGGCATTGGTTTGCCTTTTGTTTCTTTGGGAGGATCTCAGATTTTAGCGAATTTTATTTGCTTAGGAATTATTGGTTCGATGATTAAATACCAAGATATTTTTTAATAATAGCAATTAGAGATGATTAATTTTCTTCAAAACCACAATCAGGATAACAATAAAGGAAAATTTTCCCTTCCTTTTTTTATCTGTTTAATTCTTGTCTTTCTCTTTTGGGGATTAGTAAATTATTCTTATTCTCTTACCAATAAAGACTTTATTATTTATCAAAATGAAAGTTTAGAGGAGATAGCCGATCGGTTAGAAGAAGAAAAAATTATTAATTTTAAGCCGGTTTTTATTTTAACCTTAAGGATTTTAGGTCAAGACAAAAATATTTATCCCGGTTATTATTCTTTTCCTGATAAAATTTCTTTAAGCGAAATTATTAACACCATCACTACTCCTTCTAATCAAAGAAATATTCTTTTAGTTATTAAAGAAGGGGAAACCCTGAAAGAAGTTGAAGAAAATTTAAAGGACGCTGGTCTTATTATTAATCGCAATTTTTTAGATTACCAAATTAAAGATTTTCTTGATATTGACTGTTTGAATAATTTAACTGATGATAACAACTTATCATTAGAAGGATTTATTTTCCCTGATAGTTATTATTTATCTTTAGGTACTGAGGAGGAAGAACTTTTAAAAATTTTTCTAAAGAACTTTTGTCAAAAAACAAAACAGAACGAGGAATTAATGAAAAAAATTGATGATTTTCAAAAAAATTTCTCAGTTTTTTATCCGCAGGAAATAAGAAAAGAAGAAAAAAAAGATTATTCACCTTCTTTTTATGATATTTTAAAAATGGCTTCTATTTTAGAAAAAGAAGTCAAAGACAATCAGGAAAAAAGAATGGTAGCTGATCTTCTTTGGCGGCGTTTACTTAGTGAGATGCCTTTGCAAGTTGATTGTACTATTTGTTATGGTTTATTTTTTAATTTTAAAGACTGCGATTTAAATCCAGAGGACTTTCTTATTCCTTCCCCGTATAACACCTATCTCTTAAAAGGGCTGCCATCAACACCAGTGAGCAACCCTGGTCTCCATTCAATTGAAGCGGCAATTAGCCCAATTAGGAATGATTATTGGTTTTATTTGACTGACAGAGAATCAGGAAAAACTATTTTTTCCGTTGATTATGACAATCATCTTGAAGCTAGAGATAAATATATAAAATGAAGGAAATTGTAAAATTGAAAATTTAATAATTTTTCTTATGCTAAAAAATTCTAAAATAAAAACTTTCATTCTGATTTCAGGCGATCTTTTCCTGTTTTATTTAGCTTTAACCCTTTCTTTTTTAATTCGCTATCATTTTTCATTTGAGAAAGATATTCTTTTGCCGGCTTTTTCTAACTTCTTTTTTGTTTTTCTTCTTTGGATTTTTATTTTTTATATTGGTCGGGCTTATGATTTGCTTTTATTAAAAAATAAATTTTCTTACTATAATCGAATTTTTATTTTATTGATAGTTAATATTATTTTAACCATTATTGTTTTTTATGCCTTCTCCCCGGATTATCAGCCAAAAATTACCTTATTGTTTCTTTTTATTTTCTCGCTTATTTTTATTATTTTTTGGCATCGTTATGCTTATAATTTATTTAAAGCTAATCTTATTAAAACAATTATTGTTTCTGAGGATACTCAAAATAATAAGCTTTTAGAATTAAAAAATACCTTAGATCAAAATTCACAATTAGGTTATAAAATATTAAAAGTTTCTTCCTTAAAAGATTTTTTTGAAGAAAAAGACCAATGGTTAAAAAAGGGAGTAACATTAATAGTTTTTGATTCGGCAATTTTTTCCTCCTTACAAGATTTTTCAAGCGAAGAAATCTTTGATTTTGAAATAATGGAGTTGATTGACTTCTATGAAATGATCTTTCGCAAAATTCCAATTGATTTTTTAACTCTTGATTGGTTTGTGAAAAATATTTTTAATCGGGATTGGAGTTTATACGAATTATTCAAAAGGGTAGGGGATTTTTTAAGCGGTTTATTGCTTTTTATCATTTTTTTACCTTTGTGGCCAATTATTATTTTAATGATTAAATTAGAATCGAAAGGTCCAGTTTTTTATACTTCCAAAAGAGTAGGTAAAGCCGAGAAAGAATTCTCAATTTATAAATTCCGGACCATGGTCAAAGACGCTTCTTCTCTTGGCCCTTCTTGGACATTAGAAAATGATCCTCGAATAACAAAGGTTGGGAGATTCCTAAGGAAAAGCCATTTAGATGAATTGCCTCAATCATTGAATGTTATTAAGGGAGAAATGTCTTTTGTCGGCCCTCGGCCAGAAGAAAAAAAATTAGTTGATCTTTATAAAAAAGAGATTCCTTTTTATAAGATGCGTTTTTTGATTAAACCGGGGATTGTCGGTTGGGCTCAAATTAATTATCCTCACACTGCTTCAGTAGAGGAAGTCAAAGAAAAAACCGCTTTTGATTTTTATTATCTTAAAAATAGAAGTTTTATTTTAGATATTATAATTATCTGCCGGGCAATTATCAGTATTTTTGAAATAAAAACTCATTAAGTTATTAAAAAGCATGGAATATTTTTCATCTTTGGCTTTTGTATTAAAAAAAGAACCGTCAGGAGAACAGGATCGAGTTTATACTTTTTATACTAAGAATTACGGAAAATTGAATCTTTTAGCCGTTGGTAGCCAGAAATTAACTGCTCGTTTATCTGGCCACTTAGAAAGACCAGCCTTGGTTTGGATAAAATTTATTTTAGGCCATCGACCAAAATTAGTCAGCGCGTTAGAAGAGAATAATTTTTTACCAATTAAAAAAAATCAGTCGGCCCTATTATCTTCTTTGAAAATTTTATCTTTTTTAGATGAATTGACTTTAGAGTATCAAGTAGATGAAAAAATTTGGAATTTGCTTTTTGAATCTTTTTCTTTTTTGGAAAAGAATATTTCTCACGGAAAAACAATAGCCGATTTTGTTTATTTTTATTTTCAATCTCAATTGATAAAAATATCTGGTTGGGAGCCGTATCTTAAAGATTGTTTAATTTGCCACCAAAAAGCCAATTATTTTAATTTCGGCCAAAAAGGACTGTTATGCCAAAAACACCGGAAAAAAGATGATTTATTTTTAACTGAATCAGGGTTAAAATCTTTACAATTACTTTTTAATTCCTCTCTTAAAAATTTTCAAAGTTTAAATTCCTTAAAAGAAATTTTAAAGAATAAAGAAGTTCTTGAAAAATTTTTAAGCGATTTTTCTTTTTTCTTAAAATCGGATATAATAGGATAAGAATAATTTTCTCTGAAAAAACAAGACAATTTCTACCAAAGATACCGCTACGTGAATTATTAATTATTAATCATCAATTATTAATCATCAATCATCAATAATCAATAATCATTAAAATTAATTTAAATAATTATGAACAAAAAAATCAGTGATTTTTTTAAAAGTTTTTGGGGTGGTTTAGTAATTGCCTTGGTAATTGTTGGCATAGGTTACCTTGTTTATAATTTTTTAAATCAAGGGGGAGTTGATTTTCGGGTTATTGGTCCTCAAGAAGCAAAATCCGGGGAATTAAAAAATATTCAATGTCAAATCTTCAATAATTCTCAAACTCCATTGGTTGACACAGAATTAATAGTTAATTTACCAGAAGGGGTATTTAATCCCGAGGATCCATCGGCAAGGAAAATGACTATTTCTTTGGGGGAAATCGCTGCTAAAACAGAAGAAGATAGGTCTTTTTCTCTGCTTTTTACCGGTGAAAATAACACTTTGCAACAGGTAGAAGTTGTTTTTCACTATCGGCCTCAAAGTGTCAGCGCTCTTTTTGAAAAAAGAGATTTAGCGAAAGTTTTGATTTATGATTCAATATTTCGTTTAAATGTTCAAAATCCCAGTCAAATTTTTATTGACCAGAACTTTCCAATTACTGTTTCTTGGAGCAATATGTCTGATTATCCTTTTGAAAATGTAGAATTAAGGGCAGAATGGCCAAGTAATTTTACTTTGTCAGAATCAAACCCTCAAACTTCTTTTTCTTCCAATAATAGATGGTCTCTAGGCGCTTTAATGAGTGGCGGTCAAGGCAAGGTTAATCTTAAAGGCTATATTTCCGGTCAAGCCGGAGAAACTTTAAAAGTAATTTTTAATTTAGGAATAGTTCAAGGCGACCAATTTTTCCCCTTGGCAAAAGCAGAAGGAGTTTTTACGTTAGTGGAAAATCCTTTAAGGGTTTATACTCTAGTTAATGGGGGTACTTCTTATGAAGCTGATTTAGGCGAGGAATTAAACGTAAAAATTTATTATCAGAATAATTATTCTAGTGCATTAAGAAATTTAAAACTGGTAGTAAGTTTAAACGGAGAAGCTTTTGATTTTACTACTTTAAAGGCTCCAAAAGGAGTTTTTGCCAGCAATCTTCATCAAATTACTTGGGATGGTTTATATGTGCCAGAACTTTATAATCTTAATCCTCACGAAGATGGTTCTCTGGAATTTACGGTGAAATTAAAAAAGAACTGGCCAATGGTAAGATTAGATCAGCAAAATCCAGTTTTGGAAATTAAAACAACTATTGAAAGTTCTAACTTGCCAGAAAATACTGATTTATCAGAATTACCTAAATCTTCTTTTGTTAGCACGGTGAAAATTAACACTGTTACTGATTTAATTGTTGAAAGTTATTTTCGTGATCCTACTGCTCCGATAGCTAATACCGGGAATTTACCCTTAAGAGTTAATCAGCCGACTGATTTTACTATTCATTGGAAAATAAAAAATACTTACAATGCCTTGAATAATGTTGTTGTTCAAACCACTTTACCTTATTGGGTTGAATTTACTTCTCAAGTAGCCGGTAATTACGGACCTTCAAGGCCGGAATATGATTCTTTAACAAAAACAGTAACTTGGAGTATTCCAATTGTAGAAGCTGGTTCCGGGATTTTAGATAAAGGTTATGAAGCAGTTTTTCAGGTAAGAGTTACTCCAGTGGCCAATTATACTAATCAGGCTATTCCAATTATTGGTGAAACTTCTCTCAGAGCAATTGATGCCTTTACTGGTAAAGCGATAGAAAAAATTATTTCGCCAGTAATGTCTAACCAGTTAACTGATAAAACTGTTTTTTCTGATCAGGGAATAGTAAAACCTTAAAAATTCATTAACTGACATTATTATTTAGTTAACGAGTGCCTTACGAAGTTCAACTTCCTAAACCTTTGGGCCATAAAATGTTAATAGAAAATAGAAAATGGTTTTGAGAATAGAAAATAAATATTGAAAGATACAATAATGCCTACAAATAGCGATTTAAAAGAAAATAATTTAATGGAAAAAATCGTTTCTCTTTGTAAAAGAAGAGGTTTTGTTGTTCAGAATTCTGAAATTTACGGCGGTTTAGCTAATAGTTGGGATTTTGGACCATTGGGCGTAGAGGTCAAAAGAAATATTAAGAATTATTGGTGGAAAAAAAATGTTATCCAGAGAGATGATGTTTTTGGTCTCGATTCAGCAATTATTATGAATCCAAAAGTTTGGGAAGCCTCCGGCCATTTAAAAAGTTTTTCCGATCCCTTGGTGGAATGCAAATCCTGTCATAATCGTTTTCGCTTTGATGATTTAAAAGAAGGAAAATATGGCAAGGTAGTAGAGAAAGGCGAGAAATACTTATGTCCTTATTGCCAAGGAGAATTGACAGAAGAGAAAAAATTTAATTTAATGTTTAAAACTTTTTTGGGGCCGACCGAAGATAAAGCTTCAATTGTTTATCTTCGACCAGAAACTGCTCAGGGGATATTTATAAACTTTAAATATATTTTAAATACCTCCCGTCAAAAATTACCTTTGGGAATAGCCCAAATAGGAAAATCGTTTAGAAACGAGATTACTCCTTCTAATTTTATTTTTCGCGTTAGGGAGTTTGAGCAAATGGAATTAGAGTATTTTGTAAATCCCCAGGAGGATGAAAAATGGTATCAATACTGGCGGGAAGAAAGATTTAATTGGTTTTTAAAATTAGGATTGAAAAAAGAAAATTTACGGCTGAGAGAACATCAAAAAGATGAACTTGCCCATTACGCGAAGGCCTGCACTGATATTGAATATAAATTTCCTTTTGGCTGGGGAGAATTAGAAGGAATAGCCAATCGGACTGACTATGATTTAAAAAATCATCAAAAATATTCTCAAAAAGATCTTCAGTATTTTGACGAAGAAACAAAACAATCATTTTTTCCTTATGTCATTGAACCCTCAGTTGGAGTAGAAAGATCAATGCTTGCTTTTCTATTAGATAGTTATTGCGAAGAAGAGGCGGAAAATGGAGAAAAAAGAATTGTTTTGAAACTTAATCCCTTGCTTAGCCCAATAAAAATGGCTATTTTTCCTTTGGTGCGCAATCAGGAAATAATTCGAAAAAAAGCTCAAGAGATTTACTTTGCTTTAAAACAAGAATTGCCTTATTCTATTGATTATGATGAAGTTGGTTCAATTGGCCGGCGCTATCGTCGTCAAGACGAAATTGGTACTCCTTGGTGCGTAACGATTGATCATCAAACTTTAGAAGACGACACAGTCACTATTAGAGACAGAGACACAATGAAACAGGAACGAATTTCTATTAAAGAAATAAAGCAATGGCTACAGGAAAAAATCTGATTAAAATTTATTGATTAATTAACGACATCGCCAGTCGTTAATGAACTGATTAGGGTAAAGAGTTTAAGGGTTATAAAGCCAGTATGGTGAAAAGGTAAGGTTTAAGGTAAAAAATCCTTTTAACTCTTAACCCCAAACAATACAGGCTTCATTACCTTTTAACCCTAGACCATACCCATTTTATTTTGGTTGTTGGTTATTTCAATCCGTTAACTCGTTAATCCGTTAACCCGTTAACTAAATAATAATATCCAAACATTGATTGAAAATTGAAAATTTTATATATATTATTGTATGTCTAATTATCTTTTAAAAACTGAATCAAATGGTTTAAAAATCCTTTTTGTTCCTTCAAAGGATGTTTTATCTTTTCAGGTGACAATTTTGGTTGGTACTGGTAGCGACTGGGAAAAACCCAAGGAGAATGGTCTTTCTCATTTTCTTGAACATATGTGTTTTAAGGGAACAAAAAAACGACCAAAGAATATTTTAATTACTCAAGAGTTAGATAATATTGGTGCTTTGTACAACGCTTTCACTTCCAGAGAACTAACTGGTTATTTTATTCGTTGTTCAAAAGAGAATTATTTGAAAGCTTTAGACATTGTCGCTGATATTTATTTGAATTCTTTATTTAATGAAGAGGAAATAGAAAAAGAAAAGAAAGTCATTATTGAAGAAATCAATATGTATCAAGATGATCCTCAAAGCTATATTTGGGATCTTTGGGATTATCTTTTATATCAAAATCAACCGGCTGGACGGCCAGTTGCTGGCACCCCAGAAACGGTTTTAAAATTTAAAAGAAGAGACTTAATTAATTACCGAAATAAATATTACCATCGTAATAATACTTTAATTATCATTTCGGGAAATTTTAATCAAAAAATTAATCAGGAGATTTTGGATTTTTTCAAAAATTTAGAACCGAAGAAAAAAATAAACCGGCCAAAAACCAAAGAGCCAGAAAAACAGCCAGTTATTTTATTAAAGCATAAGGATACTGATCAGGCTCATTTGATTATTGGCTTTAAAACGTTTGATTTATTTGATAAAAGAAATTACCCTTTAGATGTTTTAAATACAATTTTGAACGGGGGAATGTCAGCATTTTTATTTCAGGTTTTAAGAGAGAAACTATCAGCTGCTTATTATTGTTCTTCTGATAATATTTCTTATACTGACCGGGGTTATTTGGCAATAACAATGGGTTTAGATTTAAAAAGAATAGATGAAATTCTTAAAACTTTCTTCAAAGAGTTATTCAGCTTGCAAGACAAAATAGACGAAGAAATGGTTAAAAAAGCAAAAAATTATCTTAATGGAGTAGTAGCTTTAAAAACAGAGAATATTCATAATTTGGCTTTAAAATATGGGGAGATGTTTATGTTAAGGCAGGAGATTATTCCTCCGAAAAAATATTTAGAAAAAATTAATCAAGTAGATTTAAAAGAAGTAAAAAATTTGTTTGAAAAATTAATTACTCCGGAGCGAACAAGAATGGCAATCATTGGCCCCTTTAAAAAAGAAGAAAAATTTGTTAAAATCTTAAAAGAATCTTCAAGGTAAAAAGGTTTTGTGTTGCGTCTCGTTTATGTATAAAAAATATATATTCAATTAAAATAAATCCATTATTATGGCTCAAGAAAAAACTCAACAATTTGATTTATCTTTAAAAAGCATTTTTCTTCTTTATCTGCCCTTTCTTTTAATTATTGCTTTTTATTATTTCCGTCGTTTAATTTTAATTGGTCTTTTATCAGTAATTATTGCTTCTCTGTTAGATAGGCCGATTAATGCTTTGGAGAAAAAAATAAAAAATCGTTTATTAAGCGTTATTTTGGTTTATCTCTTGCTCTTGGGACTCTTAGGTCTTCTAATTTTGTTAGTTTCTCCTTCTTTAAAGAATATTTTCTATGATTTTGTGAATTTGCCTCTCGCCAAAGATTTTTTTCAACATTTTGACATGAAGGTTTTATTGGAAAATAATTCTTTCTCTTTAAGCCAAAATCAAAGTATTAGAAATATTTTTAATCAAGCTTTTCAATTTTTGTCTAATGTTATTGGCGGGATGTCATTAGTCCTTCTGTCTTTACTCTTGTCTTTCTTTTTAAATCTTAAAAGGGATACTATTAAAAGGGGGATTAGCCTTTTTTCTCCTAAGAAATATAAAGATTATTTTGTTCGTCTTTGGGAAAATGTTAATGAAAAAGTGTTTGGCTGGTTTACTTCCCAAATTTTTATTAGCTTGTTTGTTGGTTTATTAATTT
>Ga0209508_1001738_pt1 | contig 15988 bp, 14 predicted proteins | sample AD_UKC129_MetaG_FD_184427 | JGI IMG/M metagenome (GOLD analysis project Ga0209508, IMG submission 184427) | Active sludge microbial communities of municipal wastewater-treating anaerobic digesters from Canada - AD_UKC129_MetaG (SPAdes) (version 2) | ecosystem: Engineered > Bioreactor > Anaerobic... | reverse complement strand
AAAAGCTCACACCATTTAACGGCATCATGCAAGTTATGGCTTGGAATTCTCGTCTTTACACAAATCGGCAAGCCAAGGGCTTTGGTTTCCTTTATCATTTGGGTTGCAACATCAGGGCAGAATATCATGGCTGCGCCTCCTCCTGATGCCATAACCTTCTTGGAAGGACACGCCATATTTATGCCCAGCGCTTCAAATGAACTCACCTTTAAGGCTTCCTCTGCTGCCTCCAAGAGAAAATCGACGTTGCCAGAAAAAAGCTGCAATACCAAAGGTCCTTCGTTGGGGTGTCGAAACAAAGAAGGAAAAACAGACTGGTTTTTATCAACAACAGCCTTTGCCGAGATCATCTCAGTATGAGCAAGCCCCACGCCTAAATGGAAACACATTTTTCTTACAGGCCATGCGGTAATATCGGCCATGGGAGCAAGCCACAGAGGGTTATTTGATGTTACGCTCATATATAAGCCTCAGCCCCTCTAACGTGAGATTAGGATCCACGACGTTTATTCTACTTGACCACCTTGCTACGGTCTCGGCATGTCCCCCTGTCGCAATGACCTTGGGCGCTTCTTTTTGCTCTTGCGACATACGATCGACCAGACCGTCTATCAGTCCAGCGTAACCAATTACTATTCCAGATCTCATCGATTCCGATGTAGACCTCCCAATGGCCCTTTTGGGAGGCTCGAGTGCTACCAAGGGAAGCTTTGCAGTCTTGCCAAACAATGCCTCTACACTGGCCTGCAACCCTGGAGCTATTGCTCCTCCAAGATATGAGCGATCAGAAGATACGTAATCAAGCGTTACGGCTGTGCCAAAATCCACCACAATGACAGGACTTCCATAATTATGCACGGCAGCAACCGCGTTTACCAATCTGTCAGCGCCAACTTCAGCAGGTATGTCATACTTTACCTTTATGCCAAGGTCCACGCTTGAATCGACCACCATGGGTTTTATACCCAAGTATTTCGAGATCCCCTCACGCCATGCCATCTCAAGCGGAGGGACAACACTCGAAATTATAGAACTGGTGATAGACTTCTGGTCTAACTTTGTCATGTAAAGCAATCCCGTAAGATAAATCCCGAGTTCATCCCCGGTTCTTTTCTCTGATGTAAGTCTCCAATCTGCAACCAAGCAGGCACCATCGAAAATACCAAGGCAAGTATTTGTATTACCTATATCCAGAACGAGAAGCATCTCTTACACCCCCTCTTTTTAAGATAGCAATATCATATAAACTACCAGTCCACAGCTCGACACACAAATGCTCCTAAAGAAACCAAAATTTAACCTTTTAGTCAGTATAACAAATAATATTGCAATGGAAATAATGGGCCAATGCCAAGGTTCCGTAATGCTCATGGGCATGAAAGAGGCCAAGAAGTTTAGCAACCATTCAAAGACAAGCAAAGCCTTTTCTGCAAACCAAACTACTAATGTACCCAAGCCAAAGGGCAAAATGACAAGGGGGGTTGAAAGCAGAACGACAAAAAATAAAAGTGCAAAAACAGGAATGGCGATCAAATTAGAAAAAAGTCCTACGACAGGTAATGATCCGAAAATTGTAAGCACAATACCAGCAGTGATCATCCAAAGAAGCGCACTTGAAGCTAGCAGCGAGATCCTTTTGGAAAAAATACCGGTACATCCGATCGTCAAGGCCGACATGACCGACAATTTCCAACCTACATCCCACACAAACCAGGGCCTCCATAAAAGCAAACAAACAGCTGCCAGACTTACGGCTTGAAGAGTCTTTATGGGCCGTCCAATCATCTTTCCGATCAATACAAAAGCCGTCATCAAACCAGCGCGCATGGCACTAGCAGCAAACCCAGTAAAGGCCAGGTAAAAAAACAGCAAGAGCAATGATATTTGAACTTTCCATTTGGCTTTTCTTAGAGCTCGAAAGACAATCCCCACCACCAAGGCTACATGAAACCCTGATACAGCCAGCAAATGGGAAGTCCCCCATTTTGAATGAAGTTGAGCCAAATCAGGGTCTTTAACTCCAAAAAGCAGGGTTAGCAAATATCCCCTTACCCTGGGCGGAAAATTCAACAAGACCCAACTTCTTAAAAAAGATCGCCAGCGATATAGGTTAAAACTGTTGGCTTTCCGGCTTTTGGTTACTTGCAAGCCAACCAGGCGACCCCTTACGCCTCGAGATCTCCAATAGGTATAAGGATTAAAGCCCGTAGATTTATTTTCCAACGGAAGTATTGAAGCCTTTATTTCGATGCTGTCACCTTCTCTTAAAGCCAGACTTGGTGATACATCCGCAACGTATTTACCCTTAGCGGTCTTGAACACTACGGCTCTTTTGCTCCCCCAGGGCCTTTCAAAGGCAACAACCGCCTTCTCTGATATGCTATCAGCTAAAATGAGCTCATTTCCAACTCTGTAAGCTAACAACGAACTTCCCAGCAATCCGATAACGAAGCACAAAACTAAAACATAAAGCGCATGAGACGTACCGTCATAGGAACAAAAACCCAAGGCCAACATAATAAACCCAGCGATAAGGCTTGATAACAAAAAGGGGAAACCTTTACCCGCTAAAAGAACGGCAACTATAAATGAGACTAACAGACACAAACAGGGAGTTTCATAAAGTAATTTCATCTATATCCAACGGTAACGTAAGGTCTGATCTTCTCCATCTTTTTGGGTCCTATCCCTTTTACCTCAAGCAGTTCCTCTACTGAGCGAAACCCTCCCCTTAGATCCCTGTAATCCAATATCGCCTGGGCAGTCTTAGGTCCTACGCCAGGAAGACTTTGCAACATCTCTACACTTGCCCTATTCAGGTCTATTACATCGACGTCTTTTTCGTAACTTCCATAAGGCTTGTTAGCATTGGAGCCAGCAAAGACATCCTTCGCGATGGACAAATTCTCCCTGCTCTGTTCGCCTAATGTAGTGGCAACCAACTCACCTTTCTCGGGCACATGGAGGTGGCAACCATCACCCAAGTTTGCAGCCAAGTTTATGGCCACCGGGTCAGCTTTAGCGGTAAGTCCTCCCGCTTTTTCCACCAATTGATACACCCTTGACCTGGATGGCATTTTATACACGCCCGGGTTTTTAACAGCTCCTGTGATGTACAATACCCATTCCTTTTCCTCAGGAGTCGCCTGTTTTTTGTCAAGTTCGCCTTCCTCGTTATTGTTTACAATCTCTGATGCTCCAATGCCCTGAAGGGCAACATTCTCGGCTTCAAATGATCGTCCTTTTATCTTTCCCAAAGAATATGCGGCCGACAATCCCAACGCCAAGACAAAGCACAGAAAGGCCACTAAAAACCATTTAAAGCTCTTACTGCTTTTGTATTTTTCAAGTAATTCTTTCTCACGAGGGAACTCAAAGTCCAACTTCGAGGACATCGTTAAAATCCCTCAATGAAACTACTTCACCGTACAAATACCAGTTGGAGGCCTCAGTTATGCGCACTTCGTATAATTTTCCAAGCATGGTCTCGTCTCCCGGTACCAATACTACCTTGTCTGTGGACGTTCTGCCTTGCAGCAATCCTCCTCCTTTAGGCGCTAAATCATCAAATAGCACCTCAACAACCTTGCCAACTAGGTCTAAATTCTTCTTAAACGATATGGCATCTTGTAGCTCATTTACTATGGCAAGTCTTCTTTTTTTCTCTTCTTGGGAAATTTGATCAGGCATCACAGCTGCTGGTGTTCCTTCTCTTGGGGAATAGGAAGCCGTATGAACCAAATCAAATTGCATCCTTTCCAACATATTAAGGGTATCCATGAAGTCCTCTTCTGTCTCTCCTGGAAAACCCACTATGAGGTCACTCGTTATTGAAATGTCAGGGATTGCATTGCGCAAGCGCCTTATTATTCCTTCATATCCTTTGACGGTGTAACCTCGATTCATCTTCTTTAAAATCTTATCGCTTCCCGACTGAATGGGAAGATTTACAGCAGGACATATTTTTGGTTCTTCTGCCATGACTTCTATCACATCATCCGTAAAATCGCGCGGGTGTGAGGTGGTAAAACGCACCCTGAGCAATCCGGGAATGCGCGACACATCCCGTAAAAGATCCGAAAATCGATAACCTTTGCAAAGGTCCCTGCCATAGGAATCGACATTCTGACCCAAGAGCGTGATCTCAAGGATGCCATCTTCGATAAGCTCCGATACTTCTTCCAAGATCTCATCTGGTCGTCTCGATACAAACCTTCCGCGCACGTAAGGCACAATGCAATAAGTACAGAAATTATCACATCCGTGTGCAATGGTGACAAAAGCCTTGAAGGGATTACTTCTTATAATAGGCGTAACTTTCAAGTCAACCATTTCTCTAGGATCCTCGTCCAAATATACGACTACTTTATTGCGTAGAGCCTTTTCCAATGCGTCCGGTACCAATCCTATATGCCTTGGCCCAACTACGACCCTTACCTGCGGAAACCTTCTAATTAACTCCACACCCATGTTTTGGGCCATGCAACCTATGACGGCTAAAATGGGCTTGCCCTTTACCCCAAAAGCCTTCTTGTAACGTCCTATCTCGCTTAATACCTTCTGTTCGGCTTTTTCCCGAATGCTGCAAGTCACAATTATGATGACGTCGGCTTGAGACGGATCTGTCTCCTTCCAACCCCTAAAGTTCAAGGCCGTCCTCAAGCGATCACCGTCATATTGGTTCATCTGGCATCCATATATATTAATAGCAAAGCTAAAGGACATATCAGTTCTTCCCTCTCTCATTTACAAAAATTCCCTTGGTTATTATAACCTACTATAAAAACAGCCTTCAAACAAATATTTTTAAGGCAAAAAGTAGCTATAAGCTAACCCCAACATTTTAAACGGCGCTTTCGGTCACAGTCATGGATAACAGGAGACGGAGTCAACAGCTTCCCTTGAGTATGATGAAATGCGCACCGATACAGCCTAGTATAAAAGGTAAACGAACACAAATGACCAATGTCACTGAAAATATTGTCGTCAAAACTACTCCATTCTCGTCATATTGCAAAATTCTGCTTTGAGTAATAAAATTTAGGTTATCCTAATTTAGAAGGTGCTGGACATGAAAGGAGCGACAACTGCGGCTTTAGCCCTCGCCGTGCTGATTGCTGTTACAGAGATAGCTTTTGCTCAAGGGCGATATGGATTTAGGTCAAGTCCTATTTGGAGCGTTCATAACGGCTGCGGTCAGGGAGCAATTATGAGTGAACTGAGACCCGGTTACGCGAGCCTTCATACGTGGAGCATGAGCAGATCTCGCTTAGGATTAGCTCCATATGATCTAAAAATCCAGACACAAATAGCCGAAAACATAAGCCAGCTGGATAGGCATCGCCTAGAATTGCAATCCAGGTTATACGATAACCCTATAGACAGGGATAAAATCACCCAGCTTCGCGAAAGGATGCTTTCCCTTCAAGATGAGATAGCTCGATGGCAGACCGAACAAGCTTTCAGACAATATGAAAAGCAAAAGTATTAGTCAAAGTTAAAAAATAACAACAGGGGCTGGTCCTGCTTTCATAGCACATTTGTAACGCAGGTTTCCTTGCAAACTCAAAGGATTATCCCTTTGGTTGAACTGTTAAAATTAACGAATGAAGGGAAAATAGATAATGATTCGATTGACATCGGCAATAAATGCTGTAAAATTCATAAAGCTAAGCTAGATCTGAAAATGAGACTTTTCTCGCTAGGAGGTAAATGAGGAATGTCGGCTGAAAGAGTCCAACAAGATGATGTCATTTTGATGACGCGCGAAGGATACCAGAAATTACGCGCTGAACTCATAAAACTGAGGAGCGATGGTAGGCACGAGATATCAAAACAACTTGAAGAGGCAAGGTCATTTGGAGATTTAAGCGAGAATGCGGAATACCATACAGCCAAAGAAGCGCAAGCCAAACTCGAGGCTCGAATTCAGCTATTGGAATCACAACTATCTAAAGCCAGAATCATCGACAGTGATCAAATAGACACAAGTCAGGTAACTTTAGGCACCAAAGTTACTCTAAGAGACCTTGATATTAATGAAGAATTTACTTATGTAATCGTAAATTCGGAGGAAACTGACCCGAGTAACCACAAGATATCGGTCTCAAGCCCTGTTGGACAAGCAATAATAGGCAAAACCGTCGGCGATGAAGTCATAGCAAGAGCTCCTCGCGGGACAAGAAGGCTCAAGATATTACGTATCGAGGCCTAGCGTATTAAGGTAAATGTGTTTAAAAGATATTTTATAAACAAAGGGTTATTATCTGCTTGCAATCGTGAAGGTGATTTTTTTCAAACTCCAGGTTAATGTTTTATCTTTCAAGAGCATTTGTAATTAATCGTCTCACCAGCTCCTCGAAAGACCAACCAATTGCTTTCGCTGCCTTTGGAACCAGACTCGTAGCAGTTAGCCCGGGCGCAGTGTTTACTTCTAAGACATAAGGCTTTCCATTAAGATCAAGGCGCATGTCCGCTCTGCTGTATTGCTTGCAATCCAAGCTAAGATGAGCTTTGATGGCTGCTTTTTTAGCCTCCGAAGCTACCGATTCTTGCAATGGGGCGGGTACCAAATATTCACTGTTACCAGGCGTATACTTTGCCCTGTAACTATAAAGCGAATTTTTGGGTACTATTTCTATGACGGGAAACGCCCTGATGTTACTGCCATCATCCCACACAGTTACAGTGACTTCTTTCCCAGGGATATACCGCTCAGCCAGGATGAGATTGTCATACTCGGAAGCTAAGCGCAGGGAAGACAATATATCGCCCTCTTGAGCAACTATGCTTATACCAATTGTACTACCGCATCGCGAAGGCTTGATGACCATCTTTTCTCCACTCAGCTTATTATAAAAACAGATTATCTTTTGATAGGTCATTTCTATGCCCTGTCGAGACGTGTCAATTTCGATTCCCTCAGGCACAGAAATATCGTCTCGTCGAAACCTATACTTGCTCAAGGCTTTATTCATTGCAAGCATACAAGCCTCAGGACCCGAGCCTGTATAGGGCACTTCATAGAATTCGAGCAGAGCTTGTAGTCTGCCGTCTTCCCCCCATCCTCCATGCAGTGCTATGAAAACGACATCGAACTTTTGGTCACTTACACATTTTATGACATCTTTCATTGTTCGCACATGACCATCTAAAACCTCAAAGCCGGTTTCCTTCGCCGCTTCGACTACGGCCTTCCCGCTTGCAAGCGATACCTCTCGTTCAGGGCTTTCGCCTCCATATAACACTAACACCCTCATTTTACGAACCCCACTTCCTGGGCCGGACTTGTAATTTCCTCCACCTCTCCGCCAAAGGTAATCTTGCTTTCAGGAAATGCTTTTATAACGAGCCTCAATCCCATCCAATCATCCTCATCGCTTGTTGAATACATTGGCCTCTCATCCCTATAGATAAATTCCCAATAATAACAGTGCTCGTCGTAAACCAAGCTGTAAACTACTTCATCTAAATGTTCATCCACGAAATCATAGGCGGTCCTTACCGCCACTTTCCAGCGGCTCCCCAGAGGAATGCCCGTGGTATGATAAATCTCGCGCCTATCCGAGTAATCGTCCCAGGACATGGGCGAATTCCCTGTCGTCCATCGCTGGGCATAACGAGTTACCATGGGAAATTCACCGATTCTATAACGCAATCCCCAAGTCGCGTCTATTATTTCCTGACGGCGCCACCTTTTCGCGTCATACTTGAACCACTGATACTGAGTCCAAATAAAGGGCGTGAAGTTTTTATTTTTTTTATCCAAAGGTGCAAAGGAACTTGAGAAATCAAAGCCATAACCCCATCTGTCAACTCCCACTTCTTGTTGTCCCCTAACTCCCATAGCTTCATAATGACCCCAATACAAGCCAAGCCGGGATCTTGTGCTGGAGGTTAAATCAACCCAAGGCGTAAACAACTGAACCTCCGGTGACCGCCAAAGGATCCCTTTATAAGTCACTCCTGCTTCTTTTTCAATCGAAACGTTTTCGGCTTGAGACCAATAAATTTTCCCCGAAAAGCCCTGGTTGTGATAATTTGCACCCCAGCTTGGTCGATAGCGCTTTTCGTCTTCATCAGAATTATACGTATAAGCAGCGCTTGCAAACAAACTCCATTGATTCGTCAAACCGTAACTACCTAAAACCATCCATTCCTCGTCCATATCCGACCAGTAAGCGAGGTGAACGTTAACTGACAGCCTATCATCGACTACAACCGGACCGTATCCTATAACACCGGTCCCCCGATCGGAATCGTCTTTTATGCGGAAGGTAAAGGGGCCGCTGGACTCCCGCTCCCTTATATTGATTTCATAATTAAAGGGATATGTATAAAGCAATTTGCCATCTAAGTATACCCTTGGACGCCTCAAGACCACTTTATTGCCCGGTATGACCGTCATCTTGGTGGTATAAAGATTGTAATGCGGTTTTGGCGCATCACATGTTGTGTAATTTGCATTTTCCCAAAGGGCAACGTGAGTATCTTTTTCGGTTTTTTCTAAATCTTTTTTGCCTAGCCACCTCTTGGCCAACGCCGCTTCAGGCGGGGCTATTTTAACATCTCCACCGTAAACATATATTGGTCCTTCTTGTCCCGAGCCATTTTGCATTACCCCTTCATGGGTAATTAGGTTGTATTCAAGCTTGTCGCCCTTAAGAATCCTGTTGCCCCAAATCAATACTACAAGCTCATCGTGACGACCTTCTGCAAATACCTCGGAACTTTCTATAAAGTATTCAACGTAAGGAGCTTCAAGTTTCATATCTTCGCGCCGGATAATAACGTTACCCCTCGCCTCTGCACGCCCTTCGATCTCAAAAAAGACCACTTCATCTGCTTCAAGCGTAACTGGCGAGGATAATTCTTGGGCAAAAGCTGAGGTGCAAGTGAAAATCATCAAAGATAGAAACATCAATAAAGAAATCACGTTTCCACATTGAAAATTCCTGTGGCTACATTCCATGAACACTTCTCCCTCTTTGATAATAAATGCCAGGTAAAATCTTAGTTGGATCCGAAAGCATCCACGCAATCCGTAAGAAAGCCAATCTTCATTGGTTTTAGAAATGATACGGAGTACGTTTACTTTTTATGCATCCTATATACAACTTCCGCCTTGCCCGAAAGTTCCATCTCGCCAGAAAGACGTACCAACCCGCTTTGTGACCGTATCTCAATCGATTCCCCAAAGGCACGAATGCCATCATCGAAGAAAAAAAGCTGTTCGTCAGGTTTCCATCGTACTTCAGGAGAATGCCAGTGAAATTGATCTCCCTTTATGCTCGTAATACCCTTTGCTTCCTTTAAAATAACGATTCCACCTGATACTTCAGGTATACTGCCCCTTGAAGCTTGAACTTGCCACACATTGCCGCCCTTGCCCTCAATGGTAATGTTCACATCTTCCAAAATATACAAATCTTTCGATTTCCAGCCTCTTTGTGCATCTAAGATATACACATTATCATCAATTATGTTTCGATATTGTACTTTTTCGACGACAAAAGTGCTTTTTTCTTCATCACCATCGATTTCAGTTAAATATAAATCCCTCACTAAGAAAGCAACAAAGGCAGCCACAAATAAAGCTAGGAAAACCACGCGGTATACGCGCTTTTTACCAGACAACGCGCCACCTTCCCCTTTCTTGAACCAGGCCTAAAATCTTGCTTCGCTCCACTTTAATGAGCACCATCTTTTGGATGCCGCTGATTTTTGCCTTGTCGTCACTGACCCAAGTCACATCGTAACCATCTTTAAAAGCCCATCGTATATTCGATTCCATGGCAGCCTTTTCAAATTCCTCCATGGTGTACTGCCTCTTAGTCTCGGAAGCCAGCAGTTCATACATTGTATTTAAATCTCCCTCTATCCAACTTTCCACAAAGAGGGTCACCACTTCTTCCTTAGTCATTGAAGTTTCTTTTTCTATTTTCTGTAGAATTTCCTTTAATGAAATATCTATTTCACTCTCGATAGGATCCTTTTGCACCTGAAGCAACGGGTCAGGACCTGGGGGCAAAATCACGGGTTTCTCAGGAGATTTAGCCTCCTCTTCAAAGCTCGAAGGCTCGTCGTATAAATCGACCGATTCTTCTTTTGGAGGAAGCTTTTTTTTGGCATCTTTTTTTTCTTCTGAAACTGGTAATTCCACGATAATTTCTTCCATAGTTAGTGAATCTTCAACAATTGTTTCGGGCTGAATTGACGTCTCAACCGCTTCTTTTTTCTCTTTGACTTCCTCAGCTTGCAAGGCAGTTGAATCGAAGGAAAATCGCATTTCCCTTGGATAAACACTGCTCAAGATGACAGTAAAAGTCTTAGAGGTAACTTTAGGGAAAAAAACCAAACCTTGCAAAATGCCATTGATGGGTTCGTCAAAATTGCTGTCATAAGCTGCCAAAGGCAGTTTTTCCCCATCGACCTCCAGTAAGAGATGTTCTGACAAAGGCTTTAAATTTAGTGGCTTTAATCCAAAATTGTAAATAGTCAAAAGAAAAGGCTCACATTCCTCCATCCTGAGATCTTTGACAAAGGCTTGGCGATAAGCCTCCCTTTCTCGCTCGCCAAGCCTTTGTCTTTCTGCTTCTATCGAAACCCATGGATCGACAATGTCTTCTGGATAATGCACAATCCAGACCAGACAATCCGTCCCCCAATGAAATGAAGTGCATTTTTCGAGTTTTTCAACGAGATCGATAGTCTCCTCTTGCGCTCGTGACGGCGAAGCAACAAGACAAAACATGGCAAACATTGCCAAACTTAAAAAAACAACAGCTCTTTTATTGACCACCAAGAGAGAATTCTCCTCTTTTTAAAGTTTTATTTTTTAAAGTTTATAGTCAATGACGGCCGAGACCCCCACGCCCTGAACTCTTCTAAATCGCTCTAAGGGATTAAGCGAATCTATGGGTATTAAGATTTCTATCCTGAAACGATCTTTAAAAACAGCATCTATTCTAGCAACAGCCTTTGTCGCATCTACAGCAGATTTGGGTCCGGAAACTTGTGCAGCACCAATGCGGGTCCCCTGACCGGCAGAGACTATCGGCACAACTTTTGTCATGTTCTCCGCCGCAACACCTCTGTTTATAGTCACGGTATTTATAAAATCGTTAAGAGGTTCTGCTATAGTTTCTACCAGAAATCCTCCCCCAATGACCCCTATTATATCGGAAATATCGAGGGCATACGCCAAACCGCCAAAGGCTATCGCAGCAAACAAAGTCAAAACGACCACAACTTTTTTCATTACAAACCCCTCCGTTAATGCGCAAATATTCCAACAATAACCATCGTCTTTTATTTAGTCAAACCGCCCTGATATCATTTGATTTGACTAATCAATTTTTGTTTCTCTAAATGTTCTCACTTTTCCTTCGCATTTTTATCTTTCACGCTTTTTGTCGATGATTCTGTATCATTCTCCTCTTCCTCCTCTGGTGGCTGAGGAACTTCAGAGGGGCGTATTATGCTATGCAATACTTCGGGAACAGGATAAGCTCTAACAGTTGAGATACTGGCTGTTTCCAAATAAAATGGAGTACCCTCGGGAATATTCTTAACGTCTCCCCTAACCAAAGCACCTCCAGCTAACCCCAAAGGTCCAAGCAAAATGGCGCCCACAAAGCTTGCTCCAGCCGCAGCCACGACAGTATCATCGGCCTTACTTGCCTTTTCAGCCTCGGGGCCTAACATTACTGGTATTTTATTGATCACATCGAGAGGAACGATGTGATCAAAAGCTATTTTTACTTCCGAAGACCTTCCAAAACTCCTAGGGGGCTTTATGCTATCAACATGGCCCAGAACACGACTTTCAGAGGGAGCAATCAAAGCGGTGTCCACGACGAAATCTCCCAGGAGTACAAGTTCGACAGGGTCACCGACCTTAACTTCTTGGGGGGACAGGGAGTTTTTCAACGCCACTTTAAACACTTTTTCCTTCGGAACTTCAACTTCCTCCCAAAGAACACCCTCTGGTAATATTAAGCCAATTATACGCTCCAACCTCATGGCAAAAGGCCCTTCGATATTCGGTTCGCCCTCCAGTAACTTTTCTAAAGCCTCTAGGCGCTCCTTTAAATTCCCCTCACCCACTTGCTGTGTCACAATCCACTCGGCGACACCCAGCTTAAAGATAAAAGATGGCTGTTCGGGGAGTCCGTTCTCTAAAAAGTTTAAAAAGGCTTGCTGTCGTTCGGCGAGACTTCCGGGTAATTCCCTCCCAAAATAAGCCTTCTCAATCTCAGCTAAACGAGATATTAATCCACCGCTTTTAGGTTGGCCGTAAGTCAACGTCTCTATATGTGCTAAAATCTCAAAAGGAGGTCGATCAACAGCTTCTTCTCCCGTTGCAATCATACTTGCTGAGACGACCAATGCTACCGTTAAAATAGCAAAAAGCGCTTTCCACTTCATGGCAGCTACTCCTTTCTTTTTAATGCTACCCTTGAGAGTGCCTTATAGCTGCTTCAATAAACGAAGCAAAAAGAGGATGTGGCCTTGTTGGACGCGATTTGAACTCGGGATGAAACTGGACGCCGACAAACCAAGGGTGATCCTTTAACTCAACTATTTCTACCAAATTTCCGTCAAGGCATACCCCTGAAACAATCAAGCCTTCGTTTTCCAAGCGATTTCTATAATCGTTATTAAACTCCCATCTATGACGGTGTCTCTCGTACACCGTAGACAATCCGTACGCTTTGTAAGCCAACGTGTTTGTTTTTATCTCGCAAGGATAAGAACCCAGCCTCATGCTTCCACCGATTTTTGAAATATCTTTTTGTTCCTCGAGTAAATGGATTACCGGATTAGGAGTCCCGGGATCAAACTCGGAACTATGAGCCGATGCTATTGAACATACATTCCTTGCAAATTCGATCACAGCTATCTGCATCCCGAGGCACAAGCCAAAATAGGGAATCAAATTTTCGCGCGCATATCGCGCTGCCATAATTTTACCTTCGATGCCTCTTCTACCAAACCCCCCTGGGACAAGGATAGCATCTACCCCTTTAAGGGTGTCAACACCAAGTCTCTCAACTTCCTCGGCCTCAATATAACGAACACAAACTTTAGCATCATTATTTACGGCGGCATGCTCTATAGCCTCGTTTACCGAGAGATAAGCATCCTTATGGCCAACGTATTTACCTACCAATGCTATTTCGGCTCTTTTTGAGGGCGATTTACTTCGCCGCAGATAATCCTCCCACTCCCGAAGATCGGGCTCATCAGTTCTATCAAGACCCAACATTCCCATGACCATGACATCGAAGTTTTGGTTTTGCAAAAGCATCGGAATTTCGTAAATGTTATCGACGTCTATCGCCTCGATCACGCCTTTTTTCTTAACATTACAAAACAGGGCTATTTTGTCTTTTAACTCATCATTTAGTGGGCGACTTGTCCTGCAGATTACTATATCGGGCTGTATTCCTATCCGCCTAAGCTCGTTCACACTATGTTGTGTTGGCTTTGTTTTTGACTCTCCGGCAGTGGGAATAAAAGGAACTAAGGTAACATGGCAATAAACAACGTTTTCTCGGCCTACCCTATAACCAAGTTGCCTTATAGCCTCCAAGAAAGGCTGTCCTTCTATGTCCCCCACAGTTCCTCCGATCTCGACCAAAACCACGTCGTAACCTTCGCCAGCCTTCAGGATCCTTTCTTGTATCTCATTCGTAATGTGAGGAATGACTTGAACGGTAGCCCCCAGATACTTGCCCTCTCGCTCTTTTTTTATAACCGAAGAATAAACTTGGCCGGTAGTCACATTATTTTTGGCCGCAAGAGATTCGTCTATGAAACGTTCATAATGCCCAAGATCTAAATCAGTTTCCGCACCATCGTCTGTAACAAAAATTTCTCCATGTTGATAGGGATTCATTGTTCCTGCATCCACATTGATATAGGGGTCCAACTTAATAGCCGTTACCTTATATCCTCTCCGCTTGAGCAACAACCCGAGAGAGGCTGCTGTTATGCCTTTTCCAAGAGATGACACAACTCCCCCCGTAACAAAAATAAATTTATTCATTTAAGCCTACCTCCATCGTATGCCTTATTGACCCTTACAATGTCCTAAGATTATATGATCATATCATCTAAAAAGGCCGAGAAGACTCTTCTCTCGGCCAAGGATATCAAAGAGAAAACAGAATAACATGGTTAAAATTGCCTATTTTGCATCAAGCCCAAACACCCTTATTGCGCCGGCTTTAAATTTATCTAAAATATCATCACTTTTAGCTTCGATGTATAGGCGCACGACATCCTCCGTTCCCGAAGGCCTGAGCAAAACCCACGCTTTGTCGCATACTATTTTCAGGCCATCATCCCTTTTTATTGACAAAACATCCTCACCGCAAAAAGTATTATCTTGCCATTCTCGAATTAAAGCCACCAGTTCCTCCTTTTGCTCATGAGTGACATTAAAATCAATTCTGGTCGATACATACCTCGCGCCTATTTTGTCATATAGATCATCAAGTAACGCCCTTAAGGGACGCTTTGTCTCGCAAACCACTTTTAAAACCAGGAGGCAGATCAAGATGCCGTCCTTTTCAGGCACGTGCCCCGATATAGAAGCCCCGCCCGACTCTTCTCCGGCAAGCAAAACATTTTCCTTTAAAAGCAACTGACTAAGGTATTTAAATCCCACGGGGGTCTCCCAAAGGGGTTGACCCTCAAGTCTTGCGATTTCATCCAACATATGAGTTGTAGCTACAGTCCTTGCCACGCCACCTCTTTTGCCCAATTCCAATAAATAAGAGTAAAGAATCGCCAGAATATAGTTGGCAGGGTAAAATTCGCCATCCACATCGACAACTCCAAAGCGGTCAGCATCTCCATCGGTGGAAAGTCCAATGACACCTAATTCCTTGGCTTTGCATGCAAGTTCCCTTAACGTTTCTTTTTTTGGCTCAGGACTCAATCCCGCGAAATCGGGACGCAAATCTTCATGTATTGCCGTCACTTCAAACCTTGATTCTTTTAAGATTCTCGGCAAATACCTTCCGCCCACACCGTGCAAAGTATCGATGACTACTTTTTGACCATTCCCCTCAACTTGAGCCAAGTTTTTTATATGAGATATATAAACATCAGTAGGATCGAAGCACTCTGTATCTTTTCCAAGTATTTTGACATCAGGGGGAGCTATAGCAATATATGACTCGATTTTATCGGTTATGCTGGGAATTGCAGGCCCAGCATAGGAAGGAATGAACTTTAGCCCCTGGTAATCCGGGGGGTTATGACTTGCGGTAAACATTATCGCTCCCTTAGCATTTAAATGTTTTACCGCAAAGGCACACACGGGCGTAGCTGTGGGACCTTCGAGTACAATTGGTCGAAGTCTCATACCCGCCAAGACCTGGCTTGAAATCCTTGCGAACCTTTCCCCCAGAAAACGGCCATCTCGTGCCACCAAAAGAGTGGCACCCTCTCCTGATTCTCCAAGGATATATTTACCTATTGCCCAAGCTACTTTCTTGACATTTTCTACGATGAAATCGTCAGCTATTATCCCACGCCACCCGTCTGTCCCAAATTTGATCATATACGTCACCTCAAATACTTCAAAGGATTAACAGGCACGTTACCCTTTCTAACCTCAAAGTGCAAATGTGGCCCTGTAGCTCTTCCTGTACTTCCTACTCTCGCAATGACCTGACCAGCGCTAACTCTCTGACCTCTCTTGACCGCAATGCTGCTGCAATGACCATAAAGGGTCTTATAGCCTCTCCCATGATCAATTACGACCGTTCGCCCATAACCTCCCATCCATCCGGCGTAAACCACGTGACCAGCTGCAGACGCAACTATTCGAGTACCCCTCGGTGACGATATGTCCAGTCCCGTATGCAAATCTCTACGCCTGGTAATCGGATCCGTTCGGTACCCGAAACGACTCGTTAACCTACCTCTTAATGGCCACCTAAAACTCGCGGAGGCGCTGTGATCGCCAGCT
>Ga0209508_1001737_pt1 | contig 16000 bp, 20 predicted proteins | sample AD_UKC129_MetaG_FD_184427 | JGI IMG/M metagenome (GOLD analysis project Ga0209508, IMG submission 184427) | Active sludge microbial communities of municipal wastewater-treating anaerobic digesters from Canada - AD_UKC129_MetaG (SPAdes) (version 2) | ecosystem: Engineered > Bioreactor > Anaerobic... | reverse complement strand
TGCAGGTTGGCAGGACTATAAGGCGAACGAGCGAAGGGAATCTCCCAACAAGTAACGCCTATCTTTTCTACTTCTTCTCGCCGCCCTGAAGAAGAACAGGCCGCAGCGTGCACCTCATAACCCATCCCCTGCAACATTTGCATAAAAGGAATATGGAAAGACGCCAGATGGGAGTAAACAGTAGCAATAAACAGCACTTTACGATTGTTAGTTTCATTGTTTTCCATGATTTTCACTACCTCAAGAAGTCTTCTCCTGATTTTGGAAGCGGCAAAATACCTCTCGGACTCCACCTTTAGATAATGAATACAAAAGACATTACCCGCCCCTAGATTCCCCATGAGATGCGAGTACCAAATTATCAATAGCCATAACTCTGTAGCCTTGGGCCAACAAACTTTTAGCCACATGAAAACCAATAAACCCAGCGCATCTAGTGACCAATATAGAGTTGTGTCCCATTCTATGACTAACCTCCAATGTCAGTTTCTACTTTCTACTGACTCATCAATAATTTTACTATCGAGGGCAGGTTATCCATCCAGCAAGCCCTTCCGCTGCAGTAACTGCCGATACAACTCTTCCCACTGGTCTACCACCCGCTCTAAGCTATAATTTGCTTGTATATGCGCCCGGCCGGCTTTCCCCATAGCTCGGCGCTCGGCTTTCGGGAGAGCCATCATCTTCCCCATCGCTGTGGCCAGAGCTTCAGAATCTCCCGGGGGGACAAGAAATCCAAGTGTTCCTCCATTCAGGATTTCACGAGGACCACCAGAATCTGTAGCCACAACAGGCAATTGACAGGCCATTGCTTCGACAAGCACCAACCCGAATCCTTCCCAACGCGAAGAAAGTACAAAAGCATCGGCAGCATTCATCAGTTCGGGAATATTTCGGCAAATACCTAAGAAACGCACTTGTTTATCAAGTCCTAATTTCCTTGTTAGTTCTTCCATATCGGGTCTTAGCGGTCCATCACCTGCAATAAGAAGAAGCGCATCATTGAATTTCTCAGCGACCTTGTATAGGGCATGTAGTAAATTAGGATAATCTTTTTGAACATCAAATCGCCCTACTGCTAACCAGACAAAATAATTATCTATTCCCAATTCATTGCGCAAACGCCGACCAGTATCCCTATCGGGCTTAAACCTGGAGATATCAATGCCATTAGGCACAAAAATAATTTTACCTTTTGGCACCGCACCTACACGAATATATCGCTCTACCGCTGCCTGGCTCACGTTAGTCGTTAAATCAGCAAGAAAATCCGTGAGGCGGTAGGCAACTTCGCGCCACCTACCACCCTCATCAATACTGTGAGCTGTACAGATAAGCACCGGTATCCTATAGAATATTCGAGCAATCCTAGCCAAAAGATTTGCGTGAATCATATGACTGTGCACTATATCAGGTTTCCACTCACGCAGCATCTTGACTAATCCGAACACAGCTCGCGGGTCTGCTACTCCCCGGTGCATATTGAGAGTCGATAGAGGAATACCCGCCTCTTTTAGCTCTTCTGTGAAGGCCTGAGGTGAGAGCATAGAAACCACTCGCACGTCCCAGCCTCGCTTTTTTAAGCTGGTAGCCAAGTTTACCAATTGTGTCTCCGCCCCGCCATAAGCGAGGCCAGTGATGAGAAAAAGTAATTTCATTTTATGTTTCCCCGCAAGATGTAAAGATAACATTGCAACATACGAATAGCACACTTTATCTTTTTAACTATTTTATCTTCCCTTGAAATCTGTGACCTATAAAAAAGCATAAACCCTTGTGGATTCCTTCTTAAGTTCTTAGAGAAATTGTGAGAATACCCATCCGGTAAATATTCGCAGAAATAAATATATTTATCTACAAAAAAATAAATGTCACCTTCATCGCTAATTTTGTTCCATATATATAGCTCTGGTACAAACTTTTCTCCTCGAATAACAGGAAAAGGGTGTTTAAGCATAGAATCTCTCTTAAAGACATACGCCAAGTCTCCTTGAAAAAAAGCTCCAGCCTTAGTAGGTGTCAATTTCATAACACTCAGACCTTCAATCTTTCTTCCGATAATCCTTCCATCAAAATAAGCCTTACGAAAACAAAGTCCAACCACATTATCTGAGCTAAAATTAGTTAACGCCACTTCAATAGTGGCAATAGCATCAGGAGTTAAAGCATCATCGCTGTCAACGATAAAAATCCAATCACCTGTCGCCACGGAAACACCGGTATTGACAGCAACATGTTTACCTGAATTTGGCTGCGAAATAACTTGTATTGCAAAGGAAGCTGACTTTGCGAGATCAAAAAGCAGATCTTGTGTGTTGTCGGTACTTCCGTCATCAACCACTACCCATTCAAAGTTTTTTGACTCTTGATTAAAAAGACTTTCATAAAGACGCGGAAGCGTATGTGAACGATTATAAGTTGGAGTTAATACCGTAATCATCCGATATTGGCCTCCTGAGAAGGGTCTTTAATAACAATTTTAGTGTATTTCCTCCAAGACTAAATCTGTAACGAATAATAAGGTATAAACGACCGCAAAGACCTTTTTGAGGAAATTCTAGGTAAGCTGTAAAAAGTTGCTGAGCTTCGGTATCCAGATCATCTTTATATGCTTTAAAAAAAGATTCTTTTTCTTTATAGTGTATCGCATTCAAAACATACAACTTACTGTCAAAAACTCGTCTTAAATATGAATAAATAGAGGTATCTATATTCCCCGTAACGTTAGATGCATGTTGCCGATACAGCATCAGTTTTTTAGGTAAAAAATAGACATGCCCGAAGCAATGTGCAAGAAGAGAAACCACATCATCATGCATATAAAAATAATCACCTCGGTACTCCGCAGACATTCTACATAGTCTATGATTAAAAAGCATAGAGCTTCCTTGATATCCTGCGTTAAAAAATAGAAATTCCCTCAAGTTTTTTGCGTGGTTCCGCGAAACACTATCAATAGCTATAATACCTTCTGCATCTGAATAGCCGTAGGCATCACAATAAACCAAACAAGGAACATGAGAAATAAAATTTCTTTCAGCAAAATCGACTAAAATTTCCAGCTTCTTTTCAAACCAAATATCATCTTGATCACAAAAAATTACATACTCAGCAGCAGAATACTTGGTTAGACCCAAAAAATTTTCCCCTGGCCCAAGATGCCTTCCGGAATCTTCTTCAACGATCTTGATTCTACTATCATATCCGGCAAACTCACGCAAAATGCGTATAGTATCATCGACGGAACCATCATCTCGAACCCACAAAGTCCAATCTTCATAGGTCTGCTGCTGAAGAGAAAGCAACTGGTTACGCAAATGTCTTCCACCATTATAAGTGGCCATTAAAATATCAACAGACATAATTAACTCTCCTTGAAGCCAAGTAGATAAGTACTACCCAAATAAAAATTTGCAGATTAAGGGAGAAATTTGTTATCAGGAAATCACCAATAAATTGTCCAACTAAAACTATTGAATAGCCAGAATACAAGGTTAAAGCCATTCGTCTTCCTTTTATTGAAAACAAATATAAAAATGAGAAAAAAAGCCCATAGAACAAAGCCCCCAATAGTACACCTAGCAAGCCAAAATCAAAATAAAAAGGATACATTACGGTAAAAGCATTAACGGGCTTAGGGATTTCTGCATAAGAAAGAATTGTATTCATAGGCTGCAGTTGAGTAATACCTAAGCGATAGCCTACAGCATAAAGAAAACGAAATACATATGCACCAATGGGTAAGGAATTGTCAACGTTTATGTAACCTAATCCCACTAACGGAGCATAGGTATACGCAGCTAATACATCTCCTATTGAAGAAGTATCTGCTCCTGCACGCATAAAATGTATAGCCATCATCAATACAAACACAACAGGCACTAATACAATAAATTTTTTAATTTTTAGCCTGCCCTTCACGCCTTTAATAATTGCCCAAGACACGAAAGGGGTCAAAAGCGATAATTTCCCCATAGTTGCAACTGCGTATAAGAGCATCCAGCACCAAAGCAAAAAACGTAAACGTCTATTTTCTTCACGCTCATAAACATGCTCAAATAGAAATAACGCAAAAACTAACGTATAAAATCGTCCAACCAATCCAATAGAAGAAACACCCTCTGCATTAATCGCTGATAAACGCAAATTAAGGAAAAAGTGCTCTGGTCCAGTATTACCAATCACCCAGATTTTGTACCCTAACCAAGCAATAAGAATTAAAATTCCAACCGAATAGTCTAAAGGTAATTTGCGGACTTCAGTTTCCTGCCAAGTATTTTTTCCATAAAAATAAAATAAGAAGAAAACTATACTTGTGACTGTAAACCAAATCAACCATGAGAAAAATACATTTCCGGTAAGAGGATAAAAATTTTCATAGAAAAACAGAGCAGGGAAAAATGATAATAGCCAAGCTAATGCATTGATGACAAAGGGAGAAAATAAAGATATATGAAAACAGATTGCTATGCATAAAATTATAATAATTAAAACAACCGCGCTTAAAATATATCCCATTAGTTACTCTACTCCATCTGTTAATTATTCTACCAAAATACGAAAATTTATTTTCATAAGCTTAAAATTATAAACTAGTTTTCTTTCTATTTTTAACTTACAACAAGTTTTTAGAACAAATTCCTTGTTATGTAAAAGCCATAATACCTCTTCCTATTAACTACAGATAAAGGTAGCATTATCATTAAGCATTAGACTACTTCACAACCTATTGTCATAATTTTTCTCGATCCACTTCGTATATTCACCTGTCTTTATGGCATTCACCCATTCAGTATTGTTTAAATACCACTTTATGGTTTTTCTTAACCCTGAACTAAAAGTCTCTTTAGGCTGCCAGCCCAGCTCTTCTTTTATTTTAGACGAATCTAAGGCATAGCGTAAGTCGTGTCCAGGCCTATCTTTCACAAAGGTGATGAGCTTTTTAAACTCCTCTACTGACTCACCAAGCTCTTCAGATAAAATATCGCAGATCAGCTCTACCACTTCAATATTTTTCTTCTCCCATCCCCCGCCGATATTATAGATCTCCCCAGCTCGTCCTTTTTGCAGCACTAAGTCTAAGGCACAGCAGTTATCTTCAACGAAAATCCAGTCGCGGATATTTTCTCCTTTGCCATATACAGGCAAAGATTTTCCCTCGAGGGCATTTTTGATCATCAAGGGAATGAGTTTTTCGGGGAACTGAAACGGCCCATAGTTATTAGAGCTTCTGGTTATCACCACCGGCACGCCAAAGGTAACAAAATAAGCCCGGGCTAAAAGGTCGGCTGCGGCTTTACTTGCCGAATAAGGACTATTGGGTTGCAGCGCGCTCCCTTCGGTAAAAGGCGGTTCATCTGGTTTTAAGGAGCCATAAACCTCATCGGTGGAAACCTGCAAAAACTTTTTAAGGCCGTATTCTTTTGCTGCTTCTAATAAAACCTGGGTCCCTTTGATGTTGGTTTCAATAAAAGGGGAGGCATCTAAAATGCTGCGGTCCACATGAGATTCGGCTGCCAGATGCGCCACCATATCGAATTTTTGTTCTTCAAAAAGGCTCTTTACTAAGTTTCTATCGGCTATATCGCCGTGAACAAAAGTATAACGCGGGTCATCATTAAGATCAGCTAAATTTTCTAAATTTCCGGCATAGGTAAGCTTATCCAGGTTAACAATCTGCCAATCCGGATGATGCTGCAGAAGATAGCGGATAAAATTAGAGCCGATAAAACCTGCTCCCCCTGTGACAAGAATTTTATAAGCAGTAGGTTTCACTCTTCATTCTCCTTTGGCGCAGAGCCTAATTTTATTTCAGGCTGATAAATAAAGGGAGATTCAAACTCCGCTAAAGGCAAAAGAGCCTGGTCTTTAGCCGAGACGATTGGTTTTACTTCTATAGGCCATTTGATGGAAAGAAGAGGGTCATTCCATACAATGCCACCTTCTCCTTCGGGGCAGTAATAATCGCTGCACTTGTAAAAAACATCAGCCACTTCCGAAAGAGTTAAAAAGCCATGAGCAAAGCCTATCGGCAGATAAAAGAAAGCATGATTTTCATCGCTTAAAACTTCGGCATGCCATTTGCCGTAAGTGGGAGAGCCCCGCCTTAAATCAACAGCCACATCAAATATAGCTCCCCGCACCACGCCAACAAATTTGGCCTGGGGACATTTAGTCTGAAAATGAAGGCCCCTTAACACACCCCGCTTAGAACGAGAAAGATTATCCTGCACAAAAGGAGTTTCTATGCCCAGGGCCCGTATATCACGCTCTGCATGAACTTCAAAAAAGTAGCCGCGCTCATCGGGGAAAACCCGCGGCTTAAGCAATAATAAATCTTTCAAGGGAGTTTGGATAAGCTCATATTTAGCCATTGCAAAAATACCTCACAATTATTATCTATAATACTTTATAACCAGATTGTTAAAAGGGCAAACCCTATCTCTATTTGGCTCGCCCATATTGTCCTCATTTGTTTATCCCATCTTTTCATTAGCTAAGTACCTTTGAAGAGCATCAGACCAAGAAGGCAAAAGATAGCCGATAGTTTCCTCTAAAGGAAAAGGGTCAAGAACAGAGTTTTTAGGCCGCTTTGCCAAAGTGGGATATTTGCTGCTATCTATCGGTAAAAGCTCTACCTTGGTGCCGCTAAGAGCAAAAATAGCTTTAGCGAATTCATACCAGCTTACAGCACCCTGATTAGTGATGTGGTAGATGCCATAGGCTTTGGTATTAACTAAGTCTAAAATCGCTTTTGCCAAATCTGCCGTATAGGTGGGGCAACCTATTTGATCGTCAACCACTTTGATTGTGTTTTTAGCTAAAGCTAGTTTTAGCATAGTTTTTACAAAATTGGGCCCTGCTTTGCCAAAAAGCCAGGAAGTGCGCACAATAAAATAATTTTCGCCTATGGTTTTGAGAAAGCATTCGCCTAAATACTTACTCTCTCCATAGGTGTTTATGGGGTTGGGGAGGTCATAGATACCCCAGGGTTTATCTTTTGTGCCGTCAAAAACATAATCGGTGCTAATTTGCACAAGGACTGCATTCGTTTCGCGGCAGGCTAAAGCTAAATTTCTTACACCTAAGGCGTTGACAGCTAAAGCTAAATTACGATTTTCTTCGGCCTCATCTACTTTAGTGTAGGCAGCACAGTTGATTACCACCTGAGGGTGATATGTATCAAAAGCTTCTTTAACCAAAGAAGCTTTTGTTATATCAAGCTCGGCATGCGTTAAGGCGATAACATCATAGCCTTGCTTTTGGCCTTCGGCTGTTAGGTCGCTTCCCAGCATGCCGTTGGCACCGGTAATTAAAATTCTCAATCCCTTATACAGCCTCCTTCTTAAATTATAACCTGACAATCGTCTCCTAAAAAGAGGCGCAAGGAAGCGTGGTTGTTATCACTGCCATCAACTCTGGAGTTTCGTCCGATCAGGCTATCTTCAATGCGGGGGATATTCTTCAAACAACATTTATCTAAAATTACAGAGTGTTCCAAACCCACGTTAACTAAAACTGTGTCATCACCAATTGCCGTAAAAGGACCAACAAAACAATCAGTAATAGTTACGTTTTCACCGATATTAACCGGTCCGCGGATAGTGCTGTTTTTGATTAGGCTGCCCTTGCCAATTTCTACCCGCCCTTTAATATTCGATAGCGCATCCACTTCGCCCAAAATACTATAGGTAGTAAAGGCATCTAAAACTGCCCGGTTAGCTTCTAAAATATCGTCTTTTTTGCCTGTATCCAGCCACCAGCCTTCCACCCGGCGGGCACTGACCTGTTCTTTTAAATTTAAAAGTTCCTGAATAGCATCGGTGATTTCAAGCTCTCCCCGCCAGGAAGGTTTGATGCGCTCGATAGCCTGGTGAATGACGGGGCTAAAAAGATAGATACCCACAAGCGCAAGGTTGCTGGGAGGCTCCTTAGGCTTTTCGACAAGACGGGTCACACGGTTTTGCCCATCAAGAACAGCTACACCAAATTGGCGGGGGTCTGAAACCTCTTTTAGCATAATCATCGCTGCCGGGCTTTGGGCTAAAAAATCGCGCACGGCTTCGGCCACGCCGCCCTGGATAAGATTGTCGCCCAAAAACATAAGAAAAGGCTCGTCTTTTAAAAAAGGACGCGCGGTTTTTACAGCATGGGCCAAGCCCAAAGGCTCTTCTTGAATTATGTAAGTAATAGATATATTATTTCCAAAACGCGAGCCGTCGCCTACAACTTCTTTTACCATTTGCCCGGTTTCAGGTGAAATAATTATACCAATATCAGTAATGCCGGCTTCGATGATCTGGTTGAGCACAAAAAACAAAATAGGCCGGTTGGCAACGGGAATAAGTTGTTTAGCTGTGGTGTAAGTTAAAGGCCGAAGGCGAGTTCCCTTTCCACCCGAAAGTACCAAAGCTTTCATAACTATGCCCTCCTAAAATTTTCGCCACTTATTTTCATCTGCGCCGCAAGAATGGGATGGGATATATTATCCCCCGCTTTTCCTCATTATAGCGTTTCTTTTTTAGTGTTATTAATCATAACACTATTTCTCACCACATCTATACCAACACTTTATAACTTCATTTATCAGGTCAATTAATTTTATACCCGGAGAAACAAAGGTTATTATTCTACCTTTACGAAAGTTTTCTTTAAATCTTCAACAAATGTTCGCGGTTCTTGTTTAGGAAAGTCAACACTTTTTCGAACAGTTTGCTAAGCCACTACTAATAGGTGCTCTTCATAGGATAATTCCCTATTGCAACAGCTAAATCTGGCACGGAGGTACGACAACCGAATTGATCATTTACAACATGTAATTCTGATCGACTCGCTGCTAATCTTAGCATCGTATTCACGAAATTCGGTCTACCTGCTCCAAAAAGCCATGAAGTTCGTACAAGATAATACTTAGGATTTACACTCTCAAGGTACCGTTCGCCAAGGTATTTGCTATACCCATATACGTTCACAGGATTGCGTTCGTCAAATATACGCCAAGGACTACGGCGTTCACCGCTGAACACGTAATCAGTGCTCATGCGAGCCAAAGGGATATCAAGTTCTTTGCAAACCAGAGCGAAAATCCGGACGCCTAAACCATTCACTATATTTGCTTGTGTTGGCTCTGCCTCAGTTTTATCAACCGCTGTGTAAGCAGCGCGCAGTTTATAACAAGGTCGGCTCTAGGACAAGAACTCAAGTACATTAGAACATCCCCACGCTGTGTAATATCTAAGGCTTCATGTGGAGGCACGTCTAATTCATAACCTCGGCATTCTAAAGCTCTTCCCACCTCGTTTCCTAAAAGGCCAAAACCCCCAGTGAGAGTTATTCTAATTGTTTTCACTCCTCTCTTCGATAACCACAGTACTTGACAAACTCAACGGTTTTTCTCACAATACTCAACGCTTCTTGTAGTTCAGTAAGACGCAGAAATCATACAGAAGCCCTACCTAAACCAGATGATAGCCATCGCTATTAAAATAACCGAATGATCTCTTCAAACACCCTTTTAGAACTGTTACCATCTTTATACACATGGAACTTATCTTTCATCTTGGCTCTTTCATCCTTATACAGCGATGGGTCCTCTTTGAAACGTGTAATCCATTCGCATACCTCATCCCAAGTCTTACATTTTGGGCCAGGCGTAACTAAGTCGTAATCATAATAAAGATCTCTGTCATAAGCAACATATTCTTCATAATCAAATGGAAAGAATATGACTGGTCTATCAGTTAGTAAATAGTCAAAATATATGCTCGAATAATCGGTGATAAGAATATCATATTTTCCAAGTACATTATAGATATCTCCTCCGATATCAGAATCGTCAAGTACTCGAATCTGCTCAATTTCGCCACTCGCAATCATTCCATTTATAGACCTAATCTCTTTCTCATGGCAATAGTGGAATTTTATATCTAAACGAGCAGCGTTTGTCCTCAAATATTCGTCTAGTTCGCACAATACCTCAATTAAAATTTGTGCAATATTTGTTTTTCCTTCTTTCCTATGTGTTGGAGCATACAACACAACAAACTCCCTAGTAAGTTGTGTATAATTGCAATCCGTAAAAAAGAATCATTCCGAGGATATCCTGTAATCTTGATATTCTCCATAGACATCCCAAAAGCTGTAGAGAAAGTTCCTCGGTCTTCTTCAGAACAAGCAATCATCAAGCGGGCATCTTCTGTGTATCTTTTAAAAGGGAATATCATCTTGAGCACTTCTTTGCGCAAATTTCTGTGCGGAATCGCATTAGTATCTATTAAAACATCATATCCTATTTTCTTTAAAGGTACGCCGTGCCATAAATTGACGATAATAGGCTGAGGGACGAATTCATTAACATCACGCATCCACTGATTTACAACACAAACACCGGATATCGCAGAATAAAAAATACCTCTAATCGAATACGTATAATATGCTTCATATCCCAATTGCCTTACGGTCTTTATGACCTTGCGATTACGCGACAGCCATACGGGCCTTATGTCTTGAGAATATTGATTAATATATTCAAACAAGAACCTGGGATTATCGCCATACTTATCCCCGAACCAAGCTCCAAAAACCCAAAGATTATTATCTTTTTGGAGAATCAGAGACAATCCATATACTGGCAGCATCAATAGATGTACAATACACCTCCATAGCCTCGAAAAAGCAAACTTGACGAAATCCATGCTCATCACCCCTCAGACATTGATCGCAACGTGAAGCGCTCCCTTTTCGGGGGTCACGCACAAACGAAACACCTTATAAGGATACATAACCAATCGGACTATAACTTCATCAAAGACAATATTACCATAGAGACAGTTTGTGTCTGTCAAGCAATTGTAAGTAAGAACCTTAACTGCCCTACTTCTTGAAAATCTAAGTAATCAATGAGTTACATTAACTTGCTCAATTAAACAAAGTAGATGACCAGTCAAGGGTCAAGTCCTTTCTTTTCTGTAAAAAGCCCTCCGGTGGACTGATATGTAACACATGCCTAACACGCCGGGACGGCGGCCTGTTGTAATTCGTTGGTGATCATCGCCGTTTGCTCTTGTTTCCACTCGACATACGTCCTCATATCAAAATATTGCCGGCCGGTTGACCAGGCTTCGTCTTTCTCCATGAGCAAAGCCCCCAGCAAGCGCTTAGCCGATTCAACGTTGGGGAAGATACGGATAACTCTTTCTCGTCTACGCACTTCCTCGTTGAGTCTCTCGATGCCGTTGGTCGTCCGCAGTCGCTTTCGATACCGTTCAGGAAGATTCAAGACAGCCACCGCGTCGTCGAATCCCTGCTCCAGAATGTCCATGACCCTATGAAGCATTTGCCTCGCTGTTTCCACGTCCGGCGCCTCCCAGATCACCCTAAGCTGGGAATGAAGTTGAGATTGCAGTTGTTTTGGGTAGGCATCCAGGATGTTGCGTGTAAAGTGGATCTGGCACTTCTGCCACATTACTTCCTGAAACTGAGTCTCAACCGCCTTAACCAGACCACCGTGCTGGTCGGAGACCACAAGGTCTACTCCCCTAAGCCCTCTTCCTTTGAGCCACGCCAAGAAATCATTCCAACTGCCGTAAGTCTCGCTGTCGCCAATCCAAAACCCCAGCACCTCGCGGTATCCCCTCATGTTCACCCCTATGACGATTAGTGCGCTCTGTGGCCTCACCTGCAACATCTCAGTCACCTCAGCCTCAAGTACTTGGTTCAACACTTGCTCCACAAGTTTGGCCATCGCTCCATCTTCCTTAAATAGTCCGTGCACGATCTCATCCGAAAGTGTAATCTGATATTGGGTCACCGTTGCTCTTCCTCGACCAGTGATTTTGTTTCCTATCAACCAGTCTACCAGAGGAGCCGGTGGCTCGGATCAATCACGATCCCTTTTTGCAGAAGTATAAGGACACTACTATAATAGAAAGTGGAAATGCTTCAAAAGGGATAGTTGAAGTTATAAAATAGTTGTGTCATAAGGAGGACTTGTATATGAAAAAGGTAATTACATACGGAACGTTTGATTTGCTACATTATGGTCATATAAACTTATTAAAAAGAGCAAAAGAACTAGGGGATTATTTAATTGTAGCAATCTCAACTGATGCATTTAATGAAAGTAAAGGTAAAAAGTGTTATTTTTCATATGAAGAAAGAAAAAGGTTAGTTGAATCTATAAGGTATGTAGATCTTGTAATACCTGAAACTAGTTGGGAACAAAAGATAGATGATATTAGAGAATTTAAGGTAGATACATTTGTTATGGGTGATGATTGGGTAGGAAAATTTGACTATTTAAAAGAATATTGTGAAGTTGTATATTTACCACGAACACCAGAAATATCCACTACAAAGATAAAGGAAGACCTAAATCTAAAAGATAATAAAAATAATATTGAAAATTTGGGGAAGGTGTAAATGTGAACGGTGTTTTAGATTCGGACACTTTGAGACAAGTGCAATTAGCACAATTAGAAATTTTAAAATTGAATTTGATAGAATATGTAAAGAAAACAATTTACCATATCAACTGTGTCAAGCGACATTCTAAAGTACCCACTTTCGGACAAGAAATTCCCCACCTCCTTTTGTCTTTTCCTAACCTTGTTTCAGCGATTTATGATAGTGGCATCACCTTCTTTTCTTCAATTTGCATATACTCGCGTAGTCTGTAGCTATTCCCTTTCATGTTAAAGATATGAGCATGGTGCAAAACCCGGTCAAGAATGGCTGTAACGATCACTGCATCATAGAACAATCCAGACCATTCTTGAAAGGGTCTATTGCTGGTTATGATTACAGACTGGCGCTCGTATGCTTGATTGATTACTTGGAAGAAAGGACTGGAAGCAGTTTTGTCCAGGCTAAGGTACTTGCCCAACGCTCAAGTTCTCGTTCAAATGTGGCATCAGCGAAAGAAGCATAGAGTTGCGATGTCAGTTCTTGAGAGGAACAAAACATTTTCAGCAGAACGTGAAAAGTCTGGGTTGGCCAATGCTCTAATCTTAGCCTCGTCTACGGTAGGTTGTAATGCAGAGTTAAAACCATATATTGTCTTTAAACTGGGAAATTTGGCCTTGTTTAAACTAGTTTCTCTAAATGTTGCATCTCTGGCTGAAACCTCTTCTTGAACCAGAGATGAAACAAGTTCAACAGTCTTTGCGTTATCAAAGAGGACTATTTGAAGGACTCCGCCAAAGTATTCAAAGGCGTTTTGAAGGCGACAAACGAGGGTTAACGTATCTTGCCTTGTGGTAAACTGGACGTACCGAACACGTGAACAGATTAGTACCAAAGAGAAAGCATACAGGTGCCCTGGTTTGCGTACTTTCGGACAGTGCTAAGTAGTTTTTACTCTCAAAAAATCTTTCTACTCGGCTTGGCGCAAGTCTTTTTATTGTCCAAAACTGGGGACGAATTTGTCCGAAAGTGGGGAAAGCGTCTATCCATTCATGGAGATTTTTATGTTCGCTCACAGCCAAGAATTGCGTTAAGATCATCCGCTGAATTGACACTAATACCGCCCACACGGAACAATTCATCTATTGATGAAAACCCAGTGTGCTTTTTCATGAAACCCGTGTTGAAGATTTCATCAAACGTAATCTTATTCACACCATACATGGCTTCCAGATTCTTAACAAGTTTGTCTAGTCTTTTCTTCAGGTCATTTTCTTTCGCAGACCCGCCTCCTGTCACCAGTTCTGATTGTAACGGGGTAACAGCACAGAATGAGCCGCTTTATCGTCAAACTAAGGACTCGTTCTGCTTAGTTATCCTCTATCCCGCTCATGCCTCACCCTCGGAGGTGGCGTCTTAAAATCCTTCAGTCTCTTACACACGTCATCTGTTTCTTCTTTGCCCCTTACTTTCAACAACTTCTCCTTCCAATCCTCCTCCTTATCCATCAATTTGTACTCATACTGCACTTCCCTTGCAAGTCTAAGATCTTTAACAGGAACGCTAACAGGGATAGCAAGTCCCTTCTGCGAACCACGGACCCTGAAAATCTCCTTCCGATACTCATGCTTAGGAGTCCAAACTGTTGTTCCGCCATACATCCCGTGATTTACTGTGATCGCATTAGCATATAACTCATAACCCTTTGCCCAAGTGACCTGCTCGTAAAGGTCAATATCCTGATTAAATGCAAGTATAAAAAGGTGATCCAGAGAACCCTTAAGATCCTCCCACTTCCCTGAAGCAAGAACATCCGCACAGATTGTAACTACAAAATTACCCCACCTAGGATGGAAAAAGCACTTCCATGCATTCCCAGAAGCAAAACGCCAATCTGTATCAGGGAAAACAGCCTTTAACGCCCTCAAAAGCCCAACCTCAGAAACAGCAGGAACGCATTTGCGTATGGAAAACTGATACACCTCCGTAGGCAGATCAAACTTATAATCCTTACCACGAGAAAAACTATTCTGAGGCGTCTCCCTTGTTTCCGAACCTGGCATTATCAAAACCGCTTCATTGATCAAACACCTAAGCCCTACCTTACGGACATCACGAACTACTGGCACCGCCCTAGGAAGCTCATAAGGAAGCAATCCGCACAAGATGGCAATGCCGCTCTGCATAGAAAACCGCCATTCCAATCCCGCCTATTCATCAATCTGGCTCACTCCATAGACCACTTACTTCCTCTTCGCCCTCACTACATGAAAAAGTGGCTCATCTGATAGACCACTTTCCGCAGTCTCACCATTATCAGCTCTGAAAAGTGGCTCACTGGTTGAACCACTTACATTTAGAATCCAATGAACATGGATAAAACTGGCTCACCTGGTGAGCCAGTTTTGACCTTCTTATCTAAGTTTCCCTAGAAAGTGGCTCAGTACATGTACCACTTTGCTTCTCGGAAGGATGTTATTAATGGAAAAGTGGCCTACTGTGTAGGCCACTTTCCTTGTTCCTCCCCTGCCAACCTACCAAAGTGGCTCACCACATATGCCACTTTCTTTCCCTCTACCTTAAGGATCTGCCACAGTGGCCCATCGGATAGGCCACTTCTTTGGTGTCCATCACCTATTTTGAAACCTCATATCCCGCGCCCTAGCCCGTTCCGAGTATTTCATGTACTGCAAACACATTTCCTCCACGCCCTTAGCGTAGACGCTATTTACATCGAATAGTTTAGTAGGCACATGCTCTGGAACTTTTTCTAGCATGGTATCGATCTTAAGATCTTTGGAGGTGATCGTAATCAAAGTAACGCCTTGCTCGCAACTAAGCTGCGCCTTCATCAAATCCCTCTCTTTAGTTCGTTCGAGCTCAATCTCATCAGAGAATTGAGGAGTGGTTTCGTAATGCTGCCTTCCGTTGAACTCCCAAGCGACTTTTACGTCAGGCGCGAAACAATCGTATTCAAGGAATTCTTTAGTAAGAGGATTCTGCAAAAACCAGGGCCTGCAATTGTAGATAAAAGGAGCTACGTCCACAATTAGATCCAACAATAGATTCATTTTGTTCTCACCCCCTCGGGGATGGAACTTATCTACTTCTTTGGCGTGTTCGAGTTTCGCCTTCTGAACCTCTAAAGGCCCGGTAGGAATCATGACCTTCTTTCCAGGTGTTTCATAGATGAGAAGCCACTGTGCTTCCTGCAAGGAACCGACCAAATTTGTAACTACACTTCGATTCATTCCAGTTCGGTCAGCGAGTTGGCGGATGGATTTGGGTTTGAATGCAATTATGCTCATGTACAAAAACTTAGCCCGCGGATCTATAGAATTATCTGCTAACAAGGCACGTGGAACCTGTGTAACTTTCTGCCTCGAAGGAAGTAAAAGCCCACGCTCAATTACCATTCTTTGAAGAACATCTCGAATCTCACATCACCTCCGTGTGTAGCAATACCTTCACTCTATTCTTGTATACCATATTCTCCCAGTAAAGGTAAAGGCTACTTGCACGAAAGAAGAGAAGCGAAAACCCCCGTCCCCTTTGCTTCTCTTGCTTCTCTTGCTTCTCTTGCTTCTTTTGCTTCGTC
>Ga0209508_1001735_pt1 | contig 16008 bp, 16 predicted proteins | sample AD_UKC129_MetaG_FD_184427 | JGI IMG/M metagenome (GOLD analysis project Ga0209508, IMG submission 184427) | Active sludge microbial communities of municipal wastewater-treating anaerobic digesters from Canada - AD_UKC129_MetaG (SPAdes) (version 2) | ecosystem: Engineered > Bioreactor > Anaerobic... | reverse complement strand
CGTCGCTGGGGCTTGCCCCCATCCTGATTAGGGATATATTCAAGGAATTAAAGCGCATCAACGGGGAAGGAGTGACCATACTGCTCGTTGAGCAAAACGCCAGGCAGGCCCTCATGCTTTCCAACAGGGGATACGTCCTGCAGACGGGTCGCATCGTGCTTCAGGGCCGCTCTCAGGACCTGCTGGTAAACCCCGACGTAACGGCCGCTTACCTCGGCAAGCTCAAGAAATAGCGGACGTGGGGAACCACGCGTTGTCCGATATGCGTTGATACTTTATGCTAAATGACGGATTATTTATTTAGAATTTTTTTAATTTTGCCCATTGCAAATCAGTATACATAATGTTAATGTTACTCAACATGAAGCTATGGGCGATTATATGGGGAGACGATGATCCCTTTGCATCTACCTAAACGGGCGCAAGAGCGAAGGGTGAGAGAGTAGTGCGACCGGCCCCATCGAGGCGCTGATTTTAAACAAGTGCTTCAATGGGGTCTTTGTTTTATGAGGCTTTAATGTGAATGAGAGTAGCATAAGCTATGGTTGTAAGTTTTTATTACGGGATCCTTCATGCTGCTTTTATCCTATGCCTGTATCTCATATTCATCTGGGGTATAGAAGATCTTCTGGTGGACGTCTTCTATCAGGTCCGTGCCTGTTGGGCGACAAAGGATATCCTTCCCTCAACTTCGGGTGGAGATACCTGCCGGCTCTTGGAAAGGGCGGCGCGTCTTTAAGCCAAGCCACCTTGTACCCGCAGGAATCGATGGTTACAAAGGCATGGAAGGGTGATGGATGCGTTGAGTGGACGGAACTTACAGCAGAAGAACACCCTCTTCAGTACAGGGCGATAACCTGCCTTGCGAACCTGCCCGTTTTGAAGTACTCCTATGCAATGATGCTCAAAGGTTCCGCCAGGCTGAACGTGGGCGATTCGAGAGTCCTGCCCTAGGGGTGGGAAGAAAGGGATGAGGTCAATGAGTGGATACTACGAGAACAAGGTAGCTGCGATTACGGGAGCCGCGTCGGGTATAGCCCTTGAGATGGCAGAGCAGTTTCTCAAGCGTGAGGCCAGGGCTGTCTTTATGGGCGACTTCAACGAGGAAAACCTTAGCCGCGAGTCGCAACGGTTAGGGCGCAATTATCCGGGCAAGGTTTTCCCCGTAGTGATGGACGTCACCAAGAGGGAGCAGGTAGCCGGGTTTATCGAAAGCGCCGCCGATCATGCCGGGCACCTCGACTTCGTATGCAACATTGCCGGTGTAGGTGTTACCATTCCCACGGAACGGGTCACCTTAGAAATATGGGACAAGGCCATCGACCTCAACCTTAAAGGCGTTATATACGGCACATACTCGGCCATCCCGATCATGAGGGAACAGGGGTTCGGCCATATCATCAACGCTGGCTCCATTGCCGGCCTGCTTCCTATACCGTACCAGGCCGTTTACGCGGCGACCAAGGCTGCCGTTATCTCCATGACCGAGAGCCTCCAGTACGAACTGGAGGTCGAAGGTCTCCAGTTCAGCGTTTTTTGTCCGGCCAACGTCAGGACGCCTATCTTCGGCGACATGACTCCGCCGGCCGACTCCATAGGCGTTGACGAGGCGGTTCTATATATCCTCCAGGAAATGGAGAAGAAATCCGTCGTTATCGTATTACCCCAAAGCGCACGGGACTTCTACACCTTGTACAGGGAGCGCAAGGAGGAATTCGACAAGTTGGCGAGGCAGCTTGCGGCCGAAAGGCGCGAAAACTACCGCACGAAGGGGACCTACTATTGAGAATGGCCGACGCGGCAGCCAGGTGGAAACACTTTTTGGAGAAGGCCGAATTTCTTTTCGAAGAGGCGGACCTTTACTTCGACGTGGTAGTTCTTCTCGTAGCGGGTATGGCAGTGACTCTTACGGGGATTCTTCTTTTTCCTGTGTACTCTGGCCTGATCCCCTACTATGAAAATGGCGTCTACGGTCTGCTTCTGTTTTTGTTCGGCCTACAGACGGTGGCCTTGGGCAGAACACCTGCGGGGGACATGCGCAGGTCAAAGGCGGTAGTGATTGCGGGGATCGCCATCGCTGCAATGGGCATAGTGGCATGTTTCATTCCGGACGTATTTACCCTCGTTCCTAGTGCGCTGCTCATTATCTGTCTTTGCCTGGGCGGATTCCTGCAATTACTGCAGATGCTTGTTTCAAAGGACAAGCTGCAGGCCTGGCTTGGCTATGGAGGAATCTTTCTTTACCTTGCTCCCGCCTGTGGGGCTGTTTACGTGTTTTCGATGTTTGTGGGGCTTCTAGTGTGGAAACAGGGCCTGTTTCCGGCGTCGTTGACGGCGATTTCGGTGCTGATATACGGAGCTTCGATTTTTGTAGTCGCATTTTTGCTCCAGAAAATTTATCGTATCTACCCTCAGGCGGTAAAGATCCTTGACGACGATTTTGGCCTGGAGGCCGACAAGGCCACGCTTCTAATCACCGGTGTTTTTATGCTTATCCTCGGAGTGCTTCTTATTCCCGTAAGCTTCGGCAAGCTGCCTTTTTCGGGAAGCGCCCAGCTCGGCCTCCTGATGGTTATTTTCTCCATCCAGATGCTGGCTTTCGGAGGCACGCCCGTCGGACCCTTCCGTCGCACGTGGCTTGTAATCTTTTTGGGGTTTGTCTTCGCCGCCCTGGGTATCGTTTCCTGCGTGGTTCCTAACGTACTTGTCTCCTTTTTGACCCTTCTTGTCGGTCTGCTGAACCTCGCCGGCGGGGCCATAGGGCTCGTAAAAACCGTCTTGTCGGCGGTTAAAAGCATGAAAGAATTGGACGTCGTGCCCACCGTGCTGGTACATCTTACCGTCACCCAGTTTGTGATGAACCTTGTTTCCATACTCTTTGGAACTTCCATGATTGTATCCAACCTGCTCCCTGGTTGGATAGTGGGAGTCATTCTCACAGTTAACGGATGCGTCCTCCTGTACCTCATGTCCCTTCTGATGAGGATCGACAGGCTGAGGTCTGATATCATTGAAGCAGAATAGGCGAAATAGCCGGCTTGTTGCCTTGCAGCCGGTCCGTTTTTACAAAACACCGATATCCCCGACGAGGTGACGCAAATGGTATCTTCCTTCGACAGGGTTATAAACCGCAGGAACACCGACAGCCTGAAGTGGGACGGCATGAAAGAGCGATTCGGCCCCATCCCCGATGACTGTGGAGCGTCTCCCGAGGTATTGGCCGATGCTGCCTATACCTTATACCTTCAAAGGCGCAGGCAATAACAGAAAGAGCATGCATTATTTTACGAGAAGCATCGAAGCATACAGAGTAGGTCCGGGCTTGATGTGGAGGGTATGGTACAGGGAAGACGATTATCATGCGCCACATTCGTACATCGACATCATCCTTCAATATCGTTTCAAGCTAAGCGATGCGGATAGGGCTGAAGGTCTGTCCCTCAGGATAACCAATGCCTTTTGATCGGCGACCTTCCTATACAAATATACGAAAAAATTTTTGCAGTTTGAAAGTTTGTCCTATTGTCAAAACAAGATGTTCGTGATATAAAAAATACATATGGTTTCGGGGAAACGATGATCCCTCGCATTGCTGATGGCGGGTGCAAGAGCGAAGGGTGAGTGAGTAGCGCGACAGACCCATGGAGTTGTGTGATTTACAGGCTTCATGGGCTTTTTTATGGATAGTTAAGATATGTTAACTAATTAGATAAAAGTAATAAAACAATAGCGTTAGTGCCATAGAAAACAAATTTTAACATTGTCCGGAATTTTTCAGCTCACGTGTGGGCTGTTTTTGTATGTTATGCTATAACAACATTTCAAAATCTGTTTAATATTCTGATAGTCCGGAGGCAGGTCTATGAATAACAGGGACAAGCAAGTCGAGAGGAAGCCTCTTTTAGGCCAGATACTGGTCGAGCAGGGTTACATCCTGCCCGAGCAGTTGGAGATGGCTTTAAAGGAACAGACTGCCACTAACCTGCGCATCGGCGAGATCCTTGTCAAAAACGGTTGGGTCACGGAAAAGGATTTGGCCGAGGCCATTTCAAAGCAGACGAAATATCCCTTCGTCTCCCTTTCCATGTTTCGCCCCATGCAGGAGGCCATTGAGACCATACCCGAGAGCATGGCCAGGAGGCTTGAGGTCGTTCCCCTTTCGATCGATGAAAATGCAAATAAGCTGACTGTAGCAATCTCCGATCCCTTCAACATCCTGGCCCTCGATGAGATCAGGATGATAACGGGCATGGACCTTGACATCATGATCGCTACCCTTTCCGACATCAAGCGCGCCATAGAGTCCTTTTACAGCGTAAAATCGAGCATAGACAGGGCTTTAATCGAGGTGGTAGAGGAAGAAAGCACCGAGTTTGACCTGTCGAGGGAAGAGGCCGTCTCCATCGACGACGCCCCCGTCGTCAAGCTCGTTAACACCATATTGGGACAGGCCGTGGAAAGCGGCGCCTCCGACGTCCACGTGGAGCCCTTCGAGAATGAGACGCGGGTGCGCTACAGGATAGACGGCGTCTTATTTGATATGCTCACCTTTCCGAAACACCTTCACCCCCCTGTGTCGTCTCGAATAAAGATAATGTCGGGCATGGACATCGCAGAGAAGCGCCACCCTCAGGACGGCAGGATACTCCTTCGCGCAGCGGGCAGGCGCATAGACATAAGAGTATCAAGCCTTCCTGCCATTTACGGCGAAAAGCTTGTGTTGCGCTTGCTCGATCAGGCTACGGCCATGGTGGGCTTGGAAAAGCTCGGACTGGATCCCGAGGAGAAAGTGGTCCTGGATAAGATCATAGAAGTACCTTATGGCATCATATTGGTCACGGGGCCGACGGGGAGCGGAAAATCGACCACCCTTTATTCGATACTGCAGACCCTTAACTCCTACGACGTGAACATCACGACGGTGGAAGACCCCGTCGAGTACACCATTGCGGGAGTCAACCAGGTGCAGATAAACGAAAAGGCGGGCCTTACATTCGACACGGTCTTGAGGTCCATACTGCGCCAGGACCCTGACATCATACTGGTTGGCGAGATGCGCGACACGGAGACGGCCCAATTGGCCGTCAGGGCAGCCCTCACGGGGCACTTGGTGCTGTCGACGCTTCATACCAACGACGCCCCAAGTTCCATCATAAGGATGGTAGACATGGGAATTCCGTCCTTCCTGGTGTCCTCTTCCGTGGTCGCCGTGATGGCGCAGAGGCTGGTCAGAAAGCTGTGCCCCAGCTGCAAGGTGCCTTACGAGCTGCCGCAGGACGTGGCCGAAAGCCTGGGCCTGGATGGCTTTACGACCGTCTACAAGCCCCTTGGTTGCGATGAATGCCGCGGCACAGGATACAGGGGAAGGACGGCAATTTTCGAGATAATGCCCATGACCGAGGAGATAAGGAGGGCCGTGATGACGGGAGCCACCTCCGACGACCTTCGGGCCATGGCCATTCGTCAGGGCATGAGAACCCTTCGGGTCTCGGGAGCCAAAAAGGTGAAAGATGGGATAACGAGCGCCGACGAAGTGCTGTCGGTGACATTGTGATATCGGATGTCTGTGGGGTGAGGGATTTATGGTACTGCAAATAGGTCTTCGGGAACTTTTCAGTGAGGCGGTAAAGAGGAACGCAAGCGATATCCACATCTCCGTGGGCATTCCTCCCGTCCTGCGCGTGGACGAAAGACTGTATCCCCTAAAACATCCTCCTCTTGATGCGGCGGACGTGAGGGACGTGATAATTACCCTTCTTACGGAAGAACAATTCGAGCGCTACATGGCCAAAAAGGAGCTGGACATCAGCTTTCAGTTCACCATCTCCGATGAGGGAATGAGCCTTCGCATCAGGTGCAACTGCTTCTTCGAGAGGGGCAACATGGCCATGGCCATGAGGATCATACCAAAGACGATTCGCCTTATGGAACACCTCATCCTACCAAAAAAGCTCCACGAAGTCGCCAGAAAGCGCCAGGGGCTTTTTCTCGTGACGGGTCCCACGGGCCACGGAAAATCCACTACCTTGGCTGCCATAATACAGGAGATAAACATGACGAGGAGCTGTCACATCGTCACCATTGAAGACCCCATAGAGTATTTGTTTCAATCGGACAGGTCGATAATACACCAGCGCGAGATAGGCATAGACACCGACAGCTTTGCCGAGGCCTTGAGGAGGGTGCTCCGCCAGGATCCCGACGTCATAATGATAGGCGAGATGAGGGACCTCGAGACGGTGCGCGCCGCCCTTACGGCGGCCGAGACGGGACACCTGGTCTTGGCGACGCTTCACACGCCCGACGCCCCACAGAGCATCGATCGGATCCTGGACGTCTTTCCATCGCACCAGCAGGATCAGGTGAAGCTTCAGCTTGCGAACGTCCTCATAGGCATATGTTCCCAGCAGCTTCTGCCCCTCCCCGGAGGCGGCAGGATAGTCGCCACGGAGCTCATGTGGGCCGTGCCGGCGGTGCGAAACTGCATCAGGGAAAGGAAGTTACCGGGATTAAAGAGCATCATCCAGACGGGCTCCGATTTCGAGATGCACACCATGGACCAGGATCTGGCCCGCCTGGTCAGGGAGGGCAAGGTGCCCTACGAGTTGGCAGCCACATATGCCTTCGACGCACGGGACCTGGACAGGATAGTCTTCGGAGAGGGTTCCCCCTCGGTTGCGGGCGAAGGCGTAGCGAGCAGGAGGTGAGCGGCAGATGCTTTACAGGTACAAGGCCAGGGCAAGCGACGGCAGGGTAGTTTTAGGAAGCCAGCAGGCTCAGTCCAATGCCCAGGTCATACAGTGGCTCAGGGAGAGGTCGCTTTATCCCATAGAGATAGAGGAGGCAAAGGAGCGTGCGGCCAAGACCCTCAAGGAAAGGCTGCAGGCCTTCTCGACGATCAAGCTCAAGGACAAGGCCGTTTTCTTCAGGCAGCTGGCCACGATGCTCGATGCCGGCATAACCTTAGGGATGGCCCTTGATATGCTTGCCGAACAGACGGAAAACAAGCGCTTCGCCGAGGCCATTAGGGAAGTCAAGACCATGGTTGACAGGGGCATCTCTTTGAGCGCCGCCATGGCGACCAAAAGAGAATTTTCAAAGCTCATGGTGGCCATCGCCAGGGCAGGAGAGGAAGGCGGAGTGTTGGAATCGAGCCTGGACCGTCTTGCCACCTTCCTGGAGCGTCAAGACGAGCTTCGGAAAAAGATCATTTCGGCCTCGACCTACCCGGCAGTGGTCATGGGCTTTGCTTTAATGGTCGTCTTTATTCTGGTGACGGTGATAATGCCCAGGTTTGTCTCCATCTTCATGGATTTGGACATACGCCTTCCCCTGCCCACGAGGATTATCTTGGGTTTTTCCATGTGGATGAGCCATTTTTGGTATTTGCCAGTGGGGCTGGTCTTATTGCTAATTTTGGTCATCTACACCCTGGCGAAGAACAAAAACACGAAGGCAAAGTTAGATGCCTTCAGGCTAAGGCTTCCCCTCTTCGGGGATATATGGAAAAAGTCCGTGCTTGCAAGGACCTTTCGCACCTTTGCCGCACTTGTCCAGGCGGGTGTTCCCATACTTTCTGCCCTTGAGATAACGGGTGACGTGTCGGGAAACGCCGTCGTGGAAGATGCCTTCGCTCAGCTGTCCGACCAGGCTAAGAGGGGCATGTCCATGGGCGAGACGGCAAAAAAGATAAAGGTCATACCTCCCCTGGCAGCCCACATGATAGCCATAGGGGAGCAGACGGGAAGGCTAGAAGATATGGTTGACAAGGTTGCGGATTGGTTTGAGTTCGAGCTCGACGAAAAGATAAAGCGTCTCACCTCCATAATCGAGCCCGTGCTCATTGTCTTCGTGGGAGGTGTGGTTGCACTGGTCGTATTTGCAGTTTTTATGCCCATAATCGGTTCGATTCAGGGTTTACTGAATGGGATATAATCTGATAATATTAAGTATATTAATAATATAAATATAAATTTGAGCAAGATTTGTACATTGTATTATCGTCAGAAATATATACAATTTAATGAACGATTTCGTCCATTTGTGGAACATCAAAAGTATAATTACACTGCTTAATCATTTGTTCGTTTAAGACATAATATGTAATTATAACTAGTAAATATAAAATATATTATAATAGTGCTATCCTGGCATTATTATTTTTTTGTTTTATACTATTTGGGAGTACGATACTAAATATATTATATTTTCAAGAAAGGATGGTAAAATTGAGCGGCGGATTTATAAAAATGTTGAAAAAAGAGAAATCTAGGAAAGGTTTTACACTAATCGAAGTCTTGATAGTTATAGCAATTATTGGAATATTGACGGCTGGGATGACACTTGCTGCAGGGGGAAGCAGGGACGCAGCCGAAGCGACGAGAATAATAGCTGATTTGAGAACAATAAAGACAGCAGCTTTGATGTGGGTTGCAGATGATCCAGAAGGAGTGGATTCTAGTAAATGGACTGGGGATGAGAATAATTCGCTTGACAAATATCTCGATAGACCGGTAACGAGCTATGAAAATTATAAATTTGAAACAATCATGCTTAACGACAGGGAAGTTTGGTTATTGGGCTATGACCTATCCGGAGTAAGGGGTGGCGTAGTAAAAAGATTAGCAGAACAAGCTGATTCTGCAGGTTTGTTCTTAAACGAAAAAGATGAAACTACAAATTCACTCAAAAAGTTTACAGTGCCTGGAGAAGACAGTGTTAAAGATGTTTATGTGATTGTTCAGTAAGTAGGGCTATTAACAGGTGTGGTTACTAAAATGAAACAGCGTGGTTTTTCTATGGTCGAAGCTTTAGTGGCGTTGATGCTCCTTACTGTGGCGCTCATACCTATGGCAGCCCTTCCTGCGGCCACAAGCAGGCTTTATGCGGTCTCGGCCGCCAGGGAGCAGGCCGCGCTGCTTGCAGTGCAAAAGCTCGACGAGCTCGAGTCGAAGGATTTCGATTCTGCCGATTTGGGTGAGACGGGTCCCGACAGCTTTAACAGTGACACGAGCAACCCCGGCTACGCGATCAGATGGTACGTGACCAACATCACCAGCAACTCTAAAGTCGTAAAAAAGCAAATTGACATGACAGTTACGTGGAACCAAGGAAAGAATAAGTTCGAAATTACGAGGCAGGTGAGTGTCGGTGCGTGCCATACCTCGGGTTAAACGCCTTCAAGCTTTTACGCTAATTGAACTTCTCGTTGTGATGATCGTCCTTGCCGTGGTAGGCATCGCCGCCGTGGGGCTATTCTTTTCCTTTTCGAGGCACTTTGAGCAGTCGGCTGATCTCACAATAGCCCGTCAGCGGGGCGAGATGGTATTGGCCCGCCTGGAGACGGCCGTCCTCCAGGCGGGGCTTTCCATGCCCAACAAAACGTCTGACTTTGAGGATGCCTTCGTCGTGAACACAACGCCCAAAATAGATCTGATTACTGCCTTGAGGAACGTGATCAGTGGGTGGAACAAGCCCCTGTATTTGTACGAGAATGCCGGCACCGTCGGGACGACGACTTACTACAAAAGGTTGGGCATCGTTTACTGCCTTGGCTCCGGCATAGGCGTGCTGGAAGACGAACACGAGGTAGAGGCCGATACCGACATTGTGCTTAAATTGTCGGCGGCTTGCCCCGATAACCAGGTAAAGGTGGCAACGGCAGCGTCGGCAACCGACGGATGGGTTACCTTTTCGGGCTGCCAGGTCCCCTTCGTCGTGAAATCCGTCGACAACGCCAATGAAAAGCTCACCGTTACGGCCTCAAAGAGGGATTTTATACCCCTTTACGCAGAGCTTCAGTACCTGCGGGCCTTGTGCGCCTACGTCAGCTCCCCTGGCGGTACGTCACCGCAATTTTACATTCAAGACGTCACGCGAGGCCCCGCCCAGCCCGTCGTCGAGGGCGTCTCTCAGGTGCTTTTTTCCTTCGACGATTCCGGCACCGACGCCACCAATGTGCTGACGGTCCATGTGCTCCTTCGGGGAAACCGCAGGTTTCCGGGGCAGTATACCTTGGGAGACGTGCCGGGTTGGCCCATTGCGGGCACGGTTACTGATGAAGACAGACATTACAGGCTAGTCGCCATATCGGCCTCCTGGAGGGTGAGGAACTGATGAGAGAAAAAAGACGTGCCATAGCACTGCCTCTGGTGCTGGTGATAGTGCTCGTTGGAGGCGCTTTAGTGGCGGCAGCCTTTTATATAACTGAAAATTACTATTCCAGCTCCAAGCAGGCCGTTACCAGCGCCCGCCTCTACAACGCCGCCGTAAGCGGCATCGAGGAGGGCAAAGGGTGGATTTATAAAAACATGAAGCTGGGACATATCCCGCGCTGGACGGACGAAGACGGCGACGGCATGCTTTCTGCAGCAGACAAGCCTGCCGACGCCGAATATATCTACGAGGCCCTCATTGCAAAGGTCAGCTCCACCGACGAAGGGGTCTTCGACATTACGACGGAAGACGGGATAGTGTTGCACGTGGTCGTTTACGACCTGGCCTACGAACCCCACCCGGATTTGACGGACGACTACGAGAAAGGCTTTCCTCCCCGCATTCGTCCCCAGCTTGAAGAGGGAAGCTACGTCGTAAGGCCAAGCTACGCCGTGGCCGGAAGGGGCGGAGGTTCTACGGGAGAAGGCGCGCCGGGCAGCGACATAGGCGTTTATCTCATACGCTGCACCGCTACCTACAAAGACAGGACGAGCACCGCCGAACAGGCGGTCGCCATGCGGCTTTAAGGGCCGCAAAGGGGGCGTAACGAATGAAAAAGTTTTTATCAAATATTAATGTCATCAAATGTGTCTTTGTGGCGGTGGCGGTTTTGGCCTTCATTGCCTTTGTCCCCCTCGAGGTTTTGCCTCAGGCGGCCGGCGAAGCGCCCGTCCTGCCAAGCTGCAATAAACCCTTGCCCGAAGGCTACGCCCAATCCGTCCAGCCGAACGTACTGCTCCTTTTGGACACCAGCGGCTCGATGATGTACCTGAGCGGCAGTGACACGTCCACATACGGGGACGGGAGCAAGCCTTATTACGGGGAGTATACAGGATATTATTACGATGGGGGTAGCTGGGAATACGGAACCACAACAGGCTGGCAGAGGTACTTCGGGAAAGATGTTGACCCCACGAACAACGACTCAAGCACGGCCTTTAACTACCACCCCAATCTCGTATACATCGATGATGCGGATTTAACCGGTATAAGCCAAGGATACCGCGATGAATACTTTGCCAAATCCGGCAGTCAGTACCTATATCCCAACGACAGCCGCATGTACAAGTTAAAACTGGTTCTGTGGGAGATTTTAAACGACCCCGGCCTAGTTTCGGGACTGCGGATGGGGCTGGCCACGTATTATCAGCAAAGAAACGTCACGCCGAAGGTTCCGAGCATTGGCGTGTATTATCAATGGCCGCCAACCGACAGAGGACAAAACCAAGCCCTTTCATGGGAGGGCAGCAGCAATTGGAACAGAGCGTTGCTTCGCAGGCTTTTCAGGTCCACCGACGAGCCGGGAAGCATTGAGGAGATAACAAAGTGGGTTGACGGCATAGAGGCTTCCGACAACCCCGAGCTTCGCGCCCATGGTGCCACGCCGCTTGCTGCATCCATTTACGGCGCGGACAGGTATCAAACTAATAAAGAACCTTACTACGGTGACGCAAGGCGTTTCTTCCTGATGAGTGGGGCGATAAACGCCTGGTGTCAGCAGAACTGGCTGATCGTACTGACCGACGGCGCCGATACTCAAACGTGGCCTTATAACACCTCCCCGGTAACTGCGGTAAAAAATCTCTACGATGAACATACAAAAACCAGTTGGCCCTCTTTTTACGACAAAAAAGCCCAGCCGGTCAGGACCATGGTCATCGGCCTCATAAACCCCAATGCATCGGGGGTTTCGACATTGAAAAATACCTTGAACCGCATGGCAGACATGGGAGATGACGGTCAGGAAAACAGCTCAAGCCATGCCTACTTTGCCACCAATGTGGACGAACTTATGCAGGCCTTCAAGGATATATTTAAACAAATACAGAGCTTCAATTCGACCGCAAACGCTCCGCTGGTGAGCCCCCCTCTTGGGGGACAGGAAGGCGGGGTTTACGTCCCTAACTTCGTGCCTCGCATAGAAAGGCAGTGGTACGGCCATTTGTATAAATATACGCTTGATGCGAATGGAGCCATGTCCGAATCTCCCGAATGGGATGCCGCTGCAGAGCTTAATGACAAAAAATCCTACAACGATCGAAATGTGTTTACTGTGAACTGGAAAGGCGGAAGCTGGAAAATGGACTTCAAAGAAGATAATGCTTCGACTTTGGCCCCCATGCTTGGGCTTACCGAACTTACCGAAGACCAGGCTTCCAAGTTCATTAAATGGGCCCTGGGCAGCGACGAATGGGACGAAGCCCTAGAATCTGAGAGATACAAGCTCGGAGACATATATCACAGCGGCCTGGTGGAGATAGGACCCCCCAGGGGAAGCAACCCTCACGGGGATTACCGGACATTTAAAGAAAACAATGTCAATAGGGAAAAGCTGGTCTACGTCCAGGCCAACGACGGCATGCTTCATGCCTTTAAGGCCGAAACGGGAGAGGAAAAATGGGCCTTCATCCCTCCAAACGTGCTGGCCGAGGGGCGAATGACGGGGATGAAGCAGGATATAACGGTGAGCGGAAACACGACTACTGTTACATGGCTGGATAAGGCGAAATCAAACCCGCGGTATCTGCTCGACGGGACGATGACGGCAGAAGACGTGTTGATCGAGGGTGCATACCATACTGTCTTGCTCGGGCTTTTAGGCTACGCCGGGCCTGGATTTTATGCCTTAGACGTCACCGACCCTGCCAACCCGCAATTTATGTGGGCCGTGGAAAACGTAATATACAATCGCAAGGGAGATGAACTGCTCTCGAACCAGAATACCGAGTGGTACGTGACCTATTGGGCGAGAAGCGGGGGTTCTGCTGCCCGCACGAATACTCTGCATAAGGATATAACTGATTCAAGCGACCTGAACTACAAAGACCTGCGCTTTACCCAGAGCATGCCGGGCATAGGCTACGTGTCGCTAGACCAGGGGCAAAACCTGCCTTTGAAGACGCAGTGGGTGGTCATCATGGGAAACGGCTCCCAGATGCGCATCAACGATGCCTTTTCCGTGGCGAGCATCTACGTCATAAACATAGAAAACGGCAAATTGCTTCGGGTGTTAAAGGTTCCTTCCATGAAGCAGATTGTCACGCCCGTGGCCATACTCTGGACCGGCTCTACCCGCCTGGTCAAATATTTCTACGTCGGAGACGATAACGGCATAATACACGAGGGAGATTTGACCAATTCACAACCCAGCGCATGGACGATGAAGGACGTCTTCAATATATCGGGGTCCGTCGGGCCTTCCTATATTTTGGATTGTGCATACATCGATCGCAACAAGTGGCTTTTCATCAACACCGGGGATTACGAAACCCTGATGAAGGACAAAAACAAAACGGACTACATGATAGCTGTCAACATCTCCTCGGGCGTAAATAGCATGAACGACCTTGCGCAATTGACCTCTGCTGCAGGAAACGTCAGCACGAACGTAAAGGGGTGGTACATTGAGATACCCAAAGACGAATATGCCACAACACCTCCAGTTTACTATAACGGCCACATCTTCTTTTCGACTTACATAAAGTCAGAAGACCCCTGCAGCGTGGGAAAGAGCCGTATTTACGTCTTAAACGCCACGACCGGCAAAGGCGCCTGGACCGGCGGGGCCAAATACGTGGAGATGGAAGGAGTCAAGGTCTCAGGTATAGTGATTTCCGAGGGGACGGTTTATGCCGGCGTCACAAAATACCCGCAGGCACAGACTACCATCCCGGGTGATCTGAAGGTCGGAGAAGAGGCTGCCGTCATCCAAAACGGCTTGCTTGCCTTTGACGTCCCGCCCGAGGTGGCAAATTGGAATTCTGCCTACCCGAGCGGCGTCATGGTGCCCTCTTACTGGAGGAGGTGGATACCGTGAGGATGTCAAAGTTTTTCCTGCTTTTCTTCGCAGCCTTTCTTTTTGTCGTCGTGCCCCTGGCAAAGCCGGGTTTTTGCGAAACGGATATTTACTATGGCATGCTGTCAAAGCTTCAATTAGACCCGCCGTACGTTTTTCTGTCCACGGCAGAGGCGCAGGGGTTGAAGAAGTTCACGTGGGCTGCTGACGAGACACTTTTCATCGGAGCCGACGGCCAGGAGATGACGCCAAGGCAGTTTGCACAGGCTTATCAGGGTAAAAGCGTGGAAGTTACGGCAGAGGGCTTCAAGGCCAAGGTCGTAAAACGGGTATTTTTTTAAATGAGAAGGTGATGCGATGTTTGGCAGAAGAAGAAGAAGTTATGCGGGCCTTTCCATAGAGGGAGGGACGATCAGGTATCTAGAGCTTGTCCCTGCGTCTCGCGGCTTTAGGGTCTCGCGAAGCGCCAGAGTAACTCTCGAGGAGGGAGTCGTCGTACAGGACAGAATAGCCAACATGGAGCGCCTTTCGACGGCCATAGGGAGTTTGCGGACCAAGCTGGGCGGCAAATTCGCTCCCGCAATTACGATATGTTTGCCGTCTCAGGATGCGATCATACGCATTGTCGAGATGCCGAAGATGAGCGTTGAGGACGCCAGGAGCGCCTTCGGGTGGGACTTTGAAAACTACTTTCCCTTTCCGCTTAAAGACGCCACCTTTGACATCGTACCCGTGGAGACGCCTTCTCCCATTTCGGACGTCAACATGAGCATGATGGTCGTAGCTTCGCGCCTCACGACGGTAAACGGAATATTGGACATCGCTTCAAAGGAGAATGCCAAGGTCTCAGCTATCGAGCCCTTTGGCGTTGCGCTTGTCCGTGGGGTCATGGGGCCAAACAGCGGCGACGGATCGGGAAGCCTGATATTGTCCGTCGGCGACAGAAGCTCTCAGATAATTGTGACCTACAGGGGCAACGGACTGGTGTACAGGACGGTCTTCGTGGGAGCGCGCAGCGAGCTTCAGGGTGGGGTGTCTCATTTTGAGATGCTTATTCAGGAGGTAAGAAACTCCATTACGTTCGGGGCTTCTCAGTACAGGGGTTTGAGCGTAAAGGAGATCCTGCTTTGCGGCGAACATGCCGATAACCAGGAGCTTCAGGATGAATTACAGAGCCTTTCCGACGAATATGCCTGCAGCGTGGCAGACTCGTGGGGCAAATGGTCGATAGAGGGCGAACCTGTCGGAGAATACGGGTGGGAAGCCGCAATCGGGCTGGCTGTGAGGGATAGATCATGACTGTAAAGGTGGATTTAAGGCCACTTAGCGTGAGGATATTTGAGAAGAAAAAGGTCGATCTTCCTAGGGTTGTCGCATTGGTGTTGATCCTGGTCTTCGTGGTCGTATCTTGTTTTACGACTGTTTATGGGATATTCGTCTTGAAGGAACTTTCCGCGGAAAGACAGGCCCTTGAGGCAAGCGTGGAAAAGCTCACCCAGGAGAGCAAGCGGTTGGACGGCTACATCGCGGAGGTTACAGAGCAGCTTGACCTTTACGGAAAGGCTTTGGCCTTATTGAGAGAAGACATACCGTCGATCGAGTTTTTTACGGCGGCTACGGCTGCATTGCCTGAAAACGTGTGGCTTTCCGATGTACAGCTGCTTCCCGGAAAGGCAAACGTCAACGGCTATGCCTTTGCCGAAAACGACATAGCGGCCTTTGCCCTGAAGCTTCTCAATGCAAGCGTAGTCAGCTCCATAAGCCCATTGGTTACCTCTAAGGAAGAAAGAAAGGGTTCCGAAGGTCTAGGACAAACCCTCGTCAAGTTCAGCTTTTCCTGCACCGTGAAAGATCTTGTGGGAATGCAGGAGTTGGCCAAAGGAGCTGAAAAAAATGAAGATAAACGTTAAAAAAGCACTCATAATTTTTGTTTTTTGCCTTATCGTTGGAGGATTTTTGTGGATACAGCATTCCATGAGCGTAAGCATCATGGCCGA
>Ga0209508_1001733_pt1 | contig 16015 bp, 18 predicted proteins | sample AD_UKC129_MetaG_FD_184427 | JGI IMG/M metagenome (GOLD analysis project Ga0209508, IMG submission 184427) | Active sludge microbial communities of municipal wastewater-treating anaerobic digesters from Canada - AD_UKC129_MetaG (SPAdes) (version 2) | ecosystem: Engineered > Bioreactor > Anaerobic... | reverse complement strand
CGAGGACAAGTTTCCTGTGAAGGATGGAAAATACAAATATGTTATAGCTGCTTCTGATTCCGGCATATCGGTAAAAGAACAACAATACGTGTACATAAATGTGGAGACTGCATCGGGCTACATTCAGGTAAAGAACAGTCCAGATACAACCCCTCCAGCTCTAACACTGGATACTCCTGAAGAATACACCGTTACCAAGTACGTATTCGAACCAGACCCTGTATTCGTACTGAGCGGAAAGACAGAAGCTGGCAATTTGGTCGAAGTAAACGGAGAAAGCGTCCCAGTAGACAGTAGTGGAAAGTTCAAAGCAAACATTCCACTGATCGCAGGTCCGAACATAGTCACAGTGATCGCGCGCAGAAAAGTTTTGGATGATGTAGAAGTGGAAACTTGGAAGCTCGTAACCATCAAATTGGTACCGCTCAATCTTATCGAACTTCAGGTCGGAAAACCGCAGTTCAAGGTGAATAATCAAACTAAAACCTTGGATGCACCACCAATTATAAAGAATAGCCGTACCTTACTTCCCATAAGAGCTGTTGTTGAAGCCATGGGCGGGCAGGTGAAATGGGATCCAGTTGATCGGCGTGTGGATATAATCTATGAAGGAAAGTCCATAAACCTCTGGATAGGCAAGAACAAAGCTAAAGTTAACGGCCAAGAAGTAATGATCGACCCATCTAACCCCAACGTTGTACCAGAAATCACAAACAGCAGAACCATGGTTCCTTTGAGGTTTGTTGCAGAATCTTTGGGGTGCAACGTTGAGTGGGTACCTGAGACAAAGACCGTACGAATAACATATGAGGCAAATCTGATATCTTAGTTACGAAAAGTGAGCCATTAGATGAACAAGGGGCTGGACTTTAAATGTCAGCCCCTTGCTCATTTCATGCTCAACCGGAAAGCGCCATTCCTAGAAGATTCTCTCCAAAATGTACGTGCTTCTCACCCGCTTGGAAATGTAAAATAGCATCAAAATGATAAGCAGACCAACATAGACATAGGAGACCCACATGCTTATCATGGGAGCAAACCCCAGAGGAATGCGAACTATGTTCAGTAGATGGGTTACAGGATTTACCAGCAGTGCGTACTTGAATGTCGAGTTTAGCGTTTCAAAATTATAGTAAATAGGCGAAAACAGGATGAGGATCCAGGAAAGCAACTGCAGGATGCCGTTAGCAATAAAGAGATTCTTCAAGCTCAAGCCAAGGTAGACCGATAGGCAGAGCAAAAAGAATATGGAAACAATGACGCCCATGAGAACCATGAGGTGACTCGCCCTGACTGCATGCATGAGCACGAACGGTAATACAACCACAATAATGGGCAATACTATAAGGACGTAGGTAAGGCAAATACTGATAACAACCTGTGGAAAGGTTATTGCATACGTGGAATAAAGCTCCAGTACTTCCTTCTGCCTCAGATTGGTTATACTGAGGGCAAGCATACCCAAGAATGTGCTGATGAGAGTAGAAACAATATAGCCGGAAAGTAGGTAACTTATTGACATATTCTCTGCTGCGGCAGAGAGTAGAACTACAAAAGCATAAGAAAAAGGCATTACGAAGACCACTATGAAAAGCTGGAGAAAGTAAATCCTTAACGTTTTGAATTGCATTTCGACGCCGGTAATGATTTTATGCATGTTTATCACCCATCAACTTGATTACTGCCTTGTCAAAAGACGGCGCTTCCAGCTCTATGTAGGTAACAGAAAACGCGTGGTTAATCTCGGTTATCAGCTCAATTGCGGCGTCAAGGCTATCCACAGATATGTCCAGCACAGAGTTTTCCATGACAAACTGACCCTGCCGTTCTTCAAGAAAGCTCTTCACTCCTTCCACATCAGAGACCATTAGCTTCATGGTACACGGCAGTTTCAACATCTGTGAGATCTCTTCAGGCGAACCCTCTGCCACAATCTTTCCGTCTACCAAAACGTAAACGCGGTTACATAAACGCTTCACCTCATTCATGTCGTGGCTCGCAATCAGAATGGACTGTTCCTTGCTCAGCACTGACAACGTGTCCCAAACGTGCATCTTAGTTACAATGTCCACCATGGACGTGGGTTCATCCAATATGAACAAACGTCCGCCCTGAGCAAGCGCCACGGCCAGCAATGATAACTTCAACATCCCCGGAGAAAGCTGGTACCCGAAATAGTTCCTAACATTTTCTAAATTTAATAATTCAATTATGTCATCCAGTTTCTTCTTGTAGGTCTGTCCCTTGTAGCCTTTAAATCTTAAGGCAAAACCAATTTCTTCCTCCAACGTCAATGACGGAAAAAACAACGGATATTGAGGCGCGTATCCAACTTGGCCCTTTGCAGCCAAAGGATTCTTCGTTACATCCATGCCAAATAGTGTTATTTGACCTTCTGTTGGCTTAAGCAACCCCAATACCTGCCTTAGGAGGGTCGTTTTCCCGGCGCCGTTTGGACCGATAATACCCACTATTTCTGCTTCTCCAACGCTTAAGTTAATACCATCGTTCGCCTTTTTGCCGTTTGGGTAAACCTTAGTCAGATTTGTCACAGTGAGAACATCGCTCATGTTTAGCTATTCCCCTTCCCATCTACACGCGGTGAGGAAGAACACTCGCGTTGCTCAAGCAAGGCAAAAGTTTCCAAAGCCAGTTTTATTTCCTTTTCTTCTCCCAAGGCAGCCATCCTTTCACCACTTGCGTACTGGTTTATACTTTCTTCCAGCGGTGCCTCTAACTCCGTAACAACATTCAAAATGGAACCAGTCTTTACACCACGCAGTCCGCCTACTACGAAAAGAGCTGCTGTTTCCATGTCAGCGCCCAGCACACCTCTTTGGCTCCAGTAATTATCAATTTCTTCTTCCCGGTCAGTGTAGAAGCTGTCGTGGCTTCTTATGATGCCGCAATAATGCGCATAGTGCAATCTCTGAGCACACTCAATAATGGCAAGCATGACACCGTAATCAGGAACAGCTGGATAGGAAAGATCCATATAGGTACAGGACGTGCCTTCATCACGAACAGCTCCCTGAGCAATGATGAGTTCGCCTACTTTCATGCCTTTTTGCAGGGCTCCACAGCTGCCTATGCGGATCATGGTTTTTACGCCGATTCTACTGAGTTCCTCTATGGCAATGGCAGCAGATGGTCCGCCAATGCCAGTGGAAACAGCAAGCACTGTGACGCCTTTATATGCACCTCTTATGCTCCGAAATTCTCGATTATGGGCAAGCTCTTCAACATTCTCAAGGAATGCTGCGATGCGCTCTACTCTGCCAGGATCTCCTGGCAAGAGGGCGTAATCGGCTGACTGACTAATACTCAGCCTGATATGAGGCTGCAGCTCAGTTTCATGCACCTTACTCACCTTCTTCCTTTCTGAGCATCCATCTAATGGTACCTGCCACGGTCATACTGTTTTGGATAGTCCAAATCTGCTTTCAGTTCATGTGCGGCATACAACGGCCAATAAGGTTGCCTTAATAGCACTCTTCCTAACAAAACCAGGTCTGCCCTTTCATTACCTACGATCTCTTCAGCCATGTCAGGAGACGTTATTAGGCCCACTGCAGCAGTAGCTACGCCTGTACCTTTCTTCACCGCTTCTGCAAAACCGATTTGATAACCTGGAAATAGATCAATGCGGGGAGACAAAAGACCACCAGAGCTACAATCCACCACATCAACCAAATCTTTTACAAACTTCACTATGGCAACGGTCTGCTCAATATCCAAGCCACCCTCCACATAATCAGTAGCGGAGACTCGCATGAGAATGGGCATATCCTCGGGAATACTGCTCTTTACTGCTTCTAACACCTCTCTGAGAAACCTGACCCTATTTTCTAATGCACCACCATATTCATCTGTTCTTTTGTTGGACAAAGGAGATAAAAACTCATGAATGAGGTATCCGTGAGCAGCGTGCACCTCAACTGTGTCGAAACCCGCTTCAACTGCCCTTTTGGCTGCATCGGCAAAAGCTTGAACGATTTCCCTTATCTGCACTTTTGTAAGCTCCTCAGGCACCGGGTAGCTATCACTCCAACGCATGGAAGATGGCGCCACAATGTGCTCCCCTTCCACTTCGCACTTTCTTCCTGCATGTCCCAGCTGAACACCTATTTTGCATCCCACACCATGTACGAAATCCACGATCCGTTTCAACGGATCAATTTGACTGTCGTCCCAAAGCCCAAGATCATTCGCTGTTATGCGTCCTCTTTTCTCCACTGCGGTCGCTTCTTGCAAAATGAGGCCAACACCCCCCACGGCTCTTGATGTGTAGTGGACAAAGTGCCAATCAGTAGCTAAACCATCATTGCCAGCGCAGTACATGCACATGGGAGACATGCCGATGCGATTCTTTAAGCTGAGACCTTTAATCTGAAATGGTGTAAACAGTTTGCTCATTATCCCACCTCTTCCTCGATATGGTTTTGCGTGAGTACATACCTAAATGGTAAGCGGTAAGCTTGTAATTCGAATTCCAAAACGAATAATGCAGGTATTCGTGCTGATGCACTAATGCAAGACACTATTCTCCATTTTGCCCTCCTAGGTTATGAAAAGACATACATGCCAACGGGTAAGAAGACCAAGTGTCCGTGCATTGGGTCATTGAGGTGCGCAAACATTTAAAAACGGAACCTTGTCCAAAATAGTGCAGTAGAGCCCTCTATAAGCAAACACCCATCGCTCCGAACTCAGAATCCGTTTTCTATTCGGCAGCCAAAGAACTGGTACCTTTTACTCAGTTCAGCTGATTAGCTCTGTATCACATGGAGAAGGACACCAGCATGTCCTTTCCAGTGAAGGTATTGGAAAAAAGCGAAAAGAGACTCTCGGCGCCTAAAATAGACAATATCACAAACACAAAAAGGGGTGGTAATACCATGATGAAAGGCTTTACTTACGACAACCAAACTCAGCAGCTAAAGGAAATAACGGACCCAAAACAAATACTTTCTGCCATAAGTGACAAGGAAAAAACAACCTGGGTTGACTTAACAAAACCCAGCCACGAAGAAGTGAAATTACTTGAAGAAGGTTTCCACTTTCACCCCATAATAGTGGCGAGTTCCCTAAAAGAAGGAGAAAGGTCTAAATTCTACGACTACGACAATTATTCGTTCCTTGTAATGGAAGCTGCAATAGGGTCAGGCAAAGGAAGTGCAGTTAAGCTGTCAGAGTTTTCTGCGTTTCTTTCCGAAAACTATTTGGTAACAGTTCATCTGAGCGACCTTAATTTCGTCGAAGACACCGCAAAGACCATTAAAGACCAACCAGACCTATTGAAAAAAGGCGTGGGCTTTCTGCTTTACAACTTATTGGATGGCCTCATAGCAGAATACTTCCCCATACTAGATAAGATTGACAACAAGCTGAAGACAATCGAAGAACGCATATTTCAACGGCCTGATAAACAAGTACTGAACGAGATCTTCAAGTTGAGACAAGAAATTAACCGGGTGAGAAAAAGCGTGTCCAACAATTTGGATGTGCTTAGCTTGATGCTTAGACACGATTCCATACATTCCTCGGAGGAAAATAGAATGTACTTCATGGATCTTTACGACCATCTCATGCACCTGCTGGATATAACAGACATGTACCATGACATGGTATTTACTTCCATGGACGCCTATCTTTCGAGTGTCTCAAACAACATGAACAATGTCATGAAAGTGCTGACTGCCATAACCACCATCATGATGCCACTTACAGTTATTACCGGCCTTTATGGTATGAATTTTGATATGCCTGAGTACCAGTGGCAATACGGATACCTCTGGGCCATAATGCTCATGGTTGTTTCAGTAATCGCTATGGCACTTTTCCTTAGAAGTAGAAAATGGCTGTAGAAACATTTGAAACAATCAATTTTTGAATATGTTTACCTGTTAACAGACCCGTGTGTTGTTTGCCAGTATAATACAATCTTATTGCCGCTTTGCAACTCTCTTCTTTCTGTATTAAATGGATCTTATCACTACTCGTTCTAATGTGTGAATGGTGTTTACATGGAATGGTTATAATTAATATCGTGAAACAGATAACGCTTATAACATCTACGAGGAGGTAGAGAGCAACATGGCAAAGGTGTTGTACGTAAAAGCTAATCCAAAGAGCAATGAGGAATCTCGTACATTTAGGATTTCAGAACATTTCATTAGTGAATACAAAAAGGCTCACCCTGAAGACGAAATAATCGAACTGGACCTGTACAAGGAAAACATACATTTCCTATCAAAAGAAGAAATTGACACCATAATGTCTAAAGACAAATCCAGTCTGAAGGATCACCCAGTACTCAAGTACACGTATCAGTTTGCGGAAGCAGATAAGTACGTAATTGCAACCCCGATGTGGAACTTAAGCATCCCAGCCATACTAAAAGCCTATTTCGACTACATAACGGTAACTGGTATTACGTTCAAATACACGGAAAACGGTGCTGTTGGTTTACTTAAGAACAAAAAGGCAGTAGTCATAATGACCACTGGTGGAGAATACCTCACTCCTCCTTTTGACCAATGGGATTTCGCAAGTAAGTACGTTACCACCATGTTCAGGTTCTTTGGTGTAGAAGATGTTTCTTTGATAGCTGCCCAGCGCCTCGACATCATAGGCGAAGATGTGGAGAAGCGTGTTTCCGACGCTATGAAGGAAGCCGAGCAGTTGGCAAAGCAGTTCTAACTTAGAAAACACAAAGAACAAACATTTCTTGGCGGAGGAGCAGTTGAGCTCCTCCTTTTCTTTTACATACTGGCTTAACTCGATGTTAATTGATACTTCGTCTTACTTCTTCAACTTGTGCCACAAAGCCACTATAATTGCCTTCATACAGAAAAAGCTCATGTTAGAAAGGGGTGCTGATCCATTTTGCATGCGGGAATAGAAACACAAACCAGCAACACCAGACTGAAGCTGCCAAAAGCGTACTTACCCTATCTTGACATCAGAGAGACAGAAACAGCTATAAAGATAATAAAAGATACCTTTCAAAAGAAATTGAGCAAAACGCTCAATTTGCAAAGAATATCAGCTCCCCTCATCGTTAATGCCAACACAGGCTTAAACGACAACCTCAGCGGTGTCGAGAAGCCTGTCAGTTTTAGCACAAAAGATGGGAACCAGGTGGAGATTGTCCAATCTTTGGCGAAATGGAAAAGAGAAGCCTTGCGCAGGTACGGGTTCCTACCGGGCGAAGGAATTTACACTGACATGAACGCCATAAGGCCCGATGAATTGGTAGACAACCTTCATTCGTTTTACGTGGATCAGTGGGACTGGGAAATGGTGATCACAGAAGCAAACAGAGATTTAGCATTCTTGAAACGGGTGGTCAGAAGAATTTACAGCATAATTAGAGGCACTGAGCGGGAAATATGTAAGCAGTTCCCGAGTTTGCCCAAGCCTTTTTTGCCTTCCAGAATTCATTTTGTCCACAGTGAGGAGCTGCAAAGGATGTACCCCGACCTTTCTCCTAAAGAAAGAGAAGATGCTATAGCAAGAACGTTCGGAGCCGTCTTCATCATAGGCATTGGTTATCCTCTCCAGGATGGAGCTCCACATGACGGAAGAGCGGCAGATTACGATGATTGGATCACCATGACAAAAAACGGTTACCACGGTCTAAACGGTGACATCATAGTGTATTATCCCCTTTTAGATCAAGCCGTGGAGCTTTCTTCCATGGGCATAAGAGTAGATCCCAAATCCCTGCTGGAACAGCTGGAGCTCAAAGGCGAACTTCATAAGAGAACCCTACCTTACCATCAGAAGCTGCTCAGCGGTGAGCTCCCATTAACCATCGGCGGAGGAATCGGTCAATCGCGCCTTTGTATGGTTTTTCTTACAAAAAGTGCACATTGGCGAAGTGCAGGTTAGCGTTTGGCCACAGGAAATGCTCCAAGTCTGCCAGAATGCAGGAATCTCTTTGCTATAATCAATAGCATAAATACACACATAGGGGAGGAGATTGAAAGTGGAGCAGCGTTTCGATTGGACCAGCATGTTGATTGGCGTTTTGATGATCATCGTGGGCATACTGATTTTAACTAATCCGGCAGCTACCATGACCACCTTGGCCATTTTCGTAGGTGTTGCTGTTTTAGTGAGTGGTGTTCTTTTTCTTTTCAAATACAAGGAATCCACTGCTAATCTAATATATGGAATAATAGCGATAATCTTAGGTATTATTCTCCTTGCGCGACCAAACTTTGCTGTCAGTGCTCTGGGATTCATCATTGGTATTTGGTTCTTCATTGATGGTGTGCTAGGCCTCACCAGAGCAGGGTTCTATAAACTTATAAGCAGTACGTTGTACATCACAAGCATAATCTTGAACGTACTGCTGCTAATAGCAGGGTTCCTCATAATACTCAACCCTTTCATAGCAGCTTTGTCGCTTCCCGTCATGACTGGTATTGCTCTTCTCATTGCCGGCGTGATGCACATTGTAGCAGCATTTGGCTCACAGAAGCAACCACCTTCCCTGCCCTATTAGCTTTGACTCCCAAAACTTAGGTGAAAAGTGTATTTTTCTGAAGAAGACATATTTGAGCGTTGGGCCGAAAAGTACGACAGAGACGTGTTTGAATCTGACCAAAAGGATGAATACCCTTTTGCAGGTTACAACAAAGTACTTTCGTTTATTTGGGATGAAATAAACCCGAAGAAAGATGCCAAAATACTTGACCTAGGTGTGGGTACGGGCGTATTCTCTTCCATGCTTTACGAAGCCGGTAGCATCATCACAGCTCTAGATTTTTCTTCGAATATGCTAAAAGCTGCAAAGGGGAAAATGCCAAAGGCGACTTTCATCCGGTGGGACTTCTCTAAGGGGTTGCCCAAGAGTTTGCTTGAGGAAAGACATTGTTACGATTATGTCATAAGCACTTACGCACTACATCATGTTAATGAGGAGAAACAGATGCAAATCCTCTTGAATCTGGCTCCATTACTAAAGCCTCGGGGAACAGTGGTTATAGGAGATATATCCTTTGAGAGCCGCAGTGATTTGGAAAACTGCAAGAACCTCTACGGATCCTTATGGGACGATGAAGAGTTTTACTTTGTAGCTGAAGAAGTGATCAGTTCGCTTTCTTCCAGCTATCGCTGTCAATACAAACAAATCTCGCACTGCGCTGGTGTGTTTATTCTGAAACCATTAGAAGCTTTATAGGGCCTGCACGTTTTTCTTCAATTTCTTTGTTATGTCGTTAACAATGGCGCTTTTCATCTGTTCATACCACCGCTGCATGCCTTCGTCGTAGGAAGTAACCATGGTCGGTTTGGCACGCATCTCTTCCAACACTCTTACCTCTAGTTTGTATCTCCACTGAGTGAGTTCCAATGCTGGGAGCGCTTTTACCAAGCCTTTCGGAGTACTAACCCATAACCACCCTCTGTCTGGGCTTCCTTCTTCCATTGGTAAATTGAAGAATTCTTTGTAACTTTCTGGCATGCCAGTTAGCGTCTTTCTTGTATCGTCGTAACGGAGAACGACAGTTCACCCCCTCCCATGCTTAGGTTACAGGTATGATAAGACCAAACTTACAAATGAAGCAACCACCAACAAAGTACTAAAGTACCTCATGAGTTTTGGAGAAGACACAAAAGAAATGAGTATTCCGATCAAAACTGCGGGAACAAAAACCATGAGTGCTTTCAACGTGGTAACTAAAACCGAACCAGGGCCCAAAAAGAGTAAAGAATACAAGACCAGCCTCACAGTGATGTTCAAAGAACGTGTCAAAAGCTCCATACCAGCGTACTTCCCAACATTGGTTTTATGCGGACTTCCCATGCGTTCCATCGTAAATACTTTATTGGTCGCTGCCAAGCTAAACGCCAAAGCGAAAATACCTACTAAAGCTGCAAAAGGCAATTTACCGAGAAGCCAATCCTTAAAGCTCCAAAAGCTCTGGCTCCCAGCGTTAAGAACATCACCCCACTGCACATTCACAATATCCGTCAGTTTTAGCGACCCCACTTTGCCTACCACAGCAAAAGCCACAATGATCAGAGACAAATCAGCCGCCCAAAAGGCCCATAGCCAAGCAGACTCATTGTCCCCAAATGTCCCTGTTAGCACTTTCCGTGCCAGATCCATCAGAAGAACACTTGATAACAACCCAAAGCACATAACCAAGAGATCACCATGAACGGCCATGGTAGGAACGGAAGCGAACGGCAACAACCAAACCAAAAACACTGGAACAGCCAAGGCGAAAATGAACAAGATGTTCGTTAGCCAACCTGCATCGGCAATAGGTTCTTTAAACAGTGCCACCACGTCCGCAAAAGGTTTCCAGAAAGGCACATGCTGGTCCTTGGATTTGCCCAAGTTCCCAACCCACTGAAATACTCCAACAACAAAAAGCCCAATGAACATGAAGAACAGTGGTAGTAGTAAAAGTACAAAAGCACCCCAAATGTTTTCTATTGTCATGGGTTTTCACCTTCTTCTGGGATGTTAAGCGTATCATGCTCAGCTTGGGGCAGATCAGCATCAGGAGAGCCTTCTCCCTTATAGGGCTTATCATGACCATCCGATTCCTGGCTTTCTCCGAAACTCCAAACTAAAGCAGCCATGAGGAGTGCTGCAATTAGAATAGCAAACACATAAAAACTATTCCAACTTCCAGCAGCAGTCTGGGTATTGAAATCGAGTACAAAGAACTTTGATAGGTCTTTTAGAGGGGCGTTTAGCAGTTCTTGCAGGCTGGTGTTGAAAACGCCCAATCCCACAATCCCCGCACTTATGAGAATGCTCACTAAAATACTTACAACCCCTCTTTCATGAAACGTACCAGGTTTTTTACCAAGAAGAAAGCTGCCAAGGTACCTTTCCATGCAAAGTAGCAAGCACAAACTAACCAACAGAAGCAACCCAGGAAGGGCATATAAACCTACCTCAAAAAACGCTGTGAAAACCATATACAGAGTGCCAAACCCGATTAGAGGGGGCAAGCCAGCAGCAGATAAACCACTGATCAAAGATAAAACACTGGTGAAAGGCATTAAACGCCAAATAGGCACCTGATCCTCAAACTCCGTTGTGCCTTCAGCAAGTGCGGAAGGCGACACAGACTCCGAAGCCCAACCAGCTGATACATACAAACCCGTCTGAGTCAGACTATGTGCGTAGCCAATCATAACAGTAGCTATGAATGCAGCAGGCAAGTAATCTACTTGCATGGGCATGAAAGGCAATATGACCACAGCATAAGAGAGCTGGAGGCTGGAAATATGGCTGAGCAAAGTCAAACGGTTATCAAACTTATAAGCCTTACTGGCAAAGTACACACCACTAGCTGTGACAATGCCAGCTATGACTAAACTAACTACTGGCAAAGAAACCACTGACCCGTAGTGCGAAAGCCATTCGGACCCAGTGAATAGTGACATGGATAACACTCCAAAGAGACCTGCTTTAGTCATGGCTCCAGAGAGGTAGGCAGCAACCATTGGGTCAACACTTTCTAATACTCGTTCCACTGAGTAGTGAAATGGAAAAACTCCCATGTTACTAAGAAAAACCAGGAAAAGGAGTAGTAAACCGCAAACAGAAGGCACATTGTAGGCAGCTAACTTATCTGAAACTGCGCCAAAACCGGAATTCCATCCATTTAGCGCAAGCAATACTACAGCAACAAAAAACACAATTGACCAAAGAATATTACTAAGTAGAATCGCTTTCAGACTGTCATAACTGCTTGCAGTCAAGCGCACAAGGAAGAATGAAGACCAGAGCATGATTTCCCACCCTAGGAACATGGAAAGATAAGTCCTGGAGGTGAGCACTAAGAAAATACCAATGCTGCTAATCAACGTAAGGGCAACAAATTGCTGAATCCAATTTCTGTCACTAAGGTCAAACAAAGCCAGATAAACAAAAATCAGCGTAATTAGCACTGTGGGCCACAATACCCTGGCAATACCGGTCCAAATAAAAGATACGGTCGCCTTGTACAGAGAAAACTTAATGCTTTCTGGTGCAATGCCCAGTTCATAGGAACAGCCATAGCCCACAGCCAAAAGGCCTATTAGCAAACTTAGGACCTGGCTCCATCTGGTTTGTATGAGCGATAACAATCCAGAAGCCACAGCACACAAGACGAAAACCAGCACAAGTGTAGCCACCGACTTTCACCTCCTGTTAACAACTTGCTAATGCAATGCAGTTCAAATACATACTCTATGTCTTGCTAATGTAAAACTCATTTTGCTACAAGTATTAGTATTTCCATTTTAAACGAAACCTGATCACTTTTACAGCTTGTCACAAAACCGTAGAACAAAGTAACACTCTACACTCAAACACATTAAACGCAGCTAAGTTTCGCTCATAGTACAATGGACTGTGGGAGGTGTTTTATTTGGATAAAAGCTTTTTCGACCAAGTGATTGACCGTAGAGGTACTAACTCCAGCAAGTGGGATGGGCTTAAAAATGTTTATGGTACTGATGATGCGATCCCCATGTGGGTAGCTGATATGGACTTTAGAAGTCCTCCCGAAGTTGTGGAAGCTATCAAACAGCGAGCACAGCACGGCATGTTTGGTTATACCGCAGTTGATGACGAATACTATTCTGAAGTGGCTCGGTGGTGGCAAAAACGCCACGGCTGGGACGTGCAGCCCAACTGGATTGTTACTTCACCTGGTACCATCTCCGCTTTGAGCGTGGCTGTAAGAACGTTTACTTCAGCAGGAGACGGAATTGTCATTCAACCACCTGTTTACCCGCCTTTCGAAAGAACCACAAGGTTGGCAGGTAGGCAAGTGCTGTGTAATCAGTTACTGCTTGATAATGGCCACTACAGTATGGACTTCAAGGGCTTGGACAAACTGCTAAGTCAGGGTGCAAAAATGTTCATTTTCTGCAGTCCGCATAATCCTGTAGGACGTGTTTGGACCAGAGAAGAGCTCGAGGAACTCGCTAACGTTCTCAGCAAATATGAAGACGTGGTGATTTTCAATGACGAACTTTGGGCAGATTTTGTCTTCCCTCCGCACGTTCATTACCCGCTTCTGAGCGTGGCTCCAAAGCTAGCGAAACGCACCATTACCGCAACTTCAGTCAGCAAGACCTTCAATTTAGCAGGTTTAGAGAACACAAATCTGTTCATACCTGACGAACAGTTAAGGAAAGCCTTCGAAGAAGCCATGTTTGCTTTGGCTTTAAGTAAGACAAACCTGTTTGCGATTGTGGCTACCAAGGCAGCTTACAAATACGGCGAACCGTGGCTAAACATTCTTCTACAGTACCTGGAGGAGAATTTGCAGTTCATAAAAACGTTTTTGCAGCAACACTTGCGCACGGTAGGCATAGTGGAACCCGAAGGGACTTATTTGGCATGGATGGACATAAGACAGCTTGGGATGAGTTCAGCAGAAGTAAGCCAGAAGTTGCTCCACGACGGAAAAGTTGCCGTGGAGGAGGGTACCATGTTCGGTCCTGGAGGAGAAGGATTTCTCAGAGCAAACTATGCCATGCCCCGCGCACTACTTAAGCAGGCACTGGAAGGCATGGTAAAAGCTTTAGCATGACATAAACCCCTGAGTAAAGAAAAAGGGCTCCCCTTTTCTTGTGGGGAGCCCTTTCCCCTGCATCTCAACTCTAACCGCAATGTATCAGCGTTTCCTAGACTTTCAGCTGATTATCTTTGGGTTTTTCTCAATAAGGTCAACGATACCTTCGTAATCCACCACACTTACGTTCACAGTGTTTGGGTCATAACCACGAGCGATCAAGTCATCTTTACAAGCGTAAACATTCACGCCACGCTCTTTAAGTTCGTCCAAAAGCTCGGGCTTTGCCACAGCATAAAGAACTGCGTCCTGTATGAGCAGTAAGTCATCACCCTCCATGGCGGCATCAAAGAGCACTGAGTTTAGCATCTTCCCGTTTGGACTGAATTTCACCATTATGAGCGACATCACCAGCACCTCCCTCTAAAACCACAGCACAAAGTCATACTCGTGCAAAAGCTCAGGTAAGTCCTTTTCCGATATGAGTTCAGCATGCCACCTAGGATCGATATCTTCTTCTTTAATCTTTCGCCAATCCAGGCATTCTTTCACAGCGTACACCTTTGTTCCATAACGTTCTATGTACTTGAATGTGGTATTTAGCGGAAGCAAACCGAGGTGCTCAGGTTTAGTCTCCTTGTTCAATGCAACGACTGCATCGCGCACCAGTAAAACAGCGGGTTCTATGTCCTCAGCATACATTCCAAAGACACACCTAAATGCTTCGTTAACCCAAATGGAGCCCACAGGGGATTGATAAACTGCAAATAGCACTTTTCTCATCTCAGCCACCTCCTACACCGCAAAGTTAACGTAACGGTCTGCCGTAGCCAGTAACGTAGCCATCTCAGGTACACCACTAAGCGCAGAACCAGGTGTGGCTGCTTCAATGTCCAGTCCCCGGTATTCGAAGCAAAGTCCGCAGATGTGAATCTCTGCTCCCCTGTCAGCCAAGTCTTTTAGCAAGTTCGGTATGTTCCTATCCATTCTTATGGGCCTAACTTTGGTATTCACAGAAAGAACAGAATCAGCAAAAAGGAATATGGATACCTTGTGACCTTTCTTTAGGGCCGCATCCGCTATTTTAATAGCGGTGTCCATGTCCTCATAGCTGTAAGGGGGATTAATTACCTGTAACACAATGTGCATGGCTAATCCCTCCCGTAAAGCATCCAATACATGAACCAGTTCCCCAGTATGAAGAATGCAGTAGCCAAAAGAGAACTAATCGCTAAATGAGGTACACCGCTCAAGAAATGTCCAATGTTGCAACCTCCTGCTACGCCAGCTCCCCAACCCATCAAAGCTCCACCAATAACAGCCTGAACATAAGCCTTGGGATCCTTCGGGAATCGAATCTTGAATTCTTTGAAGATCAAAGCGGAAATGAATGCTCCAACAATGATGCCAAAAACTTCCATGCCGATCCAGTTGTAAGGTGCATCAGTTAAGGTTGCAGTGAACAAATTGATCCAACCGCCAGTAATACCCAAGCTGTAAGTTTGTTGTGACCAATAGCCAAGCATACCCACCAAACCGATGAGTATTCCGCCAATGGTCCAGTGCATGGGTGCTTTCCTCTCAGAAGTCTTCGTGAAGAACAAATAAGCAAGAAGAATCAAAGCGAAAACAATCGCAACGATCCATGGGTCGATACCCAGCAAGTTGGCCACTGTCGGAGCTACCTTTCCGTCCTTTGCAGCATAAACTCCGGGATTCTCCATGGTCACCGTAATGGGTTTACCAAACAGGGCCGTTACTGATTTCAGCTTCCCATTTCTGGCCGCTCCAGCGAAGAGAGCATAGAACGTGGCAGCAATGATACCCAAAACATTTCCTTCACCAATCCTGTAGGTAACACCGCTTGCGCAGCCTCCTGCCAAAACCATTCCCATACCAAAAGCAAAACCACCTACTATTTGAGCGGCAGGAATAAACGCAGATGGATTAAGTTTTATTGCGCCCATGGCAGCCATGAGCTGGAATCCAATGGTTTCCACTGCAATTGCCATTAAGCCCTGTTTCCACAACCAATTGTCTTTAAAATAACGAACGTCTCTAATAGCGGAGTTAAAGCACATTCTGGTACGCTGGAGTAGAAAACCAAACAGAATACCTACGATGAGTCCTCCAATCAACGTGCCTTGCATGGTCGTACCTCCTCTTTAATTGGGTTACGCGCTGAAAAACGTCCCATAGTGTTTACTGTTTCTTGATAAGAATGCGCCACTCACTTGGTCCAGTTTCCTCGATGCTTAGAACTTCTCCTCCCTCTTTGGGGGCGTTAGCTGGAATTCGCTCCTTAGAAAGCGGGTAATCAATGAGGACTTCTAAAACTTCTCCGCTCTTCATGGTTTTAAGTTTCCTTCTGGTCTCCACATCTGGAACCGGGCAAACTTCTCCCCTCATGTCCAACGTGTAATCTGGTTTCACCTCTGCCAAGGTTAAACACCTCCTAAATCGTGAAT
>Ga0209508_1001729_pt1 | contig 16047 bp, 13 predicted proteins | sample AD_UKC129_MetaG_FD_184427 | JGI IMG/M metagenome (GOLD analysis project Ga0209508, IMG submission 184427) | Active sludge microbial communities of municipal wastewater-treating anaerobic digesters from Canada - AD_UKC129_MetaG (SPAdes) (version 2) | ecosystem: Engineered > Bioreactor > Anaerobic... | reverse complement strand
TCAACATCACCCAGGCGTTGCTCGCCATTCCTTTCGTCGCGGTCAACGTCGCCATCCTCATCGGCGGCGCCGCCTACCTCGGCTGGCTTTCCTGGCAGATCCTCGCCGCCGTCTGCGTCATGGTCCTTCTCGGCGGCATCACGTATCGCCTCATCATCGCCAGCGCCTTCCACCACCTGAGCCTCGCCCGCGAGGAAGGCGACCGCCTCTACGGCCATTTCCGCGCCCTCACCGAGGGCATCAAGGAACTCAAGCTCCACCGCAACCGCCGCAGCGCGTTCCTCTCACGCGACATCGAAACGTCCACGGAAACGTACCAGAAACACAACGTCGCCGCTGAACTGCGCTTCGTGATCTCTCAGAACTGGACGCACCTCCTGTACTTCGCGCTCATCGGCCTGATCCTCTTTCTGCTGCCCGCGGTGGCGGCCGTAACAACCGAAACCCTCACCGGTTACGTGGTGACCACGCTCTACCTCATGGGCCCCCTCGCCGGCGCCTTGAACAGCATCTCCCTCTTCGGCCGCGCCAATGTCGCGCTGGACAAGATCGAAAAGGTCGGGGTTTCCCTCGCCGAACATTCCACCGAGGAATGCCCGCTCGAAATCAGCACGCGCGACGCCGCCTTCGAAACGCTCAGCCTCGTCAACGTCATCCATACCTACACGCACGAGAAGGACGACAGCCACTTCGTGCTGGGCCCGATCAACCTGCGCTTTCGCCCGGGCGAACTCGTGTTCCTCGTCGGCGGCAACGGCAGCGGCAAGTCCACCCTCGCGAAAATCATCACCGGACTGTACGTCCCGGAGGCCGGAGAAATCCGCCTCGACGGCGAGCGGATCACGGACGCCAATCGCGACGACTACCGGCAGCTCTTCTCGGCCGTGTTCGCGGATTTCTACTTGTTCGACAACCTGCTCGGGTTGAAGGACGGCAACCTGGACGACCAGGCGGCGGAATACCTGGAGCAACTGCATTTGAGCCACAAGGTGAAGGTCAGGGACGGCGTGCTTTCCACAACCGCCGTTTCTCAGGGGCAACGCAAACGCCTCGCCCTCCTGACCGCGTATCTCGAAGATCGGCCCTTCTACCTGTTCGACGAATGGGCCTCCGGCCAGGACCCCCATTTCAAAAACGTGTTCTACACGCAACTCCTGCCCGAGTTGAAGGCGCGCGGGAAAACCGTCCTCGTCATTTCCCACGACGACAAGTATTTCCACACCGCCGACCGCATCATCAAACTCGATTACGGGAAGATTGAGGCGCAGGCAAACCTCGCCGGCGAACTGGCGGTTTCGTCCCAACACTTCGCAACGCAGTCATAGCGCTTCTGCGCCGGGGCATAGATGCATTCACCCTCCGGTGGGGCGAGCGTCCTCGCGAGCCGTCGTCCGATAACCCTGGCAGTTCGTAAGACAGCAGGAACGGACTTTAAACCGGACACTTTCACTCGGCAGGCTCGTTTTGTTCGATCAAAGGTGGTGGTATATCGGTGGGGCGAGCGTCCCCGCGAGCCGTCGTCCGATCATTAACAATGTCGGTGGGGCGAGCGTCCTCGCGAGCCGTGGTCCGATGACGCTGGCAGTTCGTAAGCAGCAGGAATGGACCTGAACCAGAGCCTTTCATTCGGCAGGTTCGTTTTCTTCGATCAAGTGGTGGTATATCGGTGGGGCGAGCGTCCCCGCGAGCCGTCTTACGACTACCATGATCGAACGAAACGTATAGACTGTCTGACTGAAAACAGCCTGTGGCGTTTGTTCTTCATGCATTGTTGGCTGCCAGGGTCATTGGACGACGGCTCGCGGGGACGCTCGCCCCACCGAATCCCACCACCGCAGGGACACTCGCCCCACCCGGGATGAGAGAAGATTCCAGCCTTTCAGCCTCTCGACTCTTGGGATGTTGGATGTTTTCCCCTAGTCTCTCGAGCTGGTCATCGCCAGGCGCACGATCTGGTTGATCAACTGCGGATACGTGATATTCGCCTTCAACGCCGACTGCGCGAAATCCTCGTCCGCCGCGAGAATCGGGTTCGGATTGGCCTCGATGAAATACACCTTGTTGTCCGCCGTCAGGCGCAGATCCAGGCGCGCGTAACCGTCGATGGTCAGCAGCCGGTAAATCCGTTTGCAGGTCTGCTCGATCTGGCGGACCAGCGCCGGGTCCAGGTTCTCGGCAAACTGGTTCTGCAACCCCCAGCGCTTCCGGTATTCCTCGTCCCACTTCGCCTTGTAGGTCGCGATCTTCGGCTCGTCGGGCGGCACCTCCTTGAACACCAGCTCGCGAATCGGAAACACCTGCAGCCGATGGTTCCCCATCACGCTCACATACAGTTCGCGCCCCTCGATGTATTCCTCCGCGATCACGTCGTTGTCGTACTTCTCGTGGATGAACTGCACGCGCTCGCGGAATTGCTCGTCCGACGACACAAACGACGCCTGGGAAATCCCGAGCGACGCCTCCTCCTTGAGCGGTTTGACCAGGATGGGAAACCGGAGACGGCGCGGCCGGCTGATGCGTTTCCCGCGCGCAATCACGGTGAAATCCGGAACGTGAATGCGGTGATACCCCAGGATCTTCTTCGAGATGCCCTTGTGCTTGCAGAGCGTCAGGCCCGTTGAACCGCAACCCGTGAACCGCAACCCGTGCATCTCGAGAAACGAAACAATGTTCTGGTCGAACGCCCGGTTGTTGTTGAACTGATCAGCAAGGTTGAAAATCACGTCCGGCTCGAAGGTGTCGAGCTTCTGCCGCAACACGTCGAGGTTGTCGAAAATCGCCACGTGCTGGACTTCGTGCCCCAGCTCCCGCAACGCATCGAGCACGTTCGCCTCGGTCTTCCAATCCTCCGTCTTCAGCTCCGCCGACAAATCCTGGTCCACCGTCGTGGGCGCAATCGCGTCAAACAGGGCAAGTACCTTCAATCGCTTCTTCACGGATCACTTCGTGCGTTTGAATCTGCCGGTAAACAGATGGTTCATAATCAGCGTCGTCACGTACGCCGACACCTGCAGGTTCTGCTTCGGATCATAGCCTTTGATGTACAACTGCAACTGGTCGCAACGCTCGATCAGGCGGCCCAGCAACTGGTCCACCCGATACTTCTTCTCCTTCGTCCACCGGCACACGGCGTCGCGCAACTGGCGCCGATGATGACGCAGGTACGTCGAGGCCGCCACGCGCCCTTCGCTCTCCGGCCCCGCCGCAAAGAGCTGCTGCAGGTCGTCGTCGTAAACGTCCGGATACGAATCCTCGTACAGCTTTCGCTTGCGCGCGTAATACGTCTTGAGCTTGACGTTCAGACAATCGTAATCGGAAACCCGGTATGGCGGCTGGTGCACCGGTGGTTTCCCGGCAAGCGACCGCATGAGCTGGTCCACATATTCGAGTTTCTGCAGCGCCTTCCACCCCGCGTACCGCACGCGCCAGTCCTCCCCCGGCGTCAGCCACACCGCGAACGTCTCCGCGAAATCCTCGTCCGGATGACTCTGCGCGTACCAGTCGTCCAGATGCACGACGTACGACCGGCTGTAGGGCCGCGGCCGGTAGAATTGGGGCGTCTCCTCGGTTGACGGCTTGCCAAACACGCGGCGCCACCGGCCTTTTCGCTGGAGCTGATACGCGTAGAAATACGCGTGCGCCGCCTCGTGCCGGATCAGCTTCATGAACCATTCCTTCGTGTCTCCCTCAACCTCCAGCATCATCTTGCGCTCCAGCCTGCGCAGACGGTCGTGCACCAGAAAAAAGGGAATGAAAATCGCCGGAACCCCCACCGGAACAAACCATTCATCGCCAATGTGACATGGGGGATGAAACAAGAGGCCCCTCTCGCTCAGCTCCTGGTACAACTGCTGAATCCAACCGCTGATCTCCGTCCCCTCCAGCTTCAGGCCCAACTGGGAAATCCGCTTCTCGAGCAACTCGTCGTCGCTCAGATTCGCCCAGTCCGCAATTTCCATGCGCCGCAGCGTAACACGCGGGCCGCGCGCTTCGCAAGGGAACGGCCGTTCGTGGCATCGCGCATTCTGCGTGACCTGGAACCGGCGCTTCCAGCCGGGCCGGGACGTCCGTACGGCTCAATGAATTCGGGAGACCAGGGTAATCACCCCACTGCTCCGTCCCTCCACCAAGGGCTTCGGCTTGGCTATCCACACTCCGAAGCGCGGCGTTCATGCCGCTTGAGGGTGCGCATGCATGCCAACGCCCCAATCCCAATTCCGCTATCCCCCTTGCATTCGCACGCAAACCGTCCGGACCCCGGGCGTTGATGTTGGATGTTGAATCCTCCCCTACAACCCCCCAAACCTCCGGTGCCTCCGTGCGTATTCCTCCAGCGCGTCGTAGAACTGCGCCTTGCGGAAGTCGGGCCACAGCGTCGGTGTCACTACCAGTTCCGTGTAGGAAATCTGCCACAAAAGAAAATTGCTGAGCCGCATCTCGCCGCTCGTGCGGATCAGCAGGTCCGGATCCGGTATCCCCCGCGTCCACAAATGCTGCGTGATCACCTGCTCGTTGATGTCCGGCGGATCCAGCCGGCCCTGCCGCACCTTCTCGGCAATCGCGCGCACCGCCTCCACGATCTCGATCCGGCTGCCGTAGCTCAGCGCCATCACCAGCGTCAGGCCGTTGTTCCGCGACAGCGTCTGAATCGCCTTCTTCAGATGCTCCTGAACGTTCTCCGGCAGCCGGTAAATCTGGCCGATCACCTCCAGGCGGACGTTGTTCCGGTTCAATTCCGGCGTTTCGCTCTTCAGATACTGAACCAGGTACTTCATCAACGTATCCACCTCCTCCTTCGGCCGGTTCCAGTTCTCGGCCGAGAACGCGTACAGCGTGAGATACTTGATGCCAAGCTCGCCCGCGGCGCGAATCACCGCGCGTGCCGACTCGGCCCCGGTGCGGTGCCCCTCGACCCGCGGCAAATGGCGCTGCCTCGCCCAGCGGCCGTTGCCGTCCATGATGATGGCCACGTGCCGGGGCAGCGACGCCTTCGCTTCGGCGCTCAAATGCGGCACCTGCGGGCTCATCAGACAAAGATCGTTTGCTCCCGGCCCGGTCCGACCGAGGCGATGAACAGCCGCGCGCAGGACAACTCGGCAATCGCCTTCAGATAGGCGCGGCACTTCGGCGGCAGGTCCTTCCACCGTTTCGCCTTGTGCGTCGGCGTTTTCCAGCCGGGAAACTCCGCGTACACCGGCCTGCATCTCGACAGCAACTCGATGTCGTTAGGCATGTAATCATACTGCTTCCGCCCGTCCCGATACGCCACGCATACCTTGATCGTTTCCAGCGCGTCCAGCCCGTCAATGTTCGTCACCGCAATCTCGTCAATGCCGTTCACCATCGCCGCATGCCGCGTCGCCACCGAGTCAAACCATCCGCAGCGCCGCGGCCGCCCCGTCGTCGCCCCGAACTCGCGGCCCATCGCATGCAGCATGTCGCCGATCTCCGCGTCCTCCGTCGGCAACGGCCCCTCGCCCACGCGCGTCGTGTACGCCTTCATCACGCCCACCACGCGGTCCATGCGATGCGGCGGGACGCCGGACCCCGTGCACGCGCCGCCTGCCGTCGTGTTCGACGACGTCACGAACGGATACGTCCCATGGTCGATGTCCAGAAACGTGCCCTGCGCGCCCTCGAACAGGATGTCCTCGCCGCGAAGCAAGGCTTCATGCAGCAGCACCACGGTGTTGGTGACGAAGCGTTTCAAATACCGGCCCGCCTCGAGATAGGCGCGGTTCACCTTCTCGAAGGAAAGCGGCCTTGCCCCGAACGCCTTCAGCACCTCGTTGTTCTCCCGGATCCGCGTCCGCAACTGCGCGCTGAACCGTTCCGGCTGGATGAGGTCGATCATCCGCAGGCCCACCCGCGCCGCCTTGTCGCCGTAAGCCGGACCGATGCCGCGCTTGGTGGTGCCGATCCGGTCTTTTCCCTTCAGCACCTCGCGTTGCGCGTCCAGCTCGCGATGATACGGCAGCACCACGTGCGCGGTCTCGCTCACGAACAGGTTCCCGTCCACCTTCACGCCCAGCTTGCGAAGGCCTTCGATCTCTTCCACGAGGCTGATCGGGTCGATCACCACGCCGTTGCCGATCACGCAACGCTTGTTCCGGCGGAGAATGCCGGACGGGATCAGGTGCAGGACGTACTTCTGCTTCTTCACGAAGACCGTATGGCCCGCGTTGTTGCCCCCTTGCGTTCGCACAACGACGTCCGCCTCTTCCGTCAGGACGTCAATAATCTTGCCCTTGCCTTCATCGCCCCACTGGGCGCCGACCAGAATGGTGTTTGCCATAACTTTTACGAATCACGATTTGCGATTTGCGACCTCACGCCGAAGACCGAAGCGCCGTGCCGCTCCGGGCCGCCATCGCAAAGCGTAAACCCCAAACAAAAACCCCGAATTGGCATTCGGGGCAAAGCATTTGTCTTTGCCGCGTGAAGCTAGAGAAAGTCCGCCGACAGTGTCAACTGCCATTCGCACTTTTCCATCGACACGCGCGGGGCCGATCCGGACACTGCGCGCATGGCTTTGCCTCCGGACCTGCACATGCACACGCCGCTCTGCCGCCACGCCACAGGCGAACCGGCCGACTACGCCCGCCGCGCCCTGCAGGCCGGACTGACCGAAATCGGTTTCTCGGACCACTCCCCGATGCGGCGCGACGACTTCGACGACTGGCGCATGCGCAACGACCAGCTCGACGAATACGTGGAGAGCGTGCGCCGGGCGCAACAGAACTTCCCGCAGCTCACCATCCGGCTGGCGCTCGAAGTGGATTACCTCCCGGGACAGGAAGACTGGATCCGCGACCTCGCGAGCCGGCACCCGTGGGATTACTTCATCGGCTCGGTGCATTACGTCACCGACACCTGGGCCGTGGACAGCCCGTTTCAACTCTCCCAGTGGGACCAGCGCGACGCGTTCGAAGTCTGGTCCGCCTACTTCGAACGGCTCACGCTGGCGGCGGCCTCCGGCCTCTTCCAGATCCTGGGACACGCCGATCTGCCGAAGAAATTCGGGCATCGGCCGAAACAGGATTGCACTCCGCTCTACGAGCGCCTGATCAGAGCAGCCGCAAAAACCGGCTGCGCCGTCGAGTTGAATACCGCCGGTCTGCGAAAGGAATGCCGGGAGATCTATCCGAGCCGCGAATTCCTCCTCCTGGCCCGGCAACATCGCGTGCCTATCACCTTCGGGTCCGATGCCCACGCCGCCGATGAAGTCGGCCGCGACTTCGCCTCCGCCGTCGCCCTCGCGCGCGAAGCAGGTTACACATCCTGCCTGACCTACGACCAGCGCATGCCGCGTCTCATCACGCTGTAAAGCCGCCCCCGTCCCTCGCCGGTGGGGCGAGCGTCCTCGCGCTTGTCGGGCCGTAGCCTTGGCGAAGGCCGGAGCCGTCGTGTGATGTGCCTGGTCGTTGGATCGCAAAGCGCTCAAAAACTGGAGCGCAACCACCTGGAGGTTCCCTTCTCTGCAACTGGTGGGGCGAGCGTCCCCGCGAGCCGTGGTCCGATAAGCCTGGCAGTCCGTAAAGGAAAACGCAGTTGAACCGTTGTTCTCACTCGGAAAGGTCCGTGCGTGCGTTCGATCAAGCTGGTCGTACCACGGCTCGCGAGGACGCTCGCCCCACCGCTGCAATTCAGAACCTCGCTTCTTTCGGATTTCGACCCTCGGATTTCGGACTTCACCCCTGCGTCTGCCGCCGCGGATCCAGCAGCTCGTCCACCCTCACCGGATCCAGTCCCGACATCTCCTTCGCCACCTCGCGCACGGTCCTTCCGCTTTCGTACGCCGCTTTCGCGATCGCCGCCGCTTTGTCATACCCGATCACCGGCGCCAGCGCCGTGCACATGGCCAGGCTCCGCTCGATCATGCTTTCGCAGCGCTCCGCGTCCGCCTGCAGCCCGGCCACACACCGCGCCGAGAACACTGCCGCGGCGCTGGTCAACAGCGACACCGATTGCAGCAGGTTGTGCGCGGTCACCGGCAGCATCGTGTTCAACTCGAAATTCCCGAACGTCGCCGCAAACGATACTACCGCCTCGTTCCCGATCACCTGCGCGCCAACCTGGATCACCATCTCGCACATCACCGGGTTCACCTTGCCCGGCATGATTGACGACCCGGGTTGCGTGGCAGGCAGCTTGAGTTCGCCGAGCTCGCAGCGCGGCCCCGAGCCCAGCCAGCGGATGTCGTTGGCGATCTTGATCAGTGCCACCGCCGCGCCCTTCAACGCGCCCGCCGCCTCCACCAGGGCGTCGATCGCTCCCTGTGCCGCGAAATGATTCGGCGCCTCGCGCAGGTCCAGTTGTGTCTCGGCCGCGATTCCCGCTATCGTGCGGCGGGCAAACTCCGGGTGCGTGTTGATGCCTGTCCCCACCGCGGTTCCGCCGAGCGGAAGATCGCCCAGACGCCGGCACGCGTCCCGCAGCCGGCTGATCGCGTTCGCCACCTGCGCCGCGTAACCGCTGAACTCCTGCCCCAGCCGGATCGGCGTGGCATCCTGCAAATGCGTGCGCCCGATCTTCAACACGGGATCGAACTCGCGCGCCTTGCCTTCCAAAACCGCCTGCAGCTCGCTCAACGCCGGAATCAGCCGATGCACCACGCCGTCCAGCGTCGCCAGATGAATCGCCGTCGGGATCACGTCGTTGCTCGATTGCCCGCGATTCACGTGATCGTTCGGATGCACCGACTTGTCGCCCCGCCGACCGCCCATCAGTTCGATGGCGCGATTCGCGATCACTTCATTGGCGTTCATGTTCGTGGAAGTGCCCGAACCGGTCTGGAAAATGTCCACGACGAACTCCGCGTCCCACCGGCCCTCGATCACCTCCTGCGCCGCCGATTCAATCGCGCGCGCAATCGCCGGCGGCACCAGCCCCAGCGCGGTGTTCGTGGCTGCAGCGTGTTTCTTGATCAACCCGATCGCCCGAATGAAGTCGCGTGGAAACCGGAGATCGCTGATCGGGAAGTTCTCCACCGCACGCGCGGTTTGCGCGCCGTACAGCGCCTCGGCGGGAACCCGCATTTCGCCCATCGAATCCCGCTCCATCCTGAATTCCGCGCTCATGGTTGCGATTGACGATTGACGATATGTAGCGAACGCACAGGTCGTTGAACACCCCGCTTGACAGCGTCAACGAACACCTCATGCAACCTTTTGTTGCATAGGCCACAAAAAGTTCGGAGCGCCTGCAAATCAACGTGTTACGGTACAACTGCGGGCACTTGCGCCATCCTCGGCCGCCGTTTTACTGGTTCAGCGATTCCAGATAGCGCTCCGCTTCAATGGCCGCGGCGCAGCCCATTCCGGCTGCCGTCACCGCCTGCCGATACACTCGGTCCGCGCAGTCGCCCGCGACAAAAACACCGGGCACGTTGGTGGCCGCGCCCTTCTTCGGAATGATGTAGCCCGCGTCGTCCATGTCGATGACGCCTTTGAAGATGGCCGTGTTGGGAATATGGCCGATCGCAACGAACACGCCGGCGCAATCGACAACCGTCTCTGCGTTTGTCTTCACGTTGCGGATCCGCACGCCGGTCACTTTGTCCTGCTTCACATCCAGGATCTCGGTCACCACCGAATCCCAGATCGGCTTGATCTTCGGATGCGACAGCGCGGGCTCGGCCATGATGCGCGACGCCCGTAGCGTGTCGCGCCGGTGAATCAGATGCACGACGGACCCGAACCGGGTCAGGTACAGCGCTTCTTCGCACGCGGAATCGCCGCCTCCGACCACCACGAGCGGCTGGTTGCGGAACATGGGCAGCGCGCCGTCGCAGGTGGCGCAGTAGGTCACGCCCTTGTTTTCCAGCAACTGCTCGCTCTCCAGCCCCAGGTGCCGGTGACTCGCCCCGGTCGCAATGATCAACGTCTCCGTCTCCACCGTTTCGCCGTCCACCGTGAGCGAGAGGGGTCTCTTCGACAGATCCACCGCTTCCAGTGTCCCGAACTGCACCCGGGCGCCGAACCGTTCCGCCTGTTTCTGCATCCGCGTCATCAGCTCGTAACCGTCGATGCCTTCGGGAAACCCCGGGAAATTCTCGACAATACTGGTGGTGGTGAGCAGGCCTCCCGGCTGTTTTCCGGTGAGCACCAGCGGCTTCAAATTGGCCCGCGCCGTGTAAAGGGCCGCCGTCAACCCGGCGCAGCCCGTGCCGACAATCACAACTTTTTCCATTGCGCCGCGAAGTTAGGCGCTCGTGAAACCCTTGGCAAGTGACGAGTCGGCGCGACAGAGAACTTCACCGCGCGCGGACCAGGCAGAGCGGCCGCGTGACGAAAGTCCCGCCCCGCGGTTCAACGCTCATTCCCGGCCTTTCCGTTGGCTCGCCGTCGCCAGCGGCTCAGGCGCAGGAAGAACAGGCCGAAAAAGACCGCGCCGCAGGTGTTGACGCCGCAGGTGTAACCCAGCTTGTACGGAACGCCGTTGTTGTTCCCGGAATAGATCGTGATGTTCTGCCCGACGAGAAGGTTCGGCAACGCGGCCGGCATCAACGCCCCCTGGAGCAATCCGCGCGCGAACCCCGCGGGCCCCGGCCGCCGCTCAATCGCCGCCGCCGCATGCCTCATCCCGTAACCAATCACGCACGCCGCCAACAAAACCCCGATCGTACGCGCGAGCACTTTCCGCCAGACAGGACTGGCGGCGGCGGGTTTCGCTTGTATGCACGCTGTCGTTTCCGTACAGCAAGAGCATGTTTTTCCGGCGGCGCGCCACGCAAGCAGAATATTTCGATCTGCCCGGACGCCCGCGCGCCGAGATGCTCGAATCCTACGAGGCGCTTGCCAGCGTCAACCGCCTGTTCGTCTTCGCCGAGCCCTTCCAGCGCCTCCTCACGCAATTCCTCGGACACGAAAACTGCCGCTCGCTGTCCATCCTGGATCTCGGCGCCGGCGACGGCTCCCTCGGCGAGCTGCTTACGGACTGGGCTGCAAAAACGCACGGCTGGGCCTGGACGTTCACCAACCTCGACATCAGCATTGAGGCCCTGCAACTCGGCGGCCCGGCGCGCCGCATCGCCGGTTCCGCGCTCGCCCTGCCCTTCATCGACAACAGCTTCGATCTCGTGATCGGATCCCAGATGACGCACCACCTCGTGCGCGAGCAGGACGTTGTGCAGCACCTGCGCGAGGCATGGCGCGTTTGCCGTCGCGGAGTCTTCCTCAGCGACCTCCACCGCAACCCGGTCCTCTATACCCTGCTCTGGGTGCTGTTTCACATTCGGCGCTACCCGAAACATTTTCGCGAGGACGGCCTGCTCTCCGTCAAACGTGGCTTCCGCGTGAATGAGCTGCGCGACCTGGCCCTGCGCGCCGGCGTCTCCAGTCCGCACGTGCGCCTCTATCGCGGCTCCCGAATCGTCCTCGCCGCAATGAAACCGGACTGAAACCGCAGAGGCCTGGAAAGGAACATTCACAGCCCAACGCTCAGCTGGAACCGTCGTCCGGTCATTGACAATGTCGGTGGGGCGAGCGTCCCCGCGAGCCGTCGTCCGATCACCAATATCACCGGCAGAGTGATCAACCACGATCCCACGGCCGCGGGACAGATGGACACGGATAGCTCAAGTCTACGGCGTGACGCGAATCGCGCGAACCAAAGCAATTCAGAGTGTTCATTTCTCTTCTTCACCGCACCGTCTTCAGCCATCGAAACCACCGCAGCGTGTCCCGCAGCGGATGAATCTTGCTCCGCTCGGCGCGATAGATCACCTGGATCGGCACAAACTCAATCCGGAAACCCGCGCGCGCGAAGTTCAGGAGAATCTCGGACTCGATTTCAAAATGCGACGACGTGGAGGCCAGCCTGGACCATTCGCCGAGCCGCATCAGACGGTAACCGCATTGCGTGTCGGGCAGGCTTTGTCCGGCCAACCGGGACAATTGCCGGCTCATCCACCAGTTCACCAGGCGCCGCACCGGCGGCATGCCCGCGGGATTCGACATGCGATTGCCCGAGATCAGCGGCGCGGAGGTGCGCTCGACGCAGTCGAAAAAAGCAGGGATATCCTCTGGCGCATGCTGCCCGTCGCCATCCAGCGTGAGCACCCATGCGAATCCGCGCTCCCGCGCCCGGCGCCATCCGGACGCGAGCGCCGCGCCCTTGCCTGAAGGCCTTTCGTTGCGAAGGACCTCCGCGCCGGCCTCTGCGGCCAGACGCCCGGTATCATCTGTGGATCCATCATCCACAACGATAACTGTCGTCAGATGCCGCCGCACCCCGTTCACCACGGCCTGGATGGCGGCGCTTTCGTTGAGACAAGGAATGACTGCGGCGCATTCCAGCGGCCAATTCATTGCATCCCACTCTAAGGAAAACTCTTTCCACTTTCGAAGGAATAATCGGTTGGAGGCTGAACGCCCCGCTCGGCCGGCAGCGTCTGCGCACATGTCGCTCCTTTCGAACGTCGTCCGGCGCGCGCCGGCGGGCCTGTCTTCGCACGCGACTGCAGATCCATGGGGTCCTTCCCCCGTCCCTGAAACAGCAGCCCCGGATAAAATGCATTTGCGCTTCGAGCAGCAAGCGTTTTAACTATGCCCATCAATGACGCTATCCTTTCAGCCCGCAGCCGAGTTGTTGCACTTGACCGGCGAGGCGCAGAGAGCATTTCACGATCAGGCCGCGCAGGCCACCCGCAACCGTTTCGGCAAACGCGTTTTTGTCCGGGCTGTCGTTGAAATCTCCAACTATTGCCGCGAAAACTGCGTCTATTGCGGCATGCGCCGCGACAATCGCGACCTGTCGCGCTATCGCGCCCGCTACGAGCAACTGGCCGAACTGCTGATCCACCATTGCCCGCCCAGCGTCACCGACGTCAATCTCCAGTCGGGCGAAGACCCCGTTGCCGTCCGCGAGGTCGCGCTGCCTCTCATCCGCACGCTGCGGCGCGAAACGTCCCTTGGCCTGAGTGTCTGTCTCGGTTCATTGAGCGAATCGCTCTATGCCGAACTGCGGGCCGCCGGCGCGAGCATCTACATCATCAAGTTCGAAATCGCCAACCCGCAGCGCTACACCGCTCTCCAGGCGCCCGGAAAATTCGAAGAACGCATCGCCAATATCCGCCACCTCGCGGATACCGGCTGGCGCGTCAGTTCCGGATTCATCGCCGGCCTGCCCGGCCAGACCGATGCCGAACTGCTGGAGAACCTCCATCTCGCGCGCCAACTGCCCCTCGACGGATGCAGCGTCAGCCCGTTCATTCCCGGCGACGAAACGCCGCTGCGCGGCAGCCCGACGGGCGACATCGATGTCACGTTGAACTGCATGGCGATGCTGCGGTTGATGCGGCCGGACTGGGTGATTCCCTCGGTGAGCGCGTTGAACCTGGCGGAGCCGGGCAGCGGTTACCGGCGCGGCCTGCGCACCGGCGCCAACCTGGTCACGATCAATCTCACGCCTTCGGAGATGCGCGGCAATTACCTGCTCTACAAGCGGGACCGGTTCATCATGACCGAGGAACGCATTCTCGATGCGATCGCCGCCGAAGGCCTCGCGCCCTCCACCCAAAGCCTCGCGGACTTCTACGCCCGGCGCGGAGTCAACGGAAAGCGCCACGCCCGCGTCGAATCCGAAATGGATTCCATCCCGAGCGTGGCGAGCAAGACAGGCGCGTAAGGCATCGCGGCGCCGGGCGAGCACGCGGTTGGATGTTTTCTACGACACCTGCGTAACGGAAGCCGCGTTCGCCGGATTGGGTCCGGGCATCGGTTGGGAATCCAAAGCCATGCCGCGCGTCTCGGCTTCGTCCGCCGCGAACCAGGTGCGCCAGCCCTCGCTCGCCTCCAGCCATGCCCATCGGGCCAGCGCTTTCACCATCGGCCACGAACTCGACGGCGCAAAGGTAAACCCCGGAATCAGCAGCCGCTGCCCGGCATTGTTGCGTCCCCATGTTCCCCGGCGCCGGCGCGCCCGGGCCATCCGGGCGAACCGCCGGTTGTACCACTTCATGAACCTGTAGAACGGCACCGACGGCGGCGTTGAGAACGGCGGTTCTGCCAGCGCCTCGCGGCCGCGCTTGAACGGCTGCGACGCCACGCCGAAGTAATACAATCCCAGATCGAGTTGAAAGACCGTCCGCATCAGGTCGAACTCGCCCAGGTACTCGTACTTGTCCTTGTACACCGCCTCGAACCAGCACCGGTAACTCCGCGAAAACGCGCGATTGTGCCTGGCCACCAGGGGCGCAACCTCCTCTCCGTGTTGCTGCGCCAGGATCAGCTTCGCCGCCGACCACGACGTGAACGAAATCCAGTCCATGCCCGGACTGTAGAACGGATCCATGAACGCCGCCGCATCCCCCACCAGAACAAACCCGTCGCCCGCAAACACCGTGCTGCAATACGGCAGGTTCTTCCGCCAATGCACGTCGCCCTCCTTCCACCGCGCGTCCGCCAGAATTTCCGCCGCGGCGGGATGTTGCATCAGGAAATCCTTGAGCCGTTGGCCGAGCGAACCTTCCTCCGGCCAGGCAACCAGCCGCTGATCGAACACAACCCCGATGCTGACGTCGCCGCCCTTGAGTGGAATGCACCACGCCCACCAGCCCGGCCCGACGATGTGGTTCGTGGCAGTCGCGCGGATGCCATTGCACGCCATCGCCCATTTGGGAAACTTCTGCGACAACTCAATTCCGTCCCAGTCCTTCACGCCCGTCCATCTCGCCCACACCGCCGTTGTCGGATGCTCTCGGTTGGGCTGGAGCCAGCCTTCCTGGCGCGCCAGCAATGCGGCCACTCCCGACGCGTCCACCACCCAACGCGCGCGCACCGCGCGCACCTCGTCCGCAAAACGCACCTCCACCGTCTGCTCGCGGCCGGCATCCAGCTGGATGCGCGACACGGTCGAGGGTCGCCACAATTCGGCGCCCAACGCCACCGCCCGCCGCAGAACCTCCTCGTCGAGCGCGGATCGATCCAGTTGGAATGCGGGGACGCGCGACAGGTATTTGCCCCCGATTTCGCTGCAGTCCTCCAGCGTTCGCGCCTCCGCGTTGCTGAACCAGAAGCGCATCCCCTGCTTCACCAGGTGCGCCTCGTTCAGGTACTGCGTCAGCCCGAGAACACGGCAAAGGAAATAGCCGCTGACCTCAACGGTCGCCTCCCCCACCCGCCGGCCAAACGCGGTCGATTTCTCGACAATCAGCACCCGCAGATCGGGTTTCTCCCGCAGAAGCAGGATCGCCGTCGCCGCCCCGGACAATGCTCCGCCCACGATGACAACATCGTAGCGGTGGCGATGCTCCCCGGCGTTCACACCCGATGGTCAGTCAACGCGACTGATGCGCAGGTCGTTCTTGATGACCTTGCCCTCGATTGCGTCAATCGTCAGTTCGCCGATATCGGCGTCGCGATTCGGATTGCGCAGGCGCGCGGCCCAGAGCCGGACCTTCCAGACCGGACCGTTGTCGGACGGTTCCAGCGACAGCTCCGTGGCCCGCAACGTGAGCTTCTCAAGCAGCGGCTCCGCGCTGGCGATCTTGATTGCGTCATCCGAATCCACCTTCACCTTCTTGAGATCGATCACACGATCGATGTTGATGTAGGCAAACGGCTGGCGGAGCGGGTTCCTGACGTCCAGTTTCTTGCCCGCACCGATCTTCACCTCCGTGGTCTTGAAGCGCACATCGGGGTTGTAATACATCACGTACCAGATGTTCGGCGTCAGACCCGCCACCGATTTCTCGGACCGGATGCGAATGACCTTGTCCTTGACCTCCTCGCCCACGTGGCGATTGGCTTCCTTGACAACCTCCAGCGCGGTCGGCTCGTCAGCCGCGCGCGAGAGAAAACCGGTTCCAAGAAGAATCAGGACAGCAAGCGGCAAATGCAAAGCCAGCGGAGTGATTTTCATGGGCAGACTATAGGCGGAACACCATTCCCTGACAATGCCGGATTGCAGCCGGCAGCAGACTTGTCTACCCCTCCCCATGAACCTGCGCTCAATGGGCTTTGTTGGGAATGAGTTGGAAGCCTTGTTTTCTGGCTAGTTTGCGCAGTAGCCGTGTTTCGGTCTCCAGCACCTTGGCTTCATAGC
>Ga0209508_1001728_pt1 | contig 16053 bp, 11 predicted proteins | sample AD_UKC129_MetaG_FD_184427 | JGI IMG/M metagenome (GOLD analysis project Ga0209508, IMG submission 184427) | Active sludge microbial communities of municipal wastewater-treating anaerobic digesters from Canada - AD_UKC129_MetaG (SPAdes) (version 2) | ecosystem: Engineered > Bioreactor > Anaerobic... | reverse complement strand
GAATGGTTGAACCAGTACCAAGAGCTATCTTTAGTTGGTGTCGCTTAAGGAATGTCCGGAAAAGTGTTGACTTCCCATCATCCGGAAAATTAATTTTACACAACTTATTCTGACCATGGCAGAAGGGACAAAAATCCTCATTACTCATAGCATCTGGTTCCATCTCTGCCAGTAACAAATTGCGTTCTAAAAGGATCTGATTTAGCCTGTTGACAGGGCTTTGCTCATTACCTTCATCAAACTTTATCTGCTCAGCCATTCTATTCATTAACCATCATCCTTTGCGCCTCTCTTCCAAACTTGCCTATGCTCTTATGTTTTTTTGTAATAATTTGCACATCTTGCAGTTGAACCTGGGATAGACCTGAATTATTCAGTTGAGTTTCCAAGAACTTTGCCCCTTTGAGATTAGCTCCGTCAAATTTCACCTCTCGTAAATGACTCCCCCTAAAATCCGCCCCGCGCAAGATGCAGCCGGACAGATTAGTGTGCCGCAGCACATTGCCCCAGCAGTAGCCGCCGGGTCCGAAGTCGTACCCGGAGAGGTTGGCGTGGGAAAAGTCGTTGCCAGCAAAGACGGTGCTGCGTTTTTGTTTGAGGCGGGAGAGGTCGACGGCATAAAAGCTGCAGTCGTCAACAGCCTTGGGCAGGGTGACCAAGGTAAAGTCAGCCCAGTTAAAGTCACAGGCCGATAGGCTGCCGCAGTGGGAGAAGTCCGCACCGAGCAGTTTGGCTTTGGAAAAATTGCAGCAGGCGACCATATCAAAGACAAACTCGGCCCCGGTTAAATCCGCATGACAAAAGTTACAGTCACTCAAGATGTTGTCGGGATTGGCCAAGTCCCCAAGGAACCTAGTCTTGGCCAGGCAACATAGACTAAATACTGTTTCTTGCAAAATACCGGGGACCGCAAAAACCACCTCCGGCATTTTGCAGGCGTAAAACAGGGCATGGGCCAGATCCGGCTGGCGAAAGACGGCCTTGTCCATGTTGCACTGGAGAAATTTGCAATGCCAGAGGTCGCAATCGCTAAAGCTGGCGTCAGCAAGCTCAGCCCCGCTGAAGATGGCCTTTTCCAGTTGGCAGCCAATGAATTTCGCCCCTGTCAGGTTGGCCTTGGTAAACTCCGCCCCCAGCAAATTGCAGTCTTTAAAGGTAATGCCCTTCAAGTTCGCCCCATGGAATTTCACCCGGCGCAGGTCACTGCCCTCAATCACCAGATTTGACAGGTCCTTGCCACTAAAGTCAAACTCCCGCAGATCCTGCCGGGAAAGGGCCAGCCCGTGCAGGCTAGCGGCCTGTTCCGCTTGGCGCTGGAAAGGACGCTTGTAGTCGCAGATCAATGGGGGGTTCATACTAGTCGAGGTAATATCATGGAGATAAATGCGGAAACGTACCTCCTCGTGGATGGCCGGATAACGGCTAAAGAGGCCCTGCAGCTGTTGGGCGGCAAAATAGAGAATGGATTCAAAACAGACATTTTTGGCCGGAATCTTCAGCTCCTCCGGCAGCTTCTCCACGAAGTCCCGGGCAGCCTCCATCTTTGTGATGGTAAAGCCCGGTTCGGCAAAGTACATGGCATGGCTCTCCGCCAGTTGCACCCGCCCGGTCCGCCAGGACCAAAAAAGCAGCAAAAACCGGTCCGCTAGCAGATCAGCAGCAAACAACTCCCCGGTATGGCTGTCCAGGACACGCTTTAACCCTTCACTGATCTCCCTTTCGATGGCGTACTTGTCTAAGACCCGCTGCAGGCCATATTTGTAGTTGCTGTCACCGGTGGCATCGGCCTTGGCATCATAAGTTTTTATCACCGCCGCAAGCCGTTCTCCGGACAAACGTTGCTGAAAAACCCGGTCCCGTTCGGTCTCATAGCCAAAAGCGTTCTCAATACGGACGCACTCAAAACCGGAAAAACCGGCGTGGGGGATCTTTTCCGTCACAATCAGTTGGGAAAAACCCTTCACTTTAAAAAGGTCCAAACCACCAACCTTATCCCCGTCAATCTCGAAATACTCCAAAAAGCCGGCTTTATCCACCCGTCCCGTCCCCGGCAGCACACAGTCAACAGTCTCCGGGACAAGCAGGACATATTCCTCCACCCGCTTGCCCCCTTCCCCGACAAAACAGACGGTGTTCGCCACATATGGTTCGATGGCCAGTTTCTCCTTCAAATAATCCGACAAGGCCAGGGAGACAAAATATACCCCGTTTTCATCCAGGAAGTCCGGGAAGAAACTTCCCTCCACCGGAATGAGACAGGACTCACTGGTCAGGTTCTGCAAGAAGTTCCGGCGGATCTCACCTATCGGCAGGAAACTGGCAAGACCCACCGGCTTGATCCTGTCCTTGCGCCCCTCCGGCCGCTCCCGGAGAATATAAAAGTGCTTGCCCACGGATGTATCATAGTCTTCCACTTCATCCGCACAGCGCACAAGTTCATCGAAGGCTTCCTCTGCCCACCCCAAGGGTCTTCCCTCCCTTTTCCGCCAAAGCAGGGGATCATACGAAAAATATCATGGTATATATTGATGATGTTCTTAATTTTATAACAATTTCCCAATTAAACAAGGGCCCTCTTGCCTCTTTCCCGTCAGAACAACAAATTTTTTGCTTCGTCAAGCGTAGCCATACAAAAAGCCGGTTGGTCATGGCCAACCGGCTTTTCCCTTCCCTCGCCCTTGCGAAGTTTAATTTAATTATTGTCCTGTTTAACCTTCTCCGGCCGCTTTTGGCCGGCCAAGAAGTTTCTTAAGATACTGCCCGGTGTATGATCCCGGCGTCTTCGCCACCTCTTCCGGAGTGCCCGTTGCCACCACCCGGCCGCCCCGGTTACCACCTTCAGGGCCCAGATCAATTATATAATCAGCGGTCTTGATCACATCCAGATTGTGCTCAATCACCAGCACTGTACTGCCGGCCTCCACCAAACGCTCCAGGACCTCCAGCAACTTGTGCACATCGGCAAAGTGCAGGCCGGTGGTGGGCTCATCCAGGATATAGAGGGTCCCCCCGTTACTCCGCCGCGACAACTCCGTGGCCAACTTCACCCGTTGGGCCTCCCCGCCCGACAGGGTGGTGGCGGGCTGCCCCAGTTTGATGTAGTCCAGGCCCACATCATGGAGGGTTTGCAGCTTCCGCATGATCCTGGGATGATTCTGGAAGAAGTCCATGGCCTCCTCCACCTGCATCTCCAGGACATCCGCAATTGTCTTGCCCTTATACTTAACCTCCAGTGTCTCCCGGTTATAGCGTTTGCCTTTACATACCTCACAGGGGACATACACATCCGGCAGGAAATGCATCTCAATCTTGAGGATCCCGTCCCCGGCGCAGGCTTCGCAGCGTCCCCCCTTGACATTGAAGGAGAACCTGCCCGGCTTGTAACCCCGCATCTTGGCTTCGGGCGATTCGGCAAAGACCTCCCGGATCAGGTCAAAGACCCCGGTATAAGTGGCCGGGTTGGACCGGGGCGTCCGGCCGATGGGCGATTGGTCGATATCGATCACCTTATCCAAGTGTTCCAAACCCCTGATCTCACGGTATTTCCCTGCTGAAACCCGGGTGGCCCTGTTTAACTTCTGCGCCAGGATTGGATAGAGAATCTCATTGACCAGTGTACTCTTGCCCGAACCCGAGACGCCGGTGACACAGATGAAGGTACCCAGGGGAAACTTGACATCGATCTCCCGCAAGTTGTGTTCCGCCGCGCCATAGAGCTCCAGGAATTTACCATTGCCCTTGCGGCGCCGGCGCGGAACGGGAATCTGCCGAGCCCCGCTCAGGTACTGGCCGGTGATGGACTCCTTGCAAGTCATGATTTCCGCCAGATTGCCAGCAGCCACCACTTCACCACCGTGGAGACCGGCAGCGGGACCAATGTCGATGATGTGATCTGCCTGCCGGATCACATCTTCATCATGCTCCACCACAATAACGGTATTACCCAGATCCCGCAGGCATTTCAAAGTATCGATTAACCTCTGGTTATCCCGTTGGTGCAAGCCGATGCTGGGTTCATCCAAAATATATAATACGCCCGTCAGGGCCGAGCCAATCTGTGTCGCCAAGCGAATCCGCTGGGCCTCCCCTCCCGACAGGCTCCCGGCCATCCGGTCCAGGGTCAGATAGTCTAAACCAACGTTAAGCAGAAAACCTAACCGGGCATCAATCTCTTTCAGGATCCGCCTGGCAATGGCCTGCTCCTTCTCAGATAACACCAAGTTCTGCAAGAACTCCCGGGTTGCCAGGACGGACATAGCCGTCAAATCCCGGATATTGACTCCCCCCACCGTCACCGCCAGGCTCTCCCGGCGCAAGCGGGCGCCGTTACACTCGGTGCAAGGCCGGATGGTCATATATTTCTCCTGGATCTCCTGGCGCATATGCTCCGATTGAGTCTCCCTGTACCTGCGCTCCAAGTTATGAACGATCCCTTCAAACTTCGCCATCATCCGATGACTACGCAGCCCGTCCCCACTGTTATAAACAACCTCGAACTTCTCCCCGCCGGTGCCATACAAGATCACCTGCAACTGCTCGGGTGTGGCTTCTTTCAGCGGCACATCCGGATCCAGGCCGATATACCGGGCTACCCCCCGCAGGAAATTCAAGGCCCAGGAATGTTTGTCGGCGCTCCAGACCAGGACACCCCCGTTATTGATGGAACGGGTAAGATCCAAGACTTTGTCGGGATCAATTTCCATCTTCACACCCAAACCGTCACAGGCAGGACACGCGCCAAAAGGAGAGTTAAAAGAGAACATGCGCGGTGACATATCTTCAAGGGAAAAACCGCAATCGGGACAAGCGTAATTTTCAGAGAACAGTTTTTCCTCCCCGTCCACAACGGCAATAATGACCAGCCCTTTCGCCAGTCGCAAAGCCACCTCCAGGGAGTCGGCCAAACGGGAGCCGATCCCTTCCTTCACCACCAGGCGGTCGACCACAACCTCAATCCAATGCTGTTTATACTTCTCCAGGCGGATCTCTTCGTCCAGCATCCGGAGTTCCCCGTCTACCCGGACCCGGACAAAACCGTCCTTTCTAAGATCCTCAAAGAGCTTTGCGTATTCACCTTTCCGCCCCCGCACCACCGGCGCCAGCACCTGGAACTTGGTGCCCTCCGCCATCCTCAGCACATGATCAACAATCTGCTCCACCGTCTGCCGGGCAATCTCATGCCCGCAGTCGGGGCAGTGGGGGTGGCCAATCCGGGCATAGAGCAAGCGGAGATAGTCATAGATCTCCGTGACCGTGCCCACCGTTGACCGGGGATTGTTGGAAGTGGTCTTTTGATCAATGGCAATGGCCGGGGAAAGACCATCAATGGAATCCACGTCCGGCTTATCCATCTGCCCCAAAAACTGCCGGGCATAGGCCGACAGGGATTCCACATACCGCCGTTGCCCCTCGGCGTAAATAGTGTCAAAGGCCAGGGAAGACTTGCCCGAACCCGACAGCCCCGTTAAGACAACCAGCTTGTCCCGGGGAATCACCACATCAATGTTCTTCAAATTATGCACCCGGGCCCCGCGGATAATGATCTGTTCTTTACTCATATGAATTCCTCCAATATTGGGTAAAACAAAACGCACAGTTGGTGTCTTCTAGGCCAACTTTATTCCTGCGGCAGCAACAGCCGCCATTCTTTTATCTCGTCCCGCAGTTTAGCTGCTTGTTCAAACTCCAACTCCGCAGCAGCCTTCAACATCTCCTGCTCGAGCCGGTCAATGATCTTTTGGATCTCCTCCGGTCCCATGGCCGGATTCTTGGTCACCTCGTAGCTGACCTTCTCTTCCGCCACCTGTTCCGCGCTGATCAGATCCCGGATGGCCTTCTGGACGGATTCGGGGGTAATATGGTGTTCCTCATTATAGCGGAGCTGCTTCTCCCGCCGGCGGTTGGTTTCCCGGATCGCCCGGTCCATGGAGTCGGTGATCCGGTCGGCATACATAATTACCTTGCCGTGGACATTCCGGGCTGCCCGCCCAATTGTTTGAATTAGGGAAGTCTCCGAACGGAGAAAACCTTCCTTGTCCGCATCCAAGATGGCCACCAGGGAGACCTCCGGCAGGTCAAGCCCCTCCCGGAGCAGGTTAATCCCCACCAACACATCAAATTTACCCAGCCGCAAGTCGCGCAGGATGGCCACCCGGTCCAAGGTATGAATATCCGAGTGCAGGTACCGGACGCGCACACCCATCTCTTCCAGGTATTCCGTGAGGTCCTCTGCCATCCGTTTGGTCAGGGTCGTGACCAGCACCCGTTCCTCCCGCTCCACCCGGATCCGGATCTCCTCCAACAGGTCGTCGATTTGGTTTTTGACCGGCCGAACCTCCACTTCCGGGTCCACTAGGCCCGTGGGCCGGATAATCTGCTCCACCACCTGGGAGCTGTGGTTTAATTCATATTTTGCCGGCGTCGCCGAAACAAAGATAATCTGGCCAATGGCCCGTTCAAACTCGTCAAAGCGCAAGGGGCGATTATCCAGGGCTGACGGCAGGCGAAAACCGTAACGTACCAGGTTCTCTTTACGGGAACGGTCCCCGTTGTACATCGCCCCAATCTGCGGCAGGGTCACATGAGACTCATCCACAAAGGTTAAAAAGTCGTCGGGGAAATAGTCCAGTAAGGTGGCGGGAGCTTCCCCCGGTCCCCGGCCGGTCAGGTGCCGGGAGTAATTCTCAATCCCCGAACATGTCCCTACCTCCTGGAGCATTTCTAAATCAAACCTGGTCCTCTGCTCCAAGCGCTGGGCCTCCAATAACTGGCCGTTATCCCTGAGAAAGCGCAACTGCTCCTCCAGTTCCTCCTCGATGGACTGGATGGCCCGTTTCATTTTTTCTTCGGTGGTAATGTAGTGGGTGGCAGGGTAAATTGTCACCGCCTCGCGGGTCCCCAACACCTCACCGGTTAAGGGGTCCACCTCCAAGATGCGTTCAATCTCATCCCCAAAAAGCTCAATCCGGATAATATTCTCACCGTAGACCGGGATAATCTCAATCACATCGCCGCGCACCCGGAAGGTCCCCCGGGTAAAGCCAATGTCATTCCGGACATACTGGATCCCCACCAACCGGCGGAGGATCTTGTCCCGGCCCCGCAAATCCCCGTTGGCTAGGGACAGGGTCATTCCTTTATAATCATCGGGCGAGCCCAAACCGTAAATGCAAGAAACGCTAGCGACAATCAGCACATCCCGCCGCTCAAAAAGGGACGAGGTGGCGGCATGGCGCAGGCGGTCGATCTCCTCATTGATGCTGGAGTCCTTCTCAATATAGGTGTCGGTTTGGGGGATATATGCCTCAGGTTGATAATAGTCGTAATAAGAAACGAAATACTCCACCGCGTTCTCTGGAAAAAACTCTTTAAATTCGCTGTAAAGCTGGGCGGCCAGGGTTTTATTGTGGGCAATGACCAAGGTGGGCTTTTGCACCCGCTCCACCACATTGGCCATGGTAAAGGTCTTCCCGGAGCCCGTAACGCCTAATAATACCTGGGCCCGCTGCCCACTGATTATACCCTCAACAAGTTTATCAATGGCTTGTTGCTGGTCACCTTGGGGTTTATATGGTGCAACTAGCTTGAACGGCGGCACTGGCTCCTCCTCCTTTGCGTTATGTTAACTAAAGGTTGATTATATCATACTTGTCTGCCGATATCTACCGAACATATATTCGGTAACCTTTCCGGGTTTCCTGTTTCCTTCACGTAAATTTTTGTGATTTTATGCTAGCGCATATTAAGTACAAAACACCTCAGGCTTCCGGTAAACGGTTAACCCCGGTAACCATTGATCATTCCCCGCCACTTAAAGCCAAAAGGACGTCACCTGAAACGTCCAGGAAAAGGGGCGCAAAAAAACTAACAAAACAGCCCCCACCCAGGGGGAGCCTGTTCCTGCCATACCTGAGCTTGACATCCTGCCTTCCATCATTAGTCTGCCCTGTCGTAAATCATTCCACCAAGGATTAGGTAAAAAAAAGGACCCTGACCAATCGTCAGGGCCTTTTTTACTTGTTAGCCAATATTTTTCCGGGCTTGAAAGCAATCCCGGCAATATACTGGTTTTTCACCGCTGGGTTGGAACGGAACTTGGGTCTCAGCGCCACACTCCGCACAAACCGCAGCATACATCTGGCGTTCGCCATTCCCGCTGTTCCGTTGCTTCCTGGCCGCACGGCAGGAAGGACAACGACCCGGCTCGTTCTCAAAACCTTTGGCGGCATAAAACTCCTGCTCGCCAGCGGTAAAGACGAACTCCTGACCGCATTCTTTGCAAACTAATGTTTTGTCCTGATACATGAACACCCTCCATAAACCAGCCCGTTCAGGGGCTTTTTACTTGGCCTTCCCCCTCGGGCTACTATGGAGACAGTCATCGATTCAAGCAAGGTCATTCCCCATAACTATCCTAAAGTTCAGGCTCTAGCTTTATCCTATCACAAAAGGGCAGAAATGTGCAAGTCCCATTGTAAAATGGACAAACCTAAACAGTAGAGACTTTATACCCAGTACCAGCAAGACTGGTTTGCGTTGCAATATATTCCCAGTTAAATAGGGCATGTTGTATTTTTCTGCAATATACCTTAATACAAATATACCCTTTTTTCCAGCTAAAAAATAAATGTACGCTACTGCTTACTTGCCTTCGATAAAGGCCTTTTGTATTGCGGGAAACGGTTGCAGGGCCCGCGGCAAGATACCAAGCACAAAGGCAATCAGCACGCCATAGTTCACCACGGGAACCCCTTGGGACTTGGCCCGGTTTAACCTGGCCATCATCTCCCGGCGATTGATCATACAGCTCCCACAGTGCACAATCAAATGGTACTGGCTCAAATCCCCGGGGAGACTAATCCCGCTGGCCCAGTGAAACTCCAGTTTTCCACCAACCTTCTGCTCCAACCACCGGGGGATTTTCACCGTGCCAATGTCATCGGACTGGCGGTGGTGGGTACAGGCCTCGGCAATCAAGACCTTGTCACCCGGTTTGAGTTTCATAACAGCTTTCGCCCCTTGCACCAACTCGGCCAGATCCCCCTTTTGCCTGGCCATCAAAATGGAAAACGACGTCAAGGGGATTTCCTTGGGCGTATCCGCGTCCACCTTGGCAAAGACCTGGGAGTCGGTGACAACCAGGGCCGGCCGCTTGCCCAGCTGTTCCAAGGTCTCCCGCAGTTCGCTTTCCTTTGTCACCACCGCAATGGCCCCATGGTCCAGCAGATCACGGATCACCTGCTGTTGCGGCAAAATCAGCCGGCCTTTGGGCGCAGCTTTATCGATGGGAACAACCAAGATCACAAAATCGCCGGGTTTAATCAAGTCCCCCACCAATGTAAGTTCTTGATCACCACCGGGAGCCTTCCGGATCAACTCCATCTTCAGTGCTTCAATCCCGACACCGGTGAGTGTTGAAACCTCCACCAGGGAGAGCCCGAGTTCCTTCCCCCACTCCTCTACCTTTCCCCGGTCAAAATCCGGGAGGTCCGTTTTGTTCACAACGCCAACCAACGGGATTTTGCGTTCCCGGATGGTTTTGGCCAGGTCCCGTTCAAAATCGGTCAGGCCCAACCTCCCATCCAGGACAAGGACAGCCAAGTCTGTCCGGTCCAAAACTTCATAGGTCCGCTTGACCCGCATCTCGCCCAGGGGCCCTTCATCATCCAGGCCCGCTGTATCAATGAAAACCACCGGACCCAAGGGCAACAGCTCCATGGTTTTATGGACCGGGTCGGTAGTAGTGCCCGGCACGTCGGAAACCAGGGCGATGGGTTGATTGGTCACTGCATTGATAATGCTTGATTTACCTGCGTTCCTCCGGCCAAAAATAGCAATATGAAGCCGCGAGGCAACAGGAGTGGCATTCATGTCGGACATGTTTAACCCTCCTCCATACATCCCGTGACCGGTATGCTGACCCAGATGATTGATCAAATGGCTCCGCTCGAGCCGACAACTTCCCCCCGGCCCCTTCGCTTGAGCCATTCGCTGTTATGTCCTGGCCCATCGGAGACCCGGCGCCCTAGGGCCACGATGCGCCCGGTGATGCATCGGCGGCACTCGCCAGCCTCTTCACCGGTACAAATTTTGTTGGGATAAATCTCATAGGCAGTTCGGTATTGGGTCGGTGTCAAGTTGGGCATCACCACATTGGCCCCGGCTTGCAAAGCAGCCTCCCGCCCCTTGGGATTAATGGACCCCAGGGCCGTCGTGGCCGGGATAAGGGCATGGGGCAAGACCAAACGGGCCAAGGCCACCATCAAGACGGTTTGCTCCATGGTACCGCCGGGACAACCAGCCAAAGGCGTCTCTGGATGGGGAATATAGGGTCCGATGCCGACCATTTCGGCGTTTACCCTACGGATGAGCCGCAGATCCTCCACCAGTGTTGCGGGGGTCTGGCCCGGCAACCCTACCATAAAGCCCATACCCACTTGATAATCCAGGTCTTTTAATATCTGAACGCAATCCAGTCGTTCCTTAAGGCTGCGCCCGGGATGGAGCCGGGCATACAACAACGGATCCGCTGTTTCGTGCCGGATCAGATACCGCTCGGCGCCGGCCTCCCGCCACAACTCATAGTCCCGGCGAGGCCGTTCCCCTACGCTCAGTGTCACCACAAGCCCTAATTTTTTAATTTCCTTGATGATCTCCGCCAGGCCCTCCCCAGTAAAGGCTGGATCCTCCCCGGACTGCAATACTACCGTACGATAACCCAAACGGGCCCCCAAGGTTGCTGCAGCCAGGATCTCCTCCTGCGTCAACCGGTAGCGGAAGGCTTGCCTGTTATCACGGCGCAAGCCACAATAATTGCAGTTACCTCGACAATAATTAGAGAACTCGATCAGGCCACGCAGATGGACCTCTTCCCCAACGGTAAGCGCGCGCAAGCGGTCAGCGGCTTTAAGGACCGCTTGGGCCGGCTCGCTTTGGGGGTGGGCAATGATCTCTCGCAGCAAATTCTCCTCGGTTAAGAGCCGCTCGCCGAGTTCAGTTATGGGTATTGTGCAAAAGTCCTGGTAATCCATGGATGGCTCCCCCTTACTCGGCAATACCAAAAACCACCCGTCAGGGTGGATTGAAGAAATCCATCGTGCAAGTATGTATAACCATCAGACTGCTAGAAATGTCCGATGTCCGATTTTTTATTCATACTTTATGGAATCCCTGCACAAGGTTTTCCTACCACTTTGCTAGGATTTCTTGCCCTAAATATACCATTGGACCGCTTACCTGTCAAGCTAACAATCGGTTACCTGTGGCAGGACTCATTCTCCCAGGTATTGAAAACGCGGGACCAGCTTCCCGTCTACCTCCACCGACTCCAAAAACATGTCCTTGGGCCGGATCCAGAGCTGCTTTTCGCCGTATAAAGCTTGGTAAACCACATATTCCTCCAGGGTTTCACTGTGTTTTGCCAGCCCAAGAACCTGATATAAGTTACCCTTGTAGTGCTGATATCTACCGATGAATATATCCGTCACCACAATACCACTCCTCTTCCTTGTTTCCCGCAAGTTAACTGTCCGGCAACCGGTCTTAAGCAAGGAACGAAGAGGAAAACACAGCCGGTGCCGGTAATGGTTAAACCCAGCTTTTTTACCCACCCAGCAAAGGAAAAGTCCAGTTGCAAAAGGCCTGTCCGCAGATCAAACCCGGCTTTTCCCACGGTAAAGGCAGTCAGTCCCACATTACCGGACAAACTCTTTTGCAGCCCGGCCAGGATCTCTCCCTCCACTGCTGTTGAAGAGACAGGCGCTTAATATTGTTATTATGCCCTCTACCGGCCACATCCTGGCGGATCCGTTCATAAAGTCACCCTGTCTTACCTTCGTTTTCAACCCTGAATGTGTCAGTTCGGTTATAAAAAGCAAAGACCCCGGTACTCCAGGGGGTCTTTCTATTTATCGTAGGTATTTATTTTACTATGGTTAATTACTCCACCCGGGCTACATCTTCACCACCCGGCACCTCTTCATATTGGGGCATTAAAATCTCCCGTGGGATACCCAACCGTTTCATGGTGTTTAAGGCATAAATCATAATTGGTGTTGTATGGGCGTCAACCATCCGACCGGTCACCACAAAATTGAACATTGATTCCAGGTTGGCGTTGTCCCAATACTCTTTCCCATAGACATTCAGCAGCAGGTAGCCTTCGTTCTCACTAAAGCTGAAGTTTTTGATCAAGAGTTCAAAGAGTTTACCACCCATGTCAAAACGATTAATAAAAAAGTCATTGCTCTGGACGGAGCGGACAAAGTTATCAACGACAAAGTTTTTCTTCAGAGACGGCTCGGCATAAAGGGGAATAAGCTCCTCCAACCTTAGGGTGGCATTAATCGGCAACCTTTGGTAACCACTGAGGTCGAAGGGATCGGGGCTAAAGCCGGTCACCACATAACCGAGGAAATCATAAGTAATGAAGAAGAACACCGGCTCTTGTTCCGGCGGCTCCACCACCACTACAATCGGGGGAAAAACCTCCTCCGTCCGGCGCAAATAAAACTGAACAGCCATATCCGTCAACCACGGCAGTTTAATCGTGGCAAAGGGCCCATACTCCCACTGGTTCAAGACAATATGCCGCCTAATCTCAGATAACAACAACTCAGGATAGATACCATATTTAAGGGGCCCGGCGGTACAAACCTCACCAAACCGGGACAACGTGGGCATCTCCGCGCAGAGATTAAAATCGGCCACCGCCTCCTGGGGCTTTGGGAGTTGAAAGGCCTCCTCTGGTAGCGGCTCATTGACCGAATGGTAGACAAACTCATCAATAATAAGGTTTCCCCGGTCTCGGTTCTCCCGGCGTACCGGGAGGTAGCGTTGGGAATCCACCCAGATGGTCAAGGTATCCAGTTGGTAGCCAGGGTAACTATTCCCACCGATCACCAAAGGTTCAACCATGACTACCTGTTCACTCAGGAAAATTTTCCGAAGATCCTCCCCAAGTTTGAAGAGGGCACTTTCCACCTCCATCGTTTGGCAGGTTTGATAATAGATGCGTTGGAGCTCATCGTATTCCCGTCTGATTCCGCCAGTATCATTAAGGATCCGGGCATGCCAGACAGTCTGCAAAACCATGGTCTCTTCCACCGGGGCCTTCAGCTGCACCTCATAGGCAATGCCCCTGGCCCGGTCATAAAAAACATCATATGTAACCTCAGCATTGACCAAGCCCTCCGTAGAAGAGACTGTCCTTAAGGTGTAATGCACAGTATTCAACAAAGATCTTCACCTCCCTCATTAATCTTTAATTTTCTTCAAATAACTCGCTCAATCTCAACATTTCAAATAGATCAAAATGAGCCATATGGGTAAAATGCCTATTTATGCATTTATCTGGATATTCAAGTGTAACTCCAATAGACGTTGTTATTTTAAATGTTACGGCCATTGGAATCCACATGCTCCCAGGCGGCAACCCTCCCATGTCTCACAGGGTCATTTGCCCTAAATTCCTTCGTTCTGCCTACCATAAGTGGATGTCGGTCATGCTCCTAAACAGGGTCATTGCCCTAACGGAAAAATTCAACCCAACTATCCGGCTCATTTTGTCAAGGTGCAACCAATCTTATGTTTCTTTCAGCCTTTTTATTAAGAGGCTTTCGGTAAAGTGATTCGTTGAATGTCATTCATCATCTTTTGCGGGTCATACGCAACTCGTTTTGTTAGTAACGCATAGAATATCCGAATTATCTTGCAACAAAGCAGGATTAGTGATTGCTTCTTCTTTAATGGATTTTGGGCTCGGGTTGTATAGTAATGATGTAGTTCCCGGAATTCCCGATTAGTTGCCACTAATGGCAATATTCCTTGAAACAGAAACGCCCGTAATCTTCTTCGCCCTCGTTTAGTAATAGTTGTTTTCCCTTTATGTTTGCCGGAACTATTTTCCTTTAAGTTTAATCCCGCCAGTTTCTGAATTTGGCGCGAATGGTTGAATCGGCTTATATCGCCTACTTCAGCGATGAAACCGGCTGCCATTACCAAACCTATCCCTTTAATTTTAAGTATTTCTGTGATACCAGGTATTTGAAGAATAAGTCCTTCGACTATGGCCATGGTTTTTTCATATTGCCGCATTTTATGTTCATAATCCTCAAGCAGTACTGCTATATCATTTTTCGCTGCTATAAGTCCTTCTTTTATCCCGACTGTGTTTTTAGCAGCTTCATACAGTTTCGTGGCGCGTTTTCTCCCGACTGCCCTAATTTTGTCTCTATGCCACCGAGCTACGATGCCTTCGATCCCTTTTTCAAGAATTTGCTCCGGTGTCGGGAATTCGTTCAGCATTATCAGTGCCGCTTTTCCTTCCCAATCACCAAATACCGTGGGAAACTCCGGGAAATATATGCTTATCCAGCGTTTAACCCGGTTTCGGATCGTATTTAACTGTTTTATTATCTGCCACCGTGTATCCATCGCGGTTCGTAATTCCCGGTATATTCCGGTTGGTATATATGGTTCCATGTAACGACCGTCTTTTACGAGCATGGCAATGGTTTTCGGGTCTTTACGGTCATTTTTAGTCGGGTTATTATCATCCATTTCTTTGCTTCGCTTGACATGGAATGGATTTACCAGCACTATCTTTATGCCGTGTTCCTGTAAATACTGGGCTAAGGTAAACCAATAATGGCCGGTAGGTTCCATTCCCACGATTATCTTTTGTTTTTGATTTTTCTGTTTCAATTCTACTAACCAGGTCATTAAAGTCCGAAATCCTTCGGTATCATTTGAAAACTTAAACAGTTTACCAAGTTCAATTCCGCGATTATCAAATGCCCTTGCGTAGTGTATTTCACTTGCGATATCCGCTCCAATTACTAGAGCTTTCTCGTTGACTTGCAAAATCTTTTCATTTTGGGTATACTTCATCTTGGTACCTCCGTTGTTAGATTTATTCATTAGGCGTAAGTTTCACCTTACACCCTGCATTCTAACAGGAGGTACTTCTTTTTTCAAAGTTTAGTTTTGTTTATTACAGGAATGCTCCTTATTTTATTTTTTAAAACTCGACCCGCAGCCGAACATTCAGGTTGTATGTATCATCGTCGGTAAAGTCGACATACTCCGCCTGGATGGCTGTTTTTGCCGCGATCTGGAACTTAACGCCAAGGAATGTATTGTTCTTAGCTGTTGTTGTCGCGGTAGACAAATCATCGATATCAATGGACGACCCGGCGTATGCCGTGATTTGATCGGATAATTGGTACCACGCTTCAAGGTAACTGCCGGATGCCCCTTCGGCATCGGAAGGTTTTTTCTGGGTATACTCGGTAAAGATCCCAAAGGGCCCTTTAGTGAAAATTGCGTCAACCACATAATTCTGGTTATAAGTATCATTTTCATTACTCAGGTTATCTTTGATATAACCAAAACCAACGGAGAATTCTTTGCTGGGCGAATATACCATTCTTAAACTAAAATCATAACCTTCATAGTAGCGTTTGTTGCCATCGGCATCGATATAGGAGTTATCGTTCTTCCAATTTTGACGGTTAGTAATCGCCGCAGCAAACTGAAGTTTATCTGTCTGGATGGCATACTTGACACCCAGTCCTTGTTTAATCCAAACATGGTTATAACTAGGGGTGAAGACGAGGGAAATTACTTTATCATAGTCAAACGGCACGTTAAAGTATCCTACATTCAATTCATCATTGACGAAAAACTTTGTTTGATAGTAATAGGCGTTGTAAACCCGTATGTCACCGCTGTTACTACCGTTTTTGTCAACCTGGCAAAAACGGATCTCACCTTTAAAACCGTTTTGCGCACTCAAGGCCGACTTAAAGGTTAGGCTCAAGCGATCAAAGAAAAAGTTGTTTTGCTCATTATCAAGTTTCCACCAGACCCTCAAGTCGCCTCCGAATTCGAGACCAGTAGCTAACGTTGTGGTCGTAACTGTAAACATTAATAGCGTCGCGATTACAAGTGACCTGCTCCCTAAAAACTAAGCCATTCAAAATGTTAGTCCGGATGATATAATTTAAAACATCCGGAGGGGATAATGATGAAAAAACGTTTTACGGAAGAGCA
>Ga0209508_1001723_pt1 | contig 16066 bp, 20 predicted proteins | sample AD_UKC129_MetaG_FD_184427 | JGI IMG/M metagenome (GOLD analysis project Ga0209508, IMG submission 184427) | Active sludge microbial communities of municipal wastewater-treating anaerobic digesters from Canada - AD_UKC129_MetaG (SPAdes) (version 2) | ecosystem: Engineered > Bioreactor > Anaerobic... | reverse complement strand
GGCATCTTTGCCCATGGCTTTGCCCGCGCTCGCTGCGGCGACTGTGGGCACGACTACTTTGTAGCCTTCTCCTGCAAAGGCCGGGGAGTCTGCCCCTCGTGCACCAGCCCGTCCGCATGGATGGAAAAGACTGGTAGCGCTTTCGGCTGGCCCTTCTTCTTGCCTTGCGTTTCGGTTGGCTTGAGGTCGTCCCAAACGCCTTGCACGGTTTTGTTCAGTTCGTCGATGAAGCGTTCCGGCATGGTTTTCAAGAGTTCGGCAGTGATTGCGTTCGCGTCCTCAAATTGCTTCCTTGCTTCGGCTTCTTTCTCCCGTCGCTTTTGGCGTTCTTTTTCGTACTCGTCGAACGTTTTTCTGTGTCTTGCCTGTGCTTCCGCTTCTGCTTTTTCGGCTTGCCGTTGTGCTTCCTCTTTGTCTTTCTGTCGGCGTGCTTCTCCTTCTGCTGTGAGGGCCGGTTTCACCAGTTCGCCCGATTTGGCCTCGATGGTGATCGAAAGCGGTTCGCCGCGATGGTCTACCAGATCGAACGGCAGACCATCAGCATCGAAGGCGGTTAGGTAGAGATTGGCCCCATAGACCTTGTGCCCCGGCCTCACAGCTTCGTATTTTTCTGCTGCTGCGTGCAGTGCTTCCGCTAGGCGTTCTGCCGTGATTTCTCCTTTGATCTTGATTCTCATGGCAACCTCCATCCGTAGGTGCCATCCGATGCGGGCTTGACGTAGCACACGCCTTTTTCGACGTACCACCCTGGCCTATCGCACTTCGCCAAGCTGGCGAGGCTTCCGGTTTGCGCGAAACGGTAGGCCAAGCGCCCCTCTGGCGTGTTGGCCCATGCCGCCGCCGCTTTCTCGTCCTTGGCTTCGGTGTATCCCGCGCCGTATCCGGCCTGATAGCCCGAATCCTTGCCGCTGCTGTGCATGTACCAGCCGAACAGGCCGACGCACAGGAAGGCCACGGCGATGCAGCCCGCCGCCCACTGCCACATCTGCTTTGCTGATGTGTTGTGCGCGACCTCTTGCGCTGCTGCTGCTACCGCTTGCGCCAAATCCGCCTTGGCTGCTTCCGCTGATGCTTTCACGGTTGCATCCGCCGTTACCTTGAAATTGACCAAGGTATCTTTGGCTGCTTGTGCTATCGCTTGCGGGAACTTCTCATACTGGCCTTGGTAGTGTTGCAAGGCCATGAGCACCAGCCACAGCGCATCATTGTTTTTCAGGCCGAGTGCATCCCGAACCCGGTAAAGACTTTGCCGCTCCGCGTCACTGGGTTGCCTGCCGAGCAGCTTTGCAAAGCTGTCGTCAAGGTCACTCATGGACTACGGCCTCCAATACCTTTTTAACCTCATTGCGCCACCGGGTAAGCTCCGCACGGTTGCCAATGGGCAGTTCCTTGAGTGCTATCGCAATGCTCATGCGCTTGCTGTAAATGTCATCGCTCACACGGTCGGCCAAGTCCGGGAATGTCACCGACTTCCCGCCGCGTTCCTCTACCGCCGTGCGCAGCTTGGAGCCGTTGTAAAGCTCGAATTTTTTTTCTTCTCCGAAGTGTCCATTGCGCACCACGTGAACGGCCGAGTTCGGGATTGCATCCATGTATTCCTTGAGCAGTTCGAGGCTATCCCGTTGACGGTTAATCACCCACAGCGTGACCAGCTTGCGCTTGAGTTCCGCAAGCGTGCTATTCAGTGTTTCACCGTAGGTGCTCACACCCTTGTTATTCCGCGCTGCCGTGTTGATGACCACGACGCTATCCGGTTTGCTATCGCACAAGTTCACTAGCTGAATCCATCCGTCCGCCTCATCCAGATTGATAAGCTCCGTTTCCGTGCTTTCCTTATAGGCTTTCCATACGTCCGGGTTAGAGGTGTCAGACTCAATCAGCAATACGCTTTCGCCGCGCTCTTGCAGGTAATCAACCGTTGCCATCGTGACAAGCGACTTGCCAACGCCGCCCTTGCTGCCACCGATCAGGTAAATGCTTTTCGCCATGTTGCTTACTCCTTAAATGTCGTCGCTGTCAGGTTTCGGGGTGAATGTCGCCTTTGATGTATCCGCAGGCTTCTTGACGGCGGGGAGGCGCGGGGGTGTGTCTCCCGGTGCTTGCACCGGGGCTTTTTTCGCTAGCTTTGCTCTCTGCAAGTAGCTCTTGAGCGTTGGGGTTGCGATGCTCAGACCTTCGCCGCGCAGCGTCTCTGAAATCTGGTCAAGCGTGTATCCACGCTTTTGCAAAGCCGCGATCTCTTTGGAAAGGATGCGCACGGCCTCTTGCTTGCTGTGCTCCTGCTTCTTCTTCTCTACTGGAGGCATCTCCCGCAGCTTTGCAGCGATAGCCTCTAGCTGTTCTGTTGTGTACTTCATCGTGCTAACTCCTTTGCTCACTGGTTACGGAGTTGACAGCATAGCGCCATTTGTGCTTGTTGCAAAGTGCGTCCCGTGCACCTAAATTGCTGATACGATAGTAAAGCGGTTGAGCTTAACAGGATGCGGATTGTCATACACATGGCTACGCCATGTTCCTGCCAATCCCCGCCTGCCCATTCGGCGCTTCGCTTCTCACGGTCTGGCTCATCCTGCAAGGGGCGCGCCCCTTGACCCCGGACAGTGCGGCGCTTTCGCTTCTTACTGTCCAAGACACACCCCGCCCCCGCCGCCCCGGCGAGAAGGAGACACGATGCCATTTGAAACGCAAGGGCCGGAACCGCTAGACGCCGTTATCAACGTGCGGCTGACCGCAGCGGAGAAGGCCCGTCTGAAAGAGGATGCCGACCTTGCCGGGTTGAGCATGTCGGAGCTTGTCCGCCGCCGTTACTTCGGCAGGCCGATCATTGCCAACGCCGACGCCGTGATGCTCAAAGAGCTACGCCGCATCGGCGGCTTGCTTAAACACATTCACAACGAAAGCGGAGGCGTTTACAGCAAGGAAACAGCCGGAGCGCTGCTGGCAGTGAAAGCCTACATCGAGAGGTTGAGCCGTGATCGTTAAGAAGGTGCCGAACTCAAAAACCAAGCACAAGACGGGGAGCATCCGCGACTTGGCCGACTACATCCGCGAGCCGCACAACCAGAACCCGGATGAAAAGGTGCTGTACGCCAACGGGCGCGGTTTCCTCTGTGACGGCCACGCCGCACAGCGTGAAGAAATGGTAGCCCTTGCCGCTGAATCCGTGCGCAGCAAGAACCCGGTCAATCACTACATCATGAGTTGGCGAGAGGGCGAGCAGCCCAGCCCGGAGCAGGTGGAAGAAGCAGTAAGCATCTTCATGGAAGAACTCGGATGGAAAGACCACCAGGCCATCTACGGCTTGCACAAAGATACGGACAATATCCATCTGCACATCGCCATCAACCGTGTGCATCCTGAAAAGCTCAAGATTGTCGAGATTAACCGGGGCTTTGATATCGAAATGGCGCACAAGGCCATTGCCCGGATTGAGCACGCGCAAGGCTGGCAGCGTGAGCAAAACGGGCGCTATCAGGTGTTGGAGAACGGGGAGCTAGGCCGAGCGCCATACGACCCGGAAAAGCCACGCCAGCCCGACCAGAAGAAGCGGGACATGGAGAACCGCACCGGGGAGAAGTCAGCCCACCGTATCGCCATCGAGGACGGTGCAGCCATCATCAAGCAGGCGCAAAGCTGGGAGCAGTTGCACCGCGAGTTAGCAGCCAAGGGGATGCGCTACGAGAAAACCGGCAGCGGGGCAACCGTGTTTGTCGGGGATGTTGGCGTGAAGGCCAGCGACGTAGACCGCAACGCAAGCCTTGCCAAGATGCAGAAGCGTCTAGGCGAGTATCAGCCCGCGCCGCAGCATCAGCAGGTAGCGCAGCGCGAGCCGGAGCCTATCAAGCCAGACGTGCCGGGCTGGAAGGACTACATCACCGGGCGCAAGGCTCATTACGCCGCAAAGAACGCGGCCAAGCTGGCGCTGGACAAGCAGCAGGAGCAGGAGCGCAAGCAACTGGCCGAGCAGCAGAAGGCCCGCCGCGATGAACTCATGCGCGGCAACTGGAAAGGCAAGGGCGAAGTGCTCAACGCCATGCGCAGCGTGATTGCCGCCGAGCAGGCCGCAGAGAAAGCCGCTTTGAAAGAGAAACACCAGAAGCAGCGTGAGCAGTGGCGGCAGCAGTTCCGCCCCTATCCCGACCTGGAGCAGTGGCAGCGGATGCAGAAAAGCCCGGAGCTTGCCGAGCAGTGGCGGCACCGGGCCAGTGAACCGCAGCGCATCGAGGGCGACCGCAGCGAGCCGCCGACGGTGCGAGACATCCGCGCCTATGTGCCGGAAATCGTCGGTCAGCAGGTGCACTACAGCCGCAAGGACGAAGCGGGGCGGGGCGGGGGTGTGTCTTTCGTGGACAAGGGCAAGAGCATCGACATTCACGACTGGCGCAACCGGGACAGCACGCTTGCCGCCTTGCAGCTATCGGCGCAGAAGTGGGGCAGCTTCACCGTGACAGGGTGCGACGAATACAAGACCATGTGCGTGAAGTTAGCAGCAGAGCACGGCTTCAAGATCACGAATCCTGAGCTTCAGGAGAGCATCCAGCGGGAGCGGCAGCGGATACAGCAGGAGAGGGCGCAAGCGATGAAATCGGAGCAGCTAAAGCAGTTCGAGCGGTACGCGGAAGCGGTAGGCGCGGAGCGTTACCGGGTGACAAGCATCAAGATGCGCGAGGACGGCGGCAAGCAAACCTTCATCCTCGACAAAAAGGACGGCATCACGCGGGGTTTCACGCCGCAGGAGATTGAGCAGCGCACGCCGGAGATGCAGCGCCTACAGCGCAGGGGCGAAAACCTCTACTACACGCCGCTATCGGACAAGAAGCATCACATCCTGATCGACGACATGAGCCGGGAGAAGCTGGAGCGGCTTATCAAGGACGGCTACCAGCCCGCCGCCGTGCTGGAATCCAGCCCCGGCAACTATCAGGCCATCATCACCGTGCCGAAGCTGGGGACGGTCCATGACAAGGACGTGGGCAACCGGCTGAGCGATGCCCTGAACCGCGAATACGGCGACCCGAAGCTATCGGGCGCTATCCATCCGCACCGCGCACCCGGCTACGAGAACCGCAAGCCCAAGCACCAGCGGGAGGACGGCAGCTATCCCGAGGTGCGCTTGCTCAAGGCCGAGCGCCGCGAGTGCGTCAAGGCGCTGGCTCTGTCCAGCCAGATCGACGCCGAGTATCAGCGGCAAGCCGCCTTGAAGGCGCAGCAGCCCGAGCGCAGCAAGGCCAAGCCCGCCTTGGAGCTTGCAGCGGCCAGCGGCAGCGCGATCGACGCCTATCAGCGGCATTACCGCGACGTGCTCAAGCGGCAGCGGGGCGGCGAGGTGGATTTGTCCCGCGTGGATTCCATGATTGCCGTGCGGATGCGCGTTACCGGCCACGATCAAGCCGCCATCGAGGGCGCTATCCGCCAGTGCGCCCCGGCCACCCGGCAGAAGGACGAGGGGCGCGACTGGAACGACTACGCGCAGCGCACCGCCCGCTATGCCTACAGCGCCGCAGGCGACCGGCAAGCCGCCGAGCTTGGGAAGTACCGCCAGCAGTGGGAGAAGCTGGAAGGGCGCGAGCCTGTACGCCAGCAGGAGCAGGCCAAGGCGCAGAAGATCGAGCGCGACAACTCACCCGGCATGAGTCGATAAGACTTGATGTAACTACAAAAAGACGCTACAATAAGAACACAATGGAACTTGAATGGGACGCCGATAAAGCGGCACGAAACCTGAAAAAGCACGGCGTTTCCTTCGAGGATGCCGAGCTTGTTTTTTACGACTCCGGGCGGGTTGAAGCCTACGACGGACGCGAGGACTACGGGGAAGATCGTTGGGCAACGATTGGGCTTGCCTACTCGGCTGTCCTGTATGTGGTCTACACCGTCCGACACGAGGAAACCATCCGCCTTATCTCTGCGAGGAAAGCAAATGCCGACGAAAGAAAGCAATATCGTGAAGCGAACTCTTGACCTCAAGAAGCCGCCACAGTTGAGCGCCGAGCAGAAGGCGCGACTGGATGCCGTGGCCTCGATGCCGGATGAGCAGATCGACTATAGCGATGCACCCTATCTGCCTGATGCTGTCTGGATGAAGGCAGCGGAGCAATTGCCCCACACCAAGAAGCAAATCACGCTGCGCATTGATGCCGAAGTGTTGGAGTTCTTCAAGCACACCGGCAAGCGTTATCAGTCGCGCATGAATGCTGTTTTGCGCTCCTACGTTGAGGCGCACAAGGCGCACGCGAAATGAGCGGCGACGACAAGCAGCTTGAGCTTGAAGCCCTCGCCGCCGTGGGCGAAATGCTCTTGTTCGACCAAGCCAGAGGCAACCCGGAAGAAGCCGCCCGCATCCTGCGATGTGCGCGGCTTTTTGCTCGTTCAGAGGATGCCGCGCAGCGTCTCAGCGAGCTATGCAACGAGGCGGGCAGTGATGCGACTTGGCGCGAAAACATCGTGGAGGAACTGCAAGACCGAGAGGACTTGCAAGCCGCCGAGGCAGCGATGGAAGCCCGCCGACAGGCCCAACTTGTTGCGCAAGCGGATAGTGTCGACACGGCCTTGCAGACCCTAATGGACGAGGTAGCGGCGGACACCTTCGGCAGTCTCGATGAAGGATATGCGGCACAGGCGCAGGCCGAGGCCGTGAAGGCGTGGCAGGGCAGGCAGTGAGCGGCATTTGTTGGTGTTTCATCGTAACCCGGCAAGTGTTCTGTCATTTTCAGAAGACGACTGCACCATTCAGCGCGGTTTGAAGCCTGTTGTGCATACGGCTCCTGATAACCCGATATCAGGATTCCTCTGCACAAAACTCGTCTATGCTCAATACTCGTGTGCACCAAAGCGAGGTGAGCATGGCGACCGATACCGCACCGATTACCGAGCACGGCGTGGCCACCCTGCCAGAACAGGCATGGGAGCGTGCGCGTCGTCGTGCGGAGATCATTGGGCCGTTGGCGCAGTCGGAGACGGTTGGGCATGAAGCGGCCGACGCGGCAGCCCAGGCATTGGGGCTGTCCCGGCGGCAGGTCTACGTCCTGATCCGCCGTGCCCGGCTAGGTTCGGGGCTGGTCACTGACTTGGCTCTTGGGCAGTCGAGCGGTGGCAAAGGTAAAGGCCGCTTGCCGGAGTCGGTCGAACGAATCATCCGCGAGTTACTGCAAAAGCGCTTCCTGACCAAGCAGAAGCGTAGCTTGGCGGCGTTCCACCGCGAAGTTGTGCGGGCGTGCAAGCTGCAAAAGCTGCGGGTGCCGGCGCGCAACACGGTGGCACTGCGGATCGCCGGCCTCGATCCGCGCGAGGTCACTCACCGCCGGGAAGGACAAGATGCCGCCCGCGACCTGCAAGGTGTTGGTGGTGTTCCGCCACCCGTCTCCGCGCCGCTGGAGCAGGTGCAGATCGACCACACAGTCATCGACCTGATCGTGGTGGACGAGCGCGACCGGCAACCGATTGGCCGTCCGTACCTGACCCTCGCCATCGACGTATTCACCCGCTGCGTGGTTGGCATGGTCGTTACGCTGGAAGCCCCGTCCGCCGTCTCGGTCGGCTTGTGCTTGGTGCATGCCGCCTGCGACAAGCGCCCTTGGTTGGAAGGGTTGAACGTAGAGATGGATTGGCCGATGAGCGGCAAGCCCAGACTGCTCTACTTGGACAACGCGGCTGAGTTCAAGAGCGAGGCGCTGCGCCGTGGCTGCGAGCAGCATGGCATCCGGTTGGACTATCGCCCGCTCGGGCAGCCGCACTACGGCGGTATCGTGGAACGGATCATCGGCACGGCGATGCAGATGATCCACGACGAATTGCCGGGGACGACCTTCTCCAATCCTGACCAGCGCGGGGAATACGCCTCCGAGAAGATGGCCGCCCTGACACTGCGCGAGCTGGAGCGCTGGCTCACATTGGCGGTCGGCACCTATCACGGCTCTGTGCACAACGGCCTGCTCCAACCGCCGGCCGCGCGCTGGGCCGAAGCTATCACGCGGACCGGCGTGCCAACCGTCATCACTCGCGCTACGGCTTTTCTGGTCGATTTTCTGCCCATCATCCGCCGCACGCTGACCCGCACCGGCTTCGTCATCGACCACATCCACTACTACGCCGATGCGCTCAAGCCGTGGATAGCTCGGCGGGACCGCTTGCCTGCGTTCCTGATCCGGCGCGACCCGCGCGACATCAGCCGCATATGGGTGCTGGAACCAGAGGGGCAGCACTACCTGGAAATTCCCTACCGTACCTTGTCGCACCCGGCTGTCACCCTCTGGGAACAACGACAGGCGCTGGCGAAATTGCGGCAGCAAGGGCGCGAACAGGTGGATGAGTCGGCGTTGTTCCGCATGATCGGCCAGATGCGCGAAATCGTTACCACCGCGCAGAAGGCTACGCGCAAGGCGCGGCGCGACGCGGATCGACGCCAGCATCTCAAGGCAACGGCACCGCCTGTCAAAACCACGCCACCACCGGGCGCTGACATGGATGGGCAGCAGGCAGACAACCAGTTGCCGGCCAAACCGTTCGACCAGATTGAGGAGTGGTAGCCGTGGAAGAATATCCCATCATCGACTTGTCCCACCTGCTGCCGGCGGCCCAGGGCTTGGCCCGTCTCCCGGCGGACGAACGCATCCATCGCCTTCGCGCCGACCGCTGGATCGGCTATCCGCGAGCAGTCGAGGCGCTGAACCGGCTGGAAACCCTGTATGCGTGGCCAAACAAGCAACGCATGCCCAACCTGCTGCTGGTAGGCCCGACCAACAACGGCAAGTCGATGATCGTCGAGAAGTTCCGGCGCACGCATCCGGCCAGAGCCGACGCCGACCAGGAGCACATTCCGGTACTGGTCGTGCAGATGCCATCCGAACCGTCGGTAATCCGCTTCTACGTCGCGCTGCTCGCGGCGATGGGTGCGCCATTGCGACCGCGCCCACGGCTGCCAGAAATGGAACAACTGGCGCTGGCACTGCTGCGCAAGGTCGGCGTGCGCATGCTGGTGATCGACGAGTTGCACAACGTCTTGGCCGGTAACAGCGTCAATCGCCGGGAATTCCTCAATCTCCTGCGCTTCCTCGGCAATGAACTGCGCATCCCACTGGTCGGGGTCGGCACGCGCGACGCCTACCTGGCCATCCGCTCCGATGACCAGTTGGAAAATCGCTTCGAGCCGATGATGCTGCCGGTATGGGAGGCCAATCACGATTGCTGCTCACTGCTGGCCAGTTTCGCCGCTTCGCTTCCACTGCGGCGACCCTCGTCGATTGCCACGCTGGACATGGCCCGCTACCTGCTCACACGCAGCGAGGGCACCATAGGCGAACTGGCGCACTTGCTGATGGCGGCGGCCATCGTCGCCGTGGAGAGCGGAGAGGAAGCGATCAACCACCGCACGCTCAGCATGGCCGACTACACCGGCCCCAGCGAGCGGCGGCGGCAATTCGAGCGGGAACTGATGTGAAGCCAGCGCCACGCTGGCCACTGCATCCGGCCCCCAGAGAAGGCGAAGCCTTGTCTTCGTGGCTCAACCGCGTGGCCCTTTGCTATCACATGGAGGTGTCCGAGCTGCTGGAGCACGATCTTGGTCACGCTCAGGTTGATGACCTGGATACCGCGCCACCACTGGCGCTGTTGGCGATGCTCTCCCAGCGGAGCGGCATCGAGCCGGACCGGCTGCGTTGCATGAGTTTCGCCGGCTGGGTGCCTTGGCTACTGGACAGCCTTGATGATCAGATTCCAGACGCATTGGAAACCTATGCGTTCCAGCTCTCGGTGCTGCTGCCGAAACTCCGCCGTAGGACGCGATCCATCACGAGCTGGCGTGCCTGGCTGCCCAGCCAGCCGATACATCGCGCCTGTCCGCTCTGTCTGAACGACCCGGCAAACCACGCCGTACTGCTTGCATGGAAGCTGCCCCTGATGCTGAGCTGCCCGCTGCATGGCTGCTGGCTGGAATCCTATTGGGGCGTGCCTGGGCGGTTTCTCGGCTGGGAGAACGCCGACACTGCGTCGCGCACCGCCAGCGACGCGATTGCAGTGATGGACCGGCGTACCTGGCAGGCACTGACGACCGGCCATGTGGAACTGCCGCGCCGACGCATCCACGCTGGTTTGTGGTTTCGACTGCTACGCACGCTGCTCGATGAGCTGAACACCCCGCTTTCGGCGTGCGGAACCTACGCGGGGTATCTTCGCCAAGTCTGGCAAGGCTGCGGGCATCTGCTGCGTGCTGGGCAAAGTCTGTGGCGACCGTATGAAACCCTGAACCCGGCAATACGGTTGCAGATGCTGGAGGCGGCGGCAACGGCAATCAGCTTGATCGAGGTGAGGGATATCAGCCCGCCAGGCGAGCATGCAAAGCTGTTCTGGTCCGAGCCCCAAACCGGGTTCACCAGTGGTCTGCCGGCGAAAGCGCCGAAGCCCGAACCCGTCAATCACTGGCAACGGGCGGTCCAAGCTATCAGTGAGGCGATCATTGAAGCGCGGCACGACCCCGAGACGGCACGCTCGCTGTTCGCGTTGGCTTCCTATGGTCGGCGCGATCCCGCTTCCCTGGAACAGTTGCGCACCACCTTTGCAAAGGAAGGCATCCCCCCGGAATTTTTGTCACATTACGAGCCTAATGGGCCCTTTGCATGTCTTAGACAGAATGACGGGTTAAGTGACAACTTTTGACGGTTAGAACTTTCCGGCGCATACTGTCACATAATCGAACGTATATGTGACAGGTATGACATGCTAATCGGCTACATGCGGGTATCGAAGGCGGATGGCTCCCAGGCCACTGACTTGCAGCGCGACGCGCTGATCGCCGCCGATGTCGACCCGGCGCATCTTTACGAAGACCAGGCATCCGGCAAGCGCGAGGATCGTCCCGGCTTGGCGAGCTGTTTGAAGGCGTTGCGTTCAGGGGATACCTTGGTCGTATGGAAGCTCGACCGGCTCGGGCGCGACCTTCGGCACCTGATCAACACCGTGCACGATCTGACTGGGCGTGGCGTCGGTCTCAAGGTGCTGAGCGGCCACGGTGCGGCCATCGACACGACGACCGCTGCTGGCAAACTGGTCTTCGGCATCTTCGCCGCACTGGCCGAATTCGAGCGCGAGCTGATCGCAGAGCGCACAGTAGCGGGCTTGGCCTCGGCGCGGGCGCGCGGTAGGAAAGGTGGTCGGCCTTTCAAGATGACCGCCGCCAAGCTGCGCCTGGCGATGGCGGCAATGGGGCAGACTGAAACTAAGGTCGGCGACCTGTGCCAAGAGCTCGGCATCACGCGACAGACCTTGTACCGGCATATTTCTCCCAAGGGGGAATTGCGCGCAGATGGAATACGACTGCTGTCCAAGATGTAAAAGAAAAACTGGCCTCTACATGGTCAGCACGGATTCGAGGATGACGGCGCTCATCGCGGCATCAATTCACCTATTCACGCCGTCAAATCAGCTTTTTTGTACTGCCATTTGACGCGATGACCGCGAATTGATCGTAAAAACCACCACAATGATGAATAACACAGCGAATTGCGCTGAGAGTGTTTGCCACGACGGATAGATGCCCAGCAGATCAATGCGTGGGATCGATATTGGGCTGGTATGCAATAACCCTGCTTCTTGCAGACCTGCGATGCCCTTGCCTGCCAAGACCACGGCAAGTATGGCTACCAGCAGTGAGCTGGCAGCGAAGAACTGGCCAATCGGCAGGCGCGCACTGGTGCGCAGCAGCACGACTGCCAGCAGGGCCAGGATTCCCATGCCAGTGCCCAAGCCCGCCAGCAGGGGCCAGCCATTTCCTTCTGTCCAGAGCGCTGCGTAGAACAGCACCGTCTCGAACACCTCACGCGGAACGTGTCAATGAATATGCTGCACCCGGGATCATGAATTGACTGTGCAGGGTGATGGCGTTTGCGTGGTGACGATCTCCGGCGCGGGTGGGTTGATCCAGACCGCAGTGGGCAGTTTGCCGGGCGTTGGGCGAAGGCCCTTGAAGCGCCGGGGAGAGGCCCGGAACGCGGTGTCGAGCGCGGTCTGGCGGAGTTCACGCAGGGCCGGTGCAAGCCCATAGTGAACGGCCTGGGGTGTCATGTAGCCGATGCTTGAGTGGCGGTGCTCGGTGTTGTACCAGGCGAAGAAGGCCTGACAGTGCAGGCGAGCATCCTCGATGCAGCCGAAGCGGGCCGGGAAGTCCGGGCGGTACTTCATGGTTTTGAACTGCGACTCCGAGTACGGGTTGTCGTCGGAGACATGGGGCCGACTGTGGCTCTTGGCGATGTCGAGATCGACCGTGAGCGGCCAGCGGTCCCCCGTCAGGCGAGCCTGATCAATCCGGGATTTGCGGCGGCTGCCAGCGATGAGGCAACAAGTCGTCGATGCGGCTGTTGAGGTGGGTGGGCAGCCGATCGAGCACGTCGCGCAGGTAGGCCCAGGGTTCGAGCCCGTTGAGCTTGGCCGACTGCACCAGGCTCATGACCACGGCCGCACGCTGGCCGGCGAGTTCGCTGCCACAGAACAACCAGGCCTTCCTGCCCATGGCCCAGGGCTTGATCTGGCGTTCGAGGTGGTTGTTGTCCACGGGCACCGCCCCGTCGAGCAGGTGGCGCGTCAACGCTGGCCAGTGGTTGAGGCTGTAGTCGATGGCGTTGGCCGTGGCGCCGCCATCGGCGACACGACCGCGTTCGAGCTTGAGCCAGGTGTGCAACTCCTGCCACAGCGGCGCGGCGATGCGTTGACGGGCCTGCGTTCGCGTCGGGCCGTCCATGCCGGCGAACGACTTCTCGGCATGGTAGATCGCCGCGAAGCGCACGATCGCCTGGGTGGCCAGGGTGCTCTTGCCGGACTTGGCGAGTTCGTCGAACTTGCGTCGGGCGTGCGCCGCACAGGCCGCCGAGACACGCTGCGGGAAGACCTTGGGGTCGAGCACCGAGTCATAGCCGCCGTAGCGGTCGCACACGAGCGTGCCGCTCCAGGGCGGATCCCGGCTCTCGGCGGGCCGGTCGGCCTGGCTGCCGGGTGGACTGGGCAGCCCGCCCAGGAAGGCCAGCGGGTACTTGCTGCCCCGCCCCGGACAGAAGTCGTAGACCACGCCGGGCCGGGGATCGAATTCCCCGCGTGCATAGGCCCAGACGTACGCTTTCCTGGTCTTGCCTGCACCCGGGTCCAGCATGTCCACCGTCGTCTCGTCGGCCTGCACGACCGCGCTGCCCAGCACGAAGCGCTTGAGCGCCTCGTACAGCGGGTGCAGCGCCGCGCCCGCCTGACCGGCCCACGCGGCCAGCGTCGAGCGCGGGGTGTGCACGCCCGAGCGGGCATTGATCGCCTCCTGCCGGTAGTACGGCACATGGTCGGCGAACCGGCTGATGAGCGTGTACGCCACCAGTCCGCTCGCCGGGATGCCCCGCTCAATGATCTGCGGCTCGGCGGGCTCCTGCACCAGGCGATCGACGCCCTGGCGCTGGCAGCACCGGCAGACCCACTTGCCCCGGATGTGCCGGTGCACGAAGAACTCCGCCGGCACGATGTCCAGTCGCTCGCTGACGTCCTCGCCCACCCGGGTCATCGGCTCGCCGCAGTCCACCGCCGGGCAGTGGGTGTCGGCCGGCTCGTGGTGATGCTCCACCCGGCGCAGGTGCTCGGGCAGCGCCTGCCGGCGCGGCGGCTGGGGCGCCTTCTCGGGAGTGACTGGCGGCGGCGACTGCCGGGCCTGCAACTCGGCGAGCTGCGCCTGCAGGTCCGCCTCGTCCTCGACCAGCGTCTCCAGGAAGAGCTGTCGCTGCTGCGCATCCATCGCCTCGGTGCGCGCGCCGAACTTCCAGCGCTTGAGCCGCGCCAGCTCGAACGTGATCTTCTCGATCTTCGCGTCCCGCCACACGATCTCGCCATCGCGCCGGGCAATCTCGCGCGCCTGCTGCTGGACATGCACCAGCATGCGCTGCGCCAGGGCCTCCAGGGCCTGTGGCGTCAGGCCCCTCAGGTCCTGGCTCTGGAGCGCGTCCATGTCATGCATGCGCCCATGCTGCCCGCACGAGGCCAGCCCCGCCATCGGCAACTTCAGCAATTGCGCCTCCGGCATCCGCTCACACCCGGGTGATCACCCGCCGCTCGTGCAGTCGCTGCCACGGCAGCCCCACGATCAGCGCATCGAATTGCTCCTGCGTCAGGGCCAGCGGGGTGCTCGACTCCAACCCCCGCGGCCACACGAAGTGCCCCGCGTTGAGTCGCCGGGCTGCGCACCACACCCCCCAGCCGTCATGGACGATCAGCTTCACGCGTGTGGCACGCGCATTCGCGAACAGGTAGCCGTGGTGGGCCTGCGCCGCCCCCAGCGTCTGCACCACACACGCCAGCAGCCGGTCCGCCCCGGCTCGCATGTCCACTGGCGCCGTGCACGCCCACAGCGCGTCGATGCGGATCACTTCGTCACCCCAGCGGCCAGTTCGCACAACCACGCCGCACACGCCTGGGCCTGCGCTGCCGGCCAGCTCACCGTCAGCCGGGCCGCGCCGCTGCGCCACTCGATGTGAATGTCTGGCGTGCTCGGGTTCGCCATGCCAGGGCCTTCGGCGCTCGGCCGCGGCCTGTCCGGTGCTGGCAAGGCCAGCGCTACGAACTGGGCATCGACCACCGGCGCCGGGTTGCCCGAGGCCATGGGTGCTGACGCCGCCGCCGGCACCTCACACCCAGATCCCAGCAGGCCTGCCCGCTTGACTCCCCGACCCGCCAGCCACTGACGCACCACGTTCGCGTTCAGCCCATGCCTGAGCGCCACTGCCGCGATCGACGCTCCAGGCTGTCGGCATTCGCCCAGCACCTTCGCCTTGAACTCGGCGTCGTGCACTCGCCGAGTCTTGTCCTTGTGTTCCATTGCTGTCCACCAATTCACATTGCTGGACACCATCGTCTCGGAGCTATCCAGCTCCTTCAAGGGGGCATGGCTGGTCGCTCACGATCGACCAGCAAGGCCGCCACCGGCTTGGAGCGCATGGCCGCGCCCCGATCGGCATGCAGGGTGAGCATGCCGGCCTGGACGTCGTGGCGCGAGACGGTATCGGCGATGAGTTGCTGGGCCAGCTCGGCACTCTCGCGCTCGGCGATGAGCCAGCCCACGACATGGCGGCTGAAGATGTCGAGGATGACGTACAGGTGGAAGCAGGTCCACTTGGCCGGGCCCTTGAGCTTGGTGATGTCCCACGACCAGACCTGATTGGGCGCCTGCGCGAGCAACTCAGGCTTGCTGTAGGCCGGATGGGTGAGTTGGTTGCGGCGCTCACGGGTGGCCCCGCTGGCGGTCAGCAGCCGGTACATGGTGCGCACCGAACCCAGGTAGCGCCCCTCGTCGAGCAGCGTGGCATGCACGGCCGCCGGGGCCGTGTCAGCGAAGCGTTCGCTGTTGAGCACCGCCAGCAAGGCCTGGTTTTCCTGGTCATCGAACGCCAGCGGGGGCCGGGGGCGAGGTGTCCGGGCAGGCATGGGTCCGACCAGCGCCAGGCGATGCATCCTGGCGCGATGGCGGGCCGAGGCGCCACGCGGCAGGCACAGCGCCCGGCAGGCGGCGCCTGCGCCCAGCACCGGGGTGAGTTCCTGCACGGCGGCCATCACGACAGCTCGGTGCTGTCGATCGGAGTGCCCAGCAAGGCGGCCAGTTTTTTTTGGACATCAATGACCAGCAGCGCCTTGTCGAGACGGCTCTTGAGGCTGTCGCGCTCGCGGGTCAGCTGGGCAATGTGCAGGCTCTCCGCCCGGTGAGGATCGGTCTTGGGGCCCCGCTTTTGCGGCGCCAGTGCCGCAAGATCGGCCTGTTCCCGCTGACGCCGCCAGGTGCTCAGCGAAGACGAATAGATCCCTTCGCGGCGCATGAGGGCGCCGACTTCGCCGGGCTGGGTGCAGCGGTCGGCCTCCTCCAGAATGCGACGCTTTTGCGCGGGCGAGAAGTGCCGGCGCTGCGCGTGGGCGACGACCTCGGAATCGGCGCCCGGATCGGACATGCTCTTGGCTGCGGACATCGGTGCCTTGGGTTGCTGCTGGACTGTCATACCTACCTCTTTGCTCACTGAACTCTCGGGGGTAGGTGCAGCAGGTCATATTGGCACGGGGGGCAGGG
>Ga0209508_1001721_pt1 | contig 16075 bp, 15 predicted proteins | sample AD_UKC129_MetaG_FD_184427 | JGI IMG/M metagenome (GOLD analysis project Ga0209508, IMG submission 184427) | Active sludge microbial communities of municipal wastewater-treating anaerobic digesters from Canada - AD_UKC129_MetaG (SPAdes) (version 2) | ecosystem: Engineered > Bioreactor > Anaerobic... | reverse complement strand
AGATTCCCCAGATTTCTGTTCCTCTAATTTCAACTTTAATCTCTCCTTTTTCCTGAGGCCAGGGTATTTCTGAAAGGTCTAATTTTACCATTTCACTGGGTCGGCAAATCGATATTCTCTTTTCGTAAAATATTTTATCTTTCCCTCGCAGAGACACCGTTACCTTTCTCATACTCTTTTGCGAGCGAATGAATAAAAAACCATTCCTTCCTTCTCTTATTCGCTGAGGGATAACTGTGTGTACTCCCTTTCCAGCCTGTAAAACATATTTTTCCTGAGAAGGGGAGGGAAGAACCGCCGCCCGACCGGCTCTTTCTGCTACTAAAGTAACATAATCCACGAGATCAAAAACAGAAGCCACATTGCCGCAGGCAAAAAAGCCCTCCACATCGGTAGAAAAATCCTCATCCACCCAGGGGCCCCCGGTTAGGGGGGAAAGGGGGATTTTTGCCTGGCGAGAAAGCTCATTTTCGGGAATTAATCCCACGGATAATAGAAGAGTGTCACAGCTTACTTCCTTTTCTCTTCCCGGAAGTGGTTGCCCTTCCTCATCCACTTCACTGATAATTACACTTTCTACTCTTTCTTTACCTTTTATTTCAGTTACTGTATGAGAAAAAAGGAGGGGGATATGGAAGTCCTTGATACACTGAACGTAATTGCGAACTAGACCACTAAGTGAGTTTTTTATCTCTACTACCATTTTCACTCGTGCTCCTTCTAAAGTGAGACGACGAGCCATGATGAGACCAATATCTCCTGAGCCTAGAATTACTATTTCCCTACCTGGCAAATAGCCAGCAATGTTTACCAGATACTGAGCCAATCCGGCAGTAAAAATCCCTGCCGGACGAGCACCAGGAGTTCGGAGCATTCCCCGAGTTCTTTCTCGGCAACCCATACTCAAAATAATCGAATTAGCTTTTATCTCCCAAACCCCCTGCGGGCTCACCGCTTTAACTATCCGCTCCGGGGATAGCTCCAAGGCAGTGGTATCGGTCATAACTTCTACGCCTGTTCTATTCAGTTTTTCTATAAACATCTCTGCATATTCAGGTCCTGTAAGTTCTTCTCCCCATATCTGTAAACCAAAACCGGGGTGAATACATTGAGGAAGAATCCCTCCTAAATATTCATTTCTCTCCAGAAGAAAAACCGATTTTGCTCCTGCTTCCCAGGAAGATAGAGCAGCAGCCATACCAGCTGGCCCTCCTCCTATTACCACCACATCCCCTTTAATAGAATGAGACATCGCTTGTCACCTCTTTGGTTTCTCCACCTAAGTAAAAAGAATTTCTCCCCGACTTAACAATTTCTCTTTCTTCTAACCCCAGTGTTTCGGCCATTAAAAATGGCAAATGCATACCGCAGAAGCTTCCCTGGCATCTTCCCATCATTACTCGAACTCTCCTTTTCAAACCATCCAGAGTAGAAGCCCCTGGAGAAGATAAAAGAGCGTGTTTAACTTCTCTTACGGTTACTTCTTCGCAACGACAGATTATTTTTCCCCAATCAGCGTCTTCTTGGATGAGCCTTTCTCGCTCTTCCCAGGAAAGCTCTCGAAAAACAGGGAAAGAGGAGCGGAAGAGAAAACTCCTTTTTTCTCTCAGCTTTAACCCTTTCTTCTGGAGTAAATCTCCCGTATATTCCGCTATACCAAAAGAAGCAGTAAGTCCTGGAGATTCAATGCCCACTAAGTGAAGGAGAGAGGGAAAACGAGAAGAAAAGAAAATCTGGAAATCCCGAGCAGGCAAAGTGGGGCGCAATCCGGAAAAAGTGGCAATGACCTGAGAAAGAGGAAGAGAGGGGATTAACTTTTTTCCTCCTTCCTCCACTTCTTTTAATCCTTCTTTGGTGGTGGAAGTATCTTCATCCTCTGCTGGCTCAAGATTGGGCCCTACTAAAATATTACCATCTGTAGTGGGAGAAACCAGAATTCCTTTAGTTTCTCCTACCGGAACAGGGTAAAGGACATGATGGACTAAACTCTTGCATTCTTTATCCAAAACCAGGTATTCTCCCCGCAGAGGCTGGAGAGAGGGAATATTTTCTCCCGTTCTTTGAGCTAAATAAGAGGAAGACAATCCCGCACAATTGAGAGCAAAGCGAGATAGATATTCTCCTTCCTTGGTAATCACTTTTATATTATTTTTTCCTTCTTCAAAACCAACTACCTCTTGACCGAAAATAAAACGAACTCCATTTAGAAAAGCACCTTCTGCCAGAGCTATATTAAGCTTAAAAGGAGAAGCTACCCGAGTTTCCGGGTCATAATAAGCAGCAAACATCTTGTCGCTCATCATCGGCTCTAGTGTGTGTGCCTCTTGAGGAGTTAAAATTTCTGCTCCCTCTATTTTTCCTCTTTCTTTCAGAGTGTATAAAAATTCCAGTTCATCTTGAGAAAAAGCTACGGTCAAAGCCCCGGTTTTTAAGAACTCGATATCTAATTCTTTTTCTGCCCGCTTTATCCAGGGAAGGGAGCGAAGATGCACCTCTCCTTTGAGAGTGTGAGGAGTCCAGTAGCTGCGGGAATGAATTATTCCGGTGTTAGCTTTACTCACTCCTGAACAGACATCTAACTCTTTTTCTAAAAGAAGAACTTGGAGGTCAAAATGAGCTAAATACCAAGAGAGAGCACATCCTACCACTCCTCCTCCGATTACAATCACATCGAACTCTTCACTCATTTTTAGCCCAGCCCCTTACTTTATCTATTCCTCTCTGCCACTTCTTCTCTAGTTTTTTCCTCTCCTTCTCTTCCCCTCGAGGTTCAAAAATCAGAGCTTTTTGTTTTTTCTCTTCAATAAACTCCCGAGATAGAAGGCCTGACCTATTAGCCCAGAGATAAAAAACTCCTAAAGAAGTAGCTTCTTTTTCCGGGAAAACTCGAATAGTTTTCCCGCTCAAATCGGCCTGAAACTGCAAAAGATACCTACTCTGACTCAGACCTCCATCTACAGATAACTCCTTTATCTCTCCCGGAGAAATCTCATCTATTATTTTTATGAGGTCTCCCACCTCAAAAGCCACAGCTTCCAGTGCTCCCCGTACTAATTCCTCTTTCCCCACTTGAGGAGTTAACCCCAAAATAGCACCTCGGGCAAAAGGATCCCAGTAAGGAGCGCCCAGACCACAAAAAGCTGGAACGAGAAGAAGCTCTTCCAAAGGACGAGCCTGTGCTGCCATCTTTTCTATATCTTGAGGGCTTTTAATCAACTCTATTCTTTTCAGCCACTCGATAATCACCCCGGCACTGAAAGTGCTGGCTTCCAGGGCAAAAATCGGCTCATCCCCTTCCAGTGATGCTAAAGTAACCAGGAGCCTTCGGGTATCTTCTGGCCAGTCCTTTCCCTGGTTGGTCATCAAAAAACAACCCGTCCCGTAGGTATTTTTGGTGCTTCCTTTCTCAAAACACCCTTGACCCAGAAAAGAAGCCTGCTGGTCACCTAAAACTACATAAACAGGAACAGAAGAGGTGGTAATCTGCGTTTCTCCCCGGAGATGAAAAGAAGGCACCACTTGAGGAAAAAGAACTTTTTCTAAATCAAACTCTTTTATTATTTCTTCATCCCAGCATAAATTGTGAAGGTTAAACATAAGAGTACGAGAAGCATTGGTATAATCAGTAGAAAAAACTTTCCCGGCGGTCAGAACCCACAGGACGTAGGTATCTAGAGTGCCAAAATACAGGGGGTGAGAGGTTTTCACTTTTTCTAAAATCCACACCAATTTACTGAGAGAAAAATAAGGGTCAAGGAAAAGGCCGGTTTTTTGAAAAAGCCAGTCCTCTTTCTCCCGATGAGCTTCACACCAGGTAGCGGTGCGGCGGTCTTGCCATACTATAGCAGGATAGACGAGCTTTCCCTCTTCATTCCACACTATCGTGGTCTCTCTCTGATTGGTTATCCCCATACCTTGGAGGGGAAAAGGAGAGTGGTTGATTCTTTTTACCAGCTCTTCTACCATTGTTTCCGGGTCAAATTCCACTCCTCCTTCAAAAGGAAAACGTAGCTCTACCGGGAAGGAATCTTCTAGAACTTTCTCTCCCTTTTTACTCCACCATATTAACTTTACACTGGTAGTTCCCAGATCTACAGTGAGAAAAAAATCTCCCATTTTTTACCTCCTGTTCATTTTCCATAACTCCCGGCAACTGGTAGAAACTGCAACCGCCCCGCGGGATATTATTTCTTCCACCTCTTCTTTCTTCCGGATAAACCCTCCACAAATAAGAGGAGGTAAATCTTCCACAGGGATAGAATTCCTCACCTGAGGGAAAATAATCCCGGGCAATATTTCCAGAGCATCAGGGGAAATTTCCTGTGCTATTCGAAGACCAGTACGCAGAGACTCACTATCGATGAGAAACAGACGAAAGATGGTAAGGAAACCTGCTTTCCTGGCCAGATTCAAAGTACGAGCCCGGGTAGAGATGATACCTCGAATCTGAGGAAAAGTTTCCCGCATAAAAAGTAGTCCACTTTCGTCAGAAGCTATCCCCCCAAAAAGGTCTAAATGCAGGAAGAGATGTAAATCGGGAGGTAAAATTTTCAATGCCTCCCGTAAAGTAAACACATTCCCCTCCAGAAAGAAAAAGACCGGGCACCAAGAAAGTTCCTCGTCATTAATATCTTTCCAGGAAGAAGTCCGCAGAGCTCCAATTACTGAAAATTCACGCCAGATATTCAATAAATCTTCCATGTATACCTCCTGCCAACAAAAAAGCCTTCCAGAATAATATTATTCTGGAAGGCTTTTTCTCCTTTTCTCCTCGCCGTTTCTATTGTAGCACAATCAACTTTTATTGTGAAGGTTAGAAAGAAAGACAATCAAAAGCAGAAAAAGATAGATCCAGATAAGGTTTTTAATGACTATAAGGGGCACAGCCCCACTGAGGAAGGTTTTTTCTCCCTCAGTAGTTTTTGTCTTTTCAGTTTTTAATTTTTTGCTTTGGGGGGTTATAAGGGGGTTTACCCCCTTATAGTTGTTATAATGGATTTTGCGGTTAACTATAATTAAAGCATTTGGGAATAGATTTTAAATGATTCTGCTGGCATTCTTGTCTTTTGTAGGAAAACAGTTATAATTATTCAGTGGATGGCGGTGTAGCTCAGATGGCCAGAGCATCCGGCTCATACCCGGAGCGCCAGGGTTCGAATCCCCGCACCGCCACCAGCAGCCAAATTCGAGTTTAACGACGAGTGCATTCTTTAATAAGTAAGGTTAAAAAAGTTATTGTTGAGTATTCCCTTATTTCTCCTGGAGATAAAGTATTAGTGGCTTTCTCTGGAGGTCCTGATTCTACCGCTCTCTCTCAAATTCTTTTTTCTCTCCGGGAAATTATTGGCTTTGAAATGGCTTTGTTTCACCTCAATCACGGTTTGCGAGGAGAAGAAGCAAAGCGTGATGAGGAATTTTGTATCTCCTGGGCCCGAGATAAGGGAATACCTATTTTTGTAAAGAGGCAAGATGTAAAGAGCAGAAAGGCTACAGAGGGCCTCTCTTTAGAGGAAGCTGCTCGGCAAGTTCGCTATCAGGTAATGAGGGAAGTGGCTCAAACCTGGGGAGCAGACAAAATTGTTTTAGGACATACTATGAATGACCAGGGAGAAACCATTCTTCTTAACATCCTTCGAGGTACAGGTCTCCAGGGTTTGCAGGGTATGAAATTTAAAGAAGATATTTTTATTCGTCCTTTACTGGGAATAAAGAGAGAGGAAATATTAAAGTTTCTTAAGGAGGAGGATATTTCTTTTGTTGAAGACAGTTCTAATCGGGATGTTTCTTTCTTGAGGAATCGGTTGCGAAATTTAATTCCTTTTTTAGAGAAAGAATTTAATCCTCAGCTTATCGAAGCTCTGTTTCGTTTATCTCTTAACGTTCAAAGAGAAGAATATTCAGAGCCTGAGGTAACTATACCAATAGAGAGAAAAGGAATGCTGACAAGAGCCCCCCTTTCTTATTTTAAAGGTATTTCCTCTTTAGAATTACTTAAGGTGGTTCGCTTCTTTATTAAAGAAGCTCGAGGTAACCTGTGGGATATAAGTCGGGGGCAATTTGAGGAAGTGGCTCATTTGCTGGAAAAAGGAAGGGGAGAAGTACAGTTGCCGGGGAAATTCAAGGTATTTATAAGGGATGGGTATCTCTGGGCTTCCCCTGATTTGTTCTTCTTGGCTGATGTTCCTCATTGGCTTTTTCCTCTTCAACTTCCCGGTGAGAACTTTTTTCCTGACTTAGGAATAGCTATTAGAGGGAATTGGAAGGGGGAAGAAAAGAAAAGGATGCTCCACTCTATAGACTGGGATTTTGAAAAATGTTATCCTCCTTTTGTAGTGCGAAACTTTCAGGATGGAGACCGAATCTGGCAGAAAGGAAAGGAGATAAAAGTTAAAGAACTTTTCCCTCGGAAGGGAATAGTAAGAGAGTGGAGGAAATTAATCCCCTTCATCTGTGATAAGGAAAAGATACTCTGGATTCCCGGTTTAGCTCTTGACGAAAGAATAAGAGTTAGAGAAAATAGCAAGCAGATTTTAGCAGTGTCTATTGGCTGGTTGTGAGGAGTGGTAGAGTGGAATCTTTTATTGAACAAGTTTTAATTTCAGAAGAGGAAATACAGGCTAAAGTAAAAGAGCTGGGAGAGAGAATCAGCAAAGATTACCAGGGTAAGGAATTAAGAGTGATAGGTATTTTACGAGGCGCTTTTATTTTTATGGCTGATTTGGTGCGGAATATTAAGCTCCCTTTAAGTGTTGACTTTATGTCGATTTCAAGCTATGAGGATGATTACCAAACCACTGGAGTGGTGAGAATACTTAAAGATTTAGATAAACCTATTACTAATCGTCATGTTTTAATAATAGAAGATATTGTGGATACTGGCCTGACCCTAAAACATCTTAAAGAGGTGCTATCTACTCGTAGTCCGGCCAGCCTTAAAGTATGTACTTTATTAAATAAAAAGGAGAAACATGTGGTAAAAGATTTAGTTATAGATTATTGCGGTTTTGATATACCCAATTATTTTGTAGTGGGCTATGGTCTTGATTTTGCAGAAAAGTACCGTAATTATCCTTTTATATTTGTTTTAAAACCAGAATATTATCAAAAACCGTCGGAAGTATGATTTAGTGGGAGAGTGACAATGAACAATTACCCTAGTGGAAGATTATATAGAAATCTGGGGTTTTATCTCTTGTTTCTTATTATTATGCTCTCAGTAGCTACTTCTTTTATGGAAAGAGAGATTCCTCCCCAGGTGTTTACCTATACCCAGTTTTTAGATGCAGTGCAGAAGGGTCTGGTGGAAAAAGTAGTAATTATGAATCATGATTTAGCTGGAGAGATGAAGGATGGTACTAAATTTACCACCTATGCTCCTGATGACCCTAATTTAATTACTACCTTGCGCAGTAAAAATGTGGATATCGAAGCCCGACCACCAGCAGAACCCTCTTGGTGGGTAAGAATATTAGGTTCTCTTCTTCCTACCGTTTTCCTCATCATAGTGTGGATTTTTTTACTCCAGCAGGTACAGGGAGGAGGAAATCGGGTTACATCATTTGCTAAAAGTAGAGCTAAAATGGTTGAACCAGAAAAGGTAAAAGTTACTTTTAATGATGTAGCCGGGATTGAGGAAGTGAAGGAAGAATTAAGGGAAGTAGTAGATTTTTTACGTAATCCCCGTCGTTTCCAGAAAATTGGAGCTCATATACCCCGGGGAGTTTTACTCTATGGACCTCCTGGTACCGGTAAAACTTTATTAGCTAAAGCCGTCGCTGGTGAGGCGGGGGTTCCCTTTTTCAGTATCAGTGGTTCAGATTTTGTGGAAATGTTTGTGGGAGTGGGAGCTGCTCGAGTGAGAGACCTCTTCAACACTGCCAAAAAAAATGCTCCTTGTATAGTTTTTGTAGATGAATTAGATGCAGTGGGAAGACATAGAGGAGCAGGTTTAGGTGGTGGTCACGATGAGCGAGAACAAACCTTGAACCAACTCCTCGTGGAAATGGATGGTTTTGACCCTAACGAGGGGGTTATTATAGTTGCTGCTACTAACCGTCCTGATATTTTAGACCCTGCTCTTTTGCGGCCGGGAAGATTTGACCGTCGTGTTGCTGTTCCTCCTCCTGACGTGGTGGGAAGAGAAGCTATCTTGCGGGTTCATGTAAAAGGGAAACCTATAGATAAAGATGTAGATTTGGAAGTTTTGGCTCGTCGGACTCCTGGCTTTGTAGGGGCGGATTTGGCTAATTTAGTTAACGAAGCTGCTCTTCTCGCTGCTCGAAAAGGCAGAGAGACTATCAAGATGGAGGACTTTGAAGAAGCTATTGATAAAGTTATAGCCGGTCCAGAGAGAAAACACATGGTTATCAGTGAAAAAGAGAAGCAAATTGTAGCTTATCACGAGGCCGGTCACGCTCTCGTAGCCGGGGCTTTGCCTAATGCTGACCCGGTACACAAAATTTCTATTATTCCCCGGGGAAATATGGCTTTAGGTTACACTTTACAGCTTCCCACTGAAGACCGTTATCTTCTCAGTAAACAAGAGCTATTGGACCGTCTGGCGGTTTTATTAGGTGGCAGAGTAGCAGAAGAGTTAGTTTTCAAAGATGCCACGACTGGTGCTCAAGATGATCTGAAAAAAGCAACGGACATTGCTCGAGAGATGGTTTGTGAATATGGAATGAGCGAGATTTTAGGTCCTCTCACCCTGGGAAGGAAGCATAAAGAAGTTTTTCTGGGTAGAGACATTGCCGAGGACCGCAATTACAGTGAAGAGATTGCTTATACTATCGATAAAGAAGTGAGAGCAATAATTGACCAGGCTTATGAAAAAGCTCAAGAAATTATCAATCGTTACCGGGAAAAACTGGATCTTTTAGCTCAAAGACTGGTGGAGAAGGAAGTTCTGGAAAGAGAAGAGATAGAGCAAATTCTCGATTTTAATGAAGAAAATGAGAGCTCTACTCTACCCCTTCAAACTCAGATTAACCCCGACCTGGCAGGAGGAGAAAAAACCGATGAAATTTAATACTTTGAGAATTGGTCTTACGGGAGTAGCTCAAGCTGTGGTAAACGATGAAAACGCTGCTGATCATTTTGCTCCCGATATGGTTCCTGCTTTTGCTACTCCTATGTTGCTCTCTTTAATGGATAATGCTGCTCATGAAGCAGTAAAGAACCACCTTCCCGAGGGCTATGTCAGTGTGGGAACACGTTTGAGTATTTCTCATGTTGCCGCTACTCCCAAAGGTATGCAGGTCACTGCCCGGGCAACTCTCGTGGAGATCCATCGAAACCGCCTGATATTTACAGCAGAAGCTTTTGACGAGGTAGAAAAAGTAGGAGAAGGAAGATTAGAAAGGTTTGTAATAAATCGAGATTCTTTCTTGAAGAAATTAGAATCGAAGCTAAATTTTATTAAAGGGTTGGTTACAGAATAACTGAGGTGGATTTTATGCGACAGTTTACGGTGTTTGGTCTGGGTATCTTTGGAAGCAGTATCGCTATTGCTCTTTATGAACAAGGTTTTACTGTTTTAGGAGTGGATATTGAAGAAGAGCCGGTTAAAGAATTAGCAGGCAAAATTACTGAAGTAGTTCAGGCTGATACTACTGATGAAAAAGTTTTAGAGGCTCTGGGAATAAAGAATTTCGATGTAGCCATAGTGAGTATCGGTAACGACATTCAATCCAGTGTTTTAACTACTTTGGCAGTTAAAGAGTTAGGTATACCTTTAGTTATAGCCCGGGCCATTAACGAAATGCATGGGAAAATTCTTCATAAAATCGGTGCTGACCGGGTTATATTTCCCGAACAGGATACTGCTATACGAGTGGCGAAAACTCTGGCCTTTCCTTATGCTATCAGAAGTGAAGAGCTATTTCCCGGACATAACATCATCGAGTCTCAAGTCCCCCCTCCTCTTTATGGACTTACATTAACCAGGTCTCAATTGAGAACTCGCTATGGGATTACTGTGATAGCTATAAAGCGAGGAGAAAACTATATTGTGTCACCAAACGCTACAGAAACTTTATCCAAAGGAGATATTATTTATATTCTAGGTAGCGAACAGCAACTTAAGAAATTTTTTAGAGAGATGGCAGAACTTAGAAACGGAAAGGTAAAGGTGGAAGAATGAAAGCTCAGCCAGAATGTTTTTGCTGCAGTATAAGACAGGCTCAAGAAGCTGCTGAAATAGCAGGAAAAGATAAAGATACTATCTGGAAAGTCTCTCAGGAAGTTTGTGCAGTTTATGCCCAGGCTAATAAAGAATGGACTCCTGCTTATATGACTACTTTAGCTCACGATGTGGCTAAAAAAATTGTGGGAATAGAAGATATATTTTATCAATTAAAAAGAGACCATAACCAAGCAGCACTCCGATTTTATCCTCAGTTAAAAGAATGGGTTAGAAAAGGAGATAATCGGTTAGAACGAGCAGTAAAGGTGGCTATAGCTGGAAATCTCATCGACCTGGGGGTTTATCGGAATGTTAAAGTAGAAGAAGTCTTAGAAGAGATTGACCATGCTCGATGGGGAAGATACGAATTTTCCTCCTGGGCAAAGGATTTAGAAAATACTCATACTTTAATCTATGTGGGAGATAACGCCGGGGAAGTAGTTTTTGATCGAATTCTTTTGGAGGAGATATCTCCAGGGAGAAAGATTTTTTTTGTGGTGAAAGGCGGCCCCATATCTAACGATGCTCTCCTAGAGGATGCCCAAGAAGCAGGTATCGGTGAGGTAGCAGAGATTTTAACCACCGGTCAGGCAGAAGTAGGAATAGCTTTACAAAGAGCACCTTCTTCTCTTCAGAAATTGTGGAAAGAAGCAGATATGATTATTTCCAAGGGGCAGGGTAATTTTGAGACTTTGAGCGGAGAAGAAGGGAATATTTATTTCTTGCTTAAAGCTAAATGTATTCCTGTAGCTCGGGAGTTAGGAGTAGAGCAAGGAGATTTAATTTTACAGAAAAGAAAAGCTTCTCCTCCTGAGGTTGAAGTGTATTCTAGCGGAGGGTTGGTAGTAAGAAAAAACGATAGCCAATGGCAAGTGCTTCTGGTAAAAAAAAATGATTCGGGGTTGTGGACTCTTCCCAAAGGTCATAAGGAAAAAGGAGAGAGAGAAGAAGAAACTGCCTGTCGAGAAGTAGAGGAAGAAACCGGTTATAAAGTTAAATTAGGACCTCGAGTGGGAGAAATCAGTTTCAGCTATGTTAGAAATTATCAACCCTTTCGAGAAATAGCTTCCTTTTTTCTCATGGAAGTAGCAGGAGAAGGAGAAAAAGAGGAAGAGGGGGAAATCGCAGAGGTGAAGTGGTTCCCCATAAGTGAAGCGTTACGAGTCTTGAACTATGATAATGAAAGAAGTTTGGTTGGTAAGGCTCTGGAACTTTTAGAAAGGGAATAAATGTGGAAATTTTTGTAAAAGTTTTTTGCTTTGTAGACTATTAAACTCTTGCAAAATGCATTAAAATGCGGTATAAGGAGGGATATAAGGTATCCTCCAGAAATAGAAAGAGATTTTCTTAGAAAAACGGCATTTGTTAAACGCTGAGGAGGTTAAAATATGGAGCTTTTAAAAATATCTTCTAAAACCAGACCGGTGTCTTTAGCTGGAGCGTTAACTGGAGTGATTAGAGAACAGGGTAGAGCGGAAATGCAAGCAGTGGGAGCAGGAGCAGTAAATCAGGCAGTAAAGGCTATTGCCATTGCTCGGGGTTATTTGGCTCCCAGCGGTATCGATCTGGTTTGTATTCCTGCTTTTGTGGATGTGAAAATTGATGATACGGAAAAGACAGCTATTAGGTTTATAGTACTCCCCGCTTAAGGGGAAAGTAATAGACTAAAAATAAGGAGGTAAGGAAAGTATGAACAAGCAGGAATTAGTTAACACCCTTTCTGAAGAGTTAAAAAAAGAAGGGGTAAATGTTACCAAGAAAGATACGGCAAAGATCGTAGATACGTTTTTAGGAGTGATTCAGGAAGAAATCAAAAGAGGCGGTAAGGTACAGTTGGTGGGGTTTGGGACTTTTGGAGTGAAAACGAGAGCGGCAAGGAGAGGAAGAAACCCGCAAACGGGTAAGGAAATTCGTATTCCTGAAGCTACAATTCCCTTTTTCCGTCCGGGAAAAGGCCTTAAAGAACTGGTTAAAGAATAGTGTTAAATGCCAAACAAAAAGGAGGGACAAATTGTCCCTCCTTTTTGTTTTATAGGGAGAGAAATGTTTCTAGGTGATTATCATCTTCACACTCCTCGCTGTGGAGATGCGAAGGGTAGCTATGATGAATATATTGAGGAGGCTTTGAGGAAAGGACTTAGTGAGATTGGTTTTTCCGGCCATTGCCCTCAATATTTTCTTTCCCCGGAAGAAAGGAAAAGGGAGTCAGCTATTCCGGAAGAGGAATTGGCTCTCTACATCGAGGAAGTGGAATCTCTGCAAGAAAAATACCGGTCTTCTATTACCATCCGCTTAGGGTTAGAAGTAGATTTCATTCCTGGAAAAGAAGAAGAGCTACATCCTCTGGTTGATTTCTATTCCTGGGATTACCTTTTGCTTTCTGTCCACTACCTTGGAGACTGGGCTTTCGATAATCCTCGCTATCTATCTCGCTATAAGGAAAGAAATATAAATGAAATTTATGAAAGTTATTATCAAACTCTCATCGCCGGTATGAAAACTGGTTTCTTTAGCGCTGTTGCTCATTTTGATTTACCTAAAAAATTTGGTTTTCGGCCTACCGGTGAGATTAGGGCAGAGGTAGAAGCTCTGCGAGTTTGTCAGGAGCAAAATCTGGTACTAGAGCTCAACACTGCTGGTCGACGTAAACCGGTGGGGGAATTTTATCCCGCACCTTCTATTCTTTCCCAGGCACAGAAGCTGGGTCTACAAGTGTGTCTTGGCTCTGATGCTCACCAGCCAGAAGATGTAGGACAGGATTTTAAAGAAGCTCTCGCACTTTTGCGTGATTCAGGATTTGATCATATAGTAGGCTGGGAGAAAAGGTCTGCAGTTTTGCATCCTATTTCTTAAGGAGTAAAAGCGCTGAGACTGATCACCACTATGGTGGCTCTGGTTTTAATCTCTCCCCTTTTATATATAGCTTTTTTAGAAAACTATCCCCATTCTTTCTGGACTAAAGTATCCCGCAAAACCTGCTAAATCGCTCAAGACTTGGAAACTATAGCTAACCGCAAAATCCATTATAAATACTATAAAGGGGTATTCTCCTTTATAGTTCTGTTTTTTCTTCCTCAACGTTGGAGTGCATTTATCCAGCGTAATTGGTTTTAGTTTTTCTTATTTATTTTGCTTTTGTCTTTAGCGCCGTAGACTGTCTTTTGCGGTTAACCACAACAGTGTCCAGAAAAAAAATTATGGGTAATGATGAGGTTAGGAGAGAGCAAAGAAAGACATTCTGCGGATGATTGAAGCAGTGCTGGAGAAAGAGAAGGAGAAGAAAAAGAATGATTAACTGGCGCTTTCCCTCTGAATACCGAAGCCGGACTGTGGAGCGCTGCGCTTCTTCTTTACCTAAAATACATTCTGAAGACGAGGCGTTATTTCTCGCTGAAAAGTTAGGGATAGAAGTTGTATTTGTTCACTTAGAAGAGGCTAAAGGAGGGCTCCTCTGGAGAGGAAAAGAAGCTTACATCGTCATAAACTCTAAATTTCCACCCACGGAGCGGGCTAAAACTATTCTTCATGAAATAGCTCATTTTCTCCTCCACCACGCTAACTATCTGCGCCCGGTGTTTTTAGACCATAAGAACTTTATCGCCGGCTTAGAAAAAGAAGCCGACTACTTCGCCTTTCTCTTGATGCGGGAGTGGTTGGAGGAGGAGTTATGAAAGAGTAGGGAAATAACCTAAAGGTATTTTTTAGCTATACAGTTGTCCCTTTTCATATTATTTTACCTAAAACCCCTTTAATATTCTCAAAATATCTTGTATAAAAGATAAAGTTTGTCACAATAAGTTGGATAATAAAAAAAGAGGATAACCGGAACTCCCCATCCCGATTATCCTCACAGAAAGGATCTCTTCGTTGATAATACATTATTCTACTGTAAATGTAAAGGATGTTTTTCAGCAGGGTAAAGATTATCCCTGGCCCAGGCCTGAGAAGTGTCCAAACTGCCAGGGGAAAAGGCTATGGGGACATGGATATGTACTGAGATATTTTGCCCAATTCAATGAACCATTATGGTTAAAAAGATATCGGTGCCCAGATTGTTCTGCAGTTCATACTTGTAGACCTGCTGATTCCTGGAAAGGATTCCGATATTCTATAGGGGTTATCCTGCACTGTCTTCTGAACAAACTAACTCAGGGCCGATGGTCTCCTTCTCTACCCCGCCAGAATCAGCAATATTGGTTCCAGGGGTTGATATTTCAGGCCTCAAGACAGGCCAATACCAGCCAGCCCACAGAAAAAACTCTAAAAGAACTCCTCTCCCAGTTCTTTGTTCCGGTGAGTCATTCAATCCAAAGTGAAGTACTCCTTCTTTGAGTATCAACCCACCTGATTTTTGCGGTGACACCTCCTCGGTAGTTGTTCTAAGATGAAAAAAACCAACAGGAGGTATCACTATGAACGAAGAAACAAAAAAGAGGATTGCTGAATTCAGATTCGGGGTTATTCACGACCTGGTAGGAGGAAGAAAACTGCCGAGAGGAGAAAAGGAAAGGCTCCTCCGGGAAAAGACTTCCTCTGATTGGGAGATACCTTATTCAGGCAGAAGTTACTTAAGCCGGTCTACTATCCTCAATTGGGTAAAAAAGTATGAGGAAAGTGGCAGAAGGTTGGAAAGTCTTTATCCGGAGGAAAGGGAGGATAAAGGAAAGACCAGAGCCCTGGATGAAGAGACAGCTTTAGCTCTGGTAAACCTGAGAAAAGAGTTCCGAGGAGCCACTCTACCAGTGATACTGCAAAAGGCAAAAGAGAGAGGGATAATTGCTCCTCACCTATCTATCAGTCCTGCCACCCTTTATCGGCTATTTAAAAACCAAGGGCTGGAGGAAGAACCTGTTCCTCCTGATAGGAGGAGGTTTGAGGCAGAACTGCCTAATGATATATGGCAGTCTGATAGTATGCACGGACCTAAAGTAGAAGTGGCAGGGAAGATGAAGCAAAGCTACCTTTTTGCCTTTATCGATGATAGGTCCCGGCTCATACCCCATGCTGAGTTCTATCTCCAGGAGCGGCTTGATTCCTACCTGGATGCTTTAAGGAAAGCTCTTTCTAAGAGAGGACTCCCCCGAAAGCTCTATGTGGATAACGGTCCTACTTTCCGTTCTCACCAACTGAGCCATATCACGGCAGAGTTGGGAATTGCCCTGATCCACTCCCGACCCTATCAGCCAGAAGGAAGAGGGAAAATAGAGAGGTGGTTTAAGACAGTAAGGATGCAATTTCTGAGCACCCTGCCGGAGGGATTAACCCTGGAGGAAATTAATGACCGACTACAAAAATGGATAGAAGAGGTTTACCAGGTAACCAAACATTCCACCACTGGAGAGACCCCTCTTAACCGCTATCTCAAACAGGTCCATCTGGTAAGGTGTGCTCCCTCTAATCTTACCGATTACTTCCGCCAGAGAGCTTTAAGGAAAGTAGATAAAGCCAGGACTGTTTCTCTCCTGGGCAGAATTTATGAGGCACCTCTGGAACTAATAGGAAAAACTGTCACCCTCCTTTACCAGGAAAATGATCCAGCCAGAATTGAGGTATTTTACCTGGGAAAATCCTATGGCATGCTTCTCCCTCTTAACCCCCAGTTAAACTGCCGGATAAAAAGAGAGCACCATCTCCCAGAGATAGTTCCGGAAGAAAGAGAAGAGCACCAAGAGGGAGAAGAGCCTTATAGGGGAGGGATGCTCTTTTACGGTGATGAAGCATGATCAACTACCGCAACTTCTATGGGTTGATGAAAGAGCCTTTCTCCCAGGAGATAAAAATAGCAGAACTATACCCCACTCCCGCTCTGCAATCGGCCGCAGAAAGGTTGCTCTATGCAGTGGACCTTTGTGCTGTAGCAGTGGTAACCGGGGAAATAGGTTCAGGCAAATC
>Ga0209508_1001720_pt1 | contig 16093 bp, 15 predicted proteins | sample AD_UKC129_MetaG_FD_184427 | JGI IMG/M metagenome (GOLD analysis project Ga0209508, IMG submission 184427) | Active sludge microbial communities of municipal wastewater-treating anaerobic digesters from Canada - AD_UKC129_MetaG (SPAdes) (version 2) | ecosystem: Engineered > Bioreactor > Anaerobic... | reverse complement strand
AGGCGTCGTTGAAGGTACTCCCGAAGGCGTCGTTGAAGGTACTCCCGAAGGCGTCGTTGAAGGTACTCCCGAAGGCGTCGTTGAAGGTACTCCCGAAGGAACACCGGAAGGTGTCGTTGAAGGTACTCCCGAAGGTACACCGGATGGAACTCCAGAAGGTACTCCCGAAGGTACACCGGATGGAACTCCAGAAGGTACTCCTGAAGGGACACCGGATGGCGTCGTTGAAGGCACTCCCGAAGGTACACCGGATGGTGTCGTTGAAGGAACTCCTGAAGGTACACCGGATGGAACTCTAGAAGGCACTCCCGAAGGGACACCGGATGGCGTCGTTGAAGGGTCCCCTGAAGGCACACCAGAGGGCGTCGTCGAAGGTACTCCTGAAGGTACACCCGAGGGCGTCGTCGAAGGTACTCCTGAAGGTACACCGGAAGGCACTCCAGAAGGTACTCCCGAAGGGACGCCAGAAGGCACTCCAGAAGGAACTCCCGAAGGTACACCGGATGGCGTCGTTGAAGGCACTCCTGAAGGGACACCAGAGGGCGTAGTCGAAGGTACTCATGAAGGTACGCCGGAAGGTGTCGTTGAAGGTACTCATGAAGGTGTTGTAGAAGGAACCCCTGAAGGGACGCCAGAAGGCACTCATGAAGGCACACCAGAAGGTGTCGTTGAAGGTACTCCCGAAGGCGTCGTAGAAGGTACTCCTGAAGGCACACCAGAAGGTGTCGTTGAAGGTACTCCCGAAGGCGTCGTAGAAGGTACTCCTGAAGGTACACCGGAAGGTGTCGTTGAAGGAACACCCGAAGGAACTCCTGAAGGAACACCCGAAGGAACTCCTGAAGGGACACCGGATGGCGTCGTTGAAGGCACTCCCGAAGGGACACCAGAAGGTGAAGTAGAGAAAGTTACAGTTCCATATCTAATTGGCAGTTCTGAAGCATCAGCAACAGAACAAATAACATCAATAGATTTGGTTGTTGGAACTATAACAAAACAATGCAGTGATACCGTTCCTGAAGGAAATGTGATTAGTCAAAGTCCATTACCAGCACAAGTTGTTAATAAGGGAACATCGGTAAATATCACGGTTTCCACAGGTCCTTGTCCTATTACTGTCCCTAATTTAGTCGGAATGACAGAACAAGATGCGAGAGCAACAATAATTATGTCAGGACTTACAATAGGAACGGTTACGGAAGAATATAGCGACACCGTTTCTAAAGGGAGCGTGATTAGTCAATCTCCTGAATCAGGCTCTAAAGTTCCAAAAGATACCCCAGTAAATTTAGTTATTAGCAAGGGTAAAAAGCGTAGATTCATTGTATCTTGCGGAACCAGTGACTCGTCAAATACTTCAAATACAGGTGATATGATAATGTTAGGCATCCTTTCTGGATTACTCATCATTCAAAGTAGAAAAAGAAAACGAATCCAAAATTAAACATAAAACCCAATCAGGGATAAAAAAATCCCTGTTCCCAGATAAAAAGCCCTCTGTATCATCCCATACAGAGGGCTACTTTTTTAATCTCAATAACAAAACAATGTATTAAAATCTACGGATAAAAAGTTATTTGCAGTATTAGTTAAAGTAAATTATTAAAAATTGTTTTCTCTTTATCCATAATGATATATCTTTAATCCGCAATTTATTCCCTTTTTGTTATTTTTCTATATCTAACAATTTACGCATGAACATGGGGGTCCCATTCAAGACCTTCAACTTTATGAAGATTATCAATTCCTTCGCGTAATATTTTAATTCTTGTCAAACGGCAATAGCGTTCCACATCCCGGGTGTGGTCACCGTAAAAGATTACTCTATGTAATCCACTGGACCAGTTATAAAGGAAGTTATCTATATTGTCAACCTTCACTGTTAATTTACTTCTACAACCTCGTTCTTCAAGAGGACTATCTATAGCATCACCGATACTATATAGCAATATATCCGTGCCGATTAAACGAGCCATAGTAACCTTTTCTCCAACGGGCATTTTCACTTGTAGCGAAACGCCGCGATTGTCTTCTAAATGCGTTCGAACTATATAGGGGGAAGGTTCGCTATTTGGTCCTTTCATTTGTGTCGCTGCGACACAATGAGCATGTATAATTGTGCTGTTTGAAAGGTCAAACATAGGGTCAACAACAAAACCTGTGCGACCTACAAGATAAGTAAACAGAAGTTGGGTCATTGTAGATTTCAGGTTTGCTTCACACACACCGGCAAGCAAAGCATTGTTTAACCTAACAAAGCCCAAGCACGGGTACCCCATATTCCTTTCCATCAACTTCATACCCAAACAATTCATTGTAATAGCCTGTGCGTTGTAATTCTTCATAAGATTCTTCATGGCAATGTACATTCTCGCCCCCTTCATTATATCTTCCTTACTGGGCTCCACAATTTTTTCTGCTTCTTTAATCCATCTTTCTGCATCGGCAGCTACCTCACTTTCGGATGCTTCTTCATAAGCTTTTTGAAGTTCCGGAAGTTTTATTGTAATGATTTCGGTCCCAAATTTCTCTTTGATAGAATTACAATAGGCAGGGTCTGCATCTCCATAGTTTACATGGAGGATTTTCGTTTCCCGTAATCTTTGAATAGCACGAAATGGCTTTACCGCTTCAGCAATATCGGCAAATTGACTGCTCGGAACAATATCCACCATTTGCCCTTCTTTCTGCCACGATGGAACAATATGCCATTCATGACCACAATAAGGCATGGTAAATATCATTACCGGCTTGTTCAGGTCAAACAAACCCGAAATAAGCCCGCCTGTTCCTAAGGTTAAATGCAGCACCAGTATCCCAGTTACATCCTTAAATTTTTCCTTAGCCTTTGCAAGTTCATCTTGATTTGTGACAAGACCACCCTCTACAAATTCAATATCAGCAAGTTTCTCGTTGAGTTTCGATATTTCCTGCTCATAGCGATTTACTTCCGCTTTCAGGTCAACCTGATGCATAGGCCAGCCGGGAGTGGGAATGCCTACATACATTTTTCCTACTCTAACTTTGTTCTTTATCTGCAATTCAGATATCAGACTCTCGTCAATTGCGGATTTCCCATAAATAGGTAGATTGGCAGCCGCTACTATACCCGCAGAAGCCAGCATAAACTGTCTACGAGAACAACCCGCAGAACAGGATGAAACATTTTTTGATTCGTGATTTGATTGGTTCATAACAATATTCCTTTCTGTTATATTCTGTTTATAGTTTAATTCTATATAAACTACTCAATAAGAAACAAAATTTTTTAACTCAAGAAAAAAATCCTCAATAGCAAGAGAGTATAAATATAAGAGGCAAAAGAGATAAAAATAATGGAAGTAACATAGGAGGAAGATAGTAAAAATAAAGCCTTCTACTATCGGGAAACCTTATGTGATAACTTATGAGACATCGGTGAAAAATTTATAATTTCTTTTCTAATCGTAAGGGCATAGCATACCGGTACCCTTATAGGACCCTAAGAGCAAGAAAATTGTAATTGAAGCCTCCTGACGCCGAATTCTTTATCCTTTGTTTAAAATTCCCGTTATGTCCTCTGTGGTTAAATTCTTTTATTATTAAGCGTAGAGAAACTTTTTCCAAAGTTCACAAAGTATAGAAAACTCGAAATTATCGCTGAGGAAATCATCAAACTCGTCTTCTCCTTCTCAAATAAATAACGCTATTTTCTTTTCCTCTTATCCCGCCTCACTTATTTTTATAAAATATAATACTAAATGTATTTGCTTTAAGAATTTTTTACTTATAACTCTCCCCATCGGAACTGCACTGATACATTGGTGGATTATATAATATAAGTGTAGCGTCTAAAAATACGAAATGTCAGAAAAAATTATTCGGAGGGTTTTGACTCTTGAACCTTGACCTCGGTTGGAGGGGTTTCTGGCTTATTTCCAGATTTTTCCATAATTTTATTTATTATCTCATCCGTTTTTGTTTTCTTTGTTATTTTGCGGTCGTGCCAGTCAGGACTGGTAAGTAGAGTAACGCCATATACTTGTTTTATGGCAGAGATAAGAACTCGTATCTCTTCAGAATTTACCGAACCTAACTGAATTTCATATTTTATCCGTCTCAACTGCATCCATTCTCTCTTGGGCTGGTCATAAGCAACAAAGACGCCTCGTTTATCACGGGTATATATTTCCAATTTTAGTTCTCGCAAAGTTTCCTTTGTCGCCTGCCATGTTTTATCAAAAGGAGCCTTAACAGTAAAGACCTTTTCTTCCGCAAATCCACTGGTATCTTTTAATGTGCGAGCACAACCTGAAAAAAGGATAATGGTCAGTAAAACGATTAATGCACTGTTCATTAATTCATATTTCTTTATCATCTTTAAGGGTCCTCCAAAAGGTAAATTTTTTTCTTTATATTTCCAAACAGAAGTTATATTTTACACTATATCGCGGTTCCGCCATCATCGGTGCAACCGCATCACGCCATTTTGCGTAATGTGCCGTTTCTTTATGTGCTTTTGCTCCATCTTCATCTTTATAGGCTTCATACAAAACAAATCGGGTCGGGTCGTCCATCTGTTGAAGTATATCAAAACGAACAACACCCGCTTCTTTTCGACTTTCTCGGGCGTTGTGTTCCGATTCTATACGAAACGCTTCTACGAATTCAGGTTTAACATGCACATACACGAAAACGACAAACATTTTTTTGTATGCCCTTCTAACTTAAAAACATGCTTGTATTATGTCGTAATTATAATCCAATATTCAATAACAAAGAAAACTCAAAAGAGGGATTCTTTTTCATAAGTATGTAACACTTTATTTTCTTCCCGTTCAAAAAAACAACCCCTTCTTTTTGAATACGACCAAGAAAATCTGCATCGTTTATTTTGTGCAGGATAGACAGGTCAAAAGTATATGGAAGGTAACTATCTTCATGTTCATCCATGATATGGTATAAAATATCTCTTGTTAAATCATCTCCACCAATCAGGGTAAGGTCAACATCCGAACCCTTTTTGTAATCGCCTCGGGCTCGCGAACCATAGAGTATCGCTTGCTTCACCTGTGGATATTTCTTAAGTATCTTATGTACTTCTTCTTTAGTTTCTTGAGAAAGCCCGTGTTTCATAATCCTTCTTCATTTTTGAAATGTTCAAATATTTTTTGGAGTTCTTTAAATTCCAAAAAATATATATTAATAATAGATGTTACCATTTCCGAGCTAATTTGTTCGTTATATATGTGCAATGTAAGATTTCGGTCTTTTATCATAGCCATCCACACATCGCTTTTTTTATTAGTCCCTGCCGAAAAGATTCGCGAATAGTATCTTTTGACCCAAAAAAATTTTGTATCCCTTTACTTTGTAAAAAGTCCTTTAATAAATTCCATGCTAACTCATGAGTAAACACAAATGCTTTTACCAACCCTTGTTTTTCAATATCCGAAAGAGCTTGCTTTGAAGCAAGTTCTACCCCTTCTTCTAATTTTTTAAGGGCTTTTTTATAACTATTAAACCTATATTTCCAGCGTAAATCTTCATTACCCATAATTGTTACCTGTATTTCTTGTATTCATAATATAACACAAAACTATTTCCCTTGTGAAAATGTTGATAAAAAGTGTATATTTTTTATGTTCCTGATAATATTGAGCCATTAATCATTCAGGAGGTTATCATGAAAAATAGATTGGTTTTTTCTATCTTTATTTATTATGTCCTACTTTTTTTTCTGATATATCCTTCGTCTTACAGCGAGCATATAAACCTTCGTGATTTTGGGGCATCAGGTAATGCAAATACTGTGGATACGCAATTTATCCAAAAAGCGATTGACGCAGCGGCAGAAAAATCCTGCACTCTGGTTATACCATCTGGAATGTATTTAACAGGAAGTTTGCATTTAAGAAGCAACATTCATATTTATCTTGAACCGGGAGCTGTTATTTTAGGCAGTCAAAAAAAAGAGGATTACGACCCCTTTGAAGAGTTAAATTTTCCCAATGATGCAGACCATGAGACTTCCTTCTTTCATCATTCTTTACTCTGGGGTGAGGATATTGAGAATGTTTTCATAACAGGTTTCGGCACGATAAATTCCAACTTTACAAAACGAGGTGGTCCGAAGGCTCTCGCTTTTAAGCGATGTAAAAATATTCGTATCGAAGGGATTACCATTCGCAATTGTCCTAATTATTCTATCAGTCTATTAGGCTGTGAGCAGGTTACGATTGATAAGGTGCAAATTTTAAATGGCTATGCCGATGGAATTGACCCAGACAGTTGTCAGTTTGTATTTATCTCTAACTGTCATATTGAAACTGTAGATGACGCTATAGTCCCCAAAAGTAGTTTTTCTCTGGGCTATCGCCGTCCATGCACAGATATTACAGTAACCAATTGCTACTTATCTTCGCGCTGTAATGGATTCAAATTAGGTACGGAATCCGGTGCCGATTTTAAGAGAATCACATTTAGCAATTCAGTTATTCGCGGGCTTATTACTGCACAGAAACCGGGCATTTCCGGTGTATCCATTGAGTCGGTAGACGGTTCTCATATCGAAGGAATTACTGTTACAGGCATCGTTATGGACTGGGTTCGTTCTCCAATATTCATACGGCTTGGAAATCGAGGGAGAGATGGAGCCACTTCCCCCGGAAGTATTAAGGGAGTTACTATAAGTAATATTGTAGCAACCCGTGCAAGTAATCCGAATATTATTGCAGGTATTCCGAATTATCCGATAGAGAATGTGCTTATACAAAATGCTTCCTGTTCTTTTAGTGGTTCCAATCCTCTCCGTCCTATTAATGAGCCTGTCCCTGAAGAGATAGATCGCTATCCAGAGGCGTTGATGTTTGGTGCATTACCGAGTTATGCCTTTTATATACGACATGCAAAGGGAGTGCAATTGCAAAATATCTCTTTCGAAGCATCCATTCCATTCTGGCGTATTACTACCCATAAATATAAAGATATAAGCTGGGACGAACAGGGAAATCCTACAAATAATTTCGAGAATGCATCGCCCAATATTGCTATCTGGGTAGAGGATGTTCATGATTTCGTTCTTTCGGATTGGCAAGAAAGAGCCGTATCGGACAACATAGAAATTTTATATTTAAAAGACATTCATAATGCACAAATAGATAGCCCCATCAAGTATCGTAATAACAGACATTGGTGTACTATCCATGGAGGGGATGTAGATTCCATTCAAATCAATGGTTCTGAACCTATAAAACAAGTTAAAGACATAAAAATAATAAAGTGAATAATCACTACTGACGAGGGATTTACATGCTATTACTCACCAATTACGAAGGGCGATGTGGGGTTCAAAAATCCGCTGAATTATTGTCAAATAAAGAGGACGCTATTCGTGCTATTATCGAAGGTATAAAATTAGTTGAAGTCAATCCTGAAATACATACGGTAGGTGCTAATTCCCTTCCAAACCTTTTGGGACAATTGGAACTGGATTCTGCTGTGATGGATGGGAATACCCGAAGAAGTGGGGCGGTCGGAGCATTAAAAGGATTTAAACATCCTGTAGAAATTGCCTATCGCGTTATGACAGATATTGAACATGAAATATTAGTAGGTAGTGGAGCCGAACGATTTGCGGAAGAAATTGGTGCGGAAAGGTATGTCAATGAGATGGAGCATACCCAAACGGCATGGCGAGAATATCTGAACAGCATTTTGAATGAAGAACAAAAACAAAAATTTCCTGACATTCGTCTTCTGGATATAAAAACCAAACCTAAGGACCCCCAAAATTTATTTGATACAACCGTATATTTAGCTCAAGACTACTTCGGCAGAATAGCAACGGCTACAAGCACATCCGGCTGGCCTTGGAAATATCCCGGCAGGCTTGGCGATAGCCCTATTATCGGTGCGGGTAGTTATGCAGATAGCCGATACGGAGCCTGTGCCTGTACACATACGGGTGAAATGACTATTCGTGCTGGTACCGCACGGTCTGTTGTGCTCTACCTGAAAATGGGATTAAATTTATCCGATGCGGTTTATGAAGCCGTCAAAGATTTAGCAGACTTAAAAACGGGGTTCATCAATGCGGTAACTGTTCATGCCATTGACAACAAAGGCAACTACAAAGTTGTGGGATTAAATCCTAATAAAGAAGTGAAATACCTTGTATGGTCTCCCGACCTCAAAGAACCTCAGGTAAAAGATGCCGAAATTATACGAACCTAATTACTTCTTATTTTTTTATGTCCTCAACAACCGTTGTTTGTCTTATGTAAAAGCAATAATAGACTATAATCTATTTATTCAGGGAAAAAAGTAAAAATACATTTACCCTGATGAGGACTGTTCTAATTGCTTTTTCTTTAAGCATAATACAGCTTCATACACTTTATCCATATCTAAATGCCACCGTTCCGTAGGCAAATTTTCGGACAAATTCACATTAAGCCAACTTAAATACTTTTTTCTTGGAACAGCAAAAACTCCAAATTGTTCCAGATGTTCCGAAAATACCTGACAATCAATCAGTTTAATTCCGTGTAGAAATGAAAACCCACATAAGGCAAGAAAAGCAATTTTAGAAGCGTTTGAGATATGGTAGAACATAGATTCACCGACAAATAAAGGTCCTAATTGGACACCATATAATCCACCTACCAATGTTTTATCCTTCCAGCATTCTATAGAGTGGGTGTAACCCATTTCATGCAAACGGATATAGTTTTTTTGAATATCCGAAGTAATCCAGGTTCCATCTTCCCATTTCCGAGGCGTTTTAGCACATTCATGAATAACCGTATCAAAAGATGTGTCTGCGGTAATATAAAAGGGTTTCTTTTTCCATTCACGCCAGAGTCGATGTGGAATATGTAATAAATGTGTTGGCAAAACGGCTCTTGGGTCGGGAGAACACCATCGGATAGGCTCCCCCTCGCTATACCAGGGGAAAATACCTTTACGATATGCGTCTATTAACCGCGATGGAGATAAATCACCGCCGTAAGCCACAACCCATCCCTGCCAGTATTTTTCCGCGGGGAAAGGGTCATCGGGTTTTAACCATACTTCACTTCTCATATATACTGCTTTATACAATAGTTCCGAATATATCTACATGACGGTCCGTAACACATTTTACAGACAAATATTCTAAACCACACTCCGCTAATTGTTCCTGAATTTCCTCCGGGGTAAATGCAGATAATAATGAACGATAATACTCTTGTTTCAGCAAATCGGAAGCATCTCCTGCGTATAATTCTACTATTTTCCTTGCTTCTCTTTCTGACTCGGGTCGAAACAAATCCCGCAGGAAAAGAAATCCACCGGATTTAATTACTCTTTTGATTTCCATCCATAACGGTTTTGGGTCCCAAATATGATGAAGCAGACTATTACTCAAAATAACATCTACAGACTCGTTGACAAAAGGAAGGCATTTCGCATCTGCTAAAACCCATGTCAAACTACGAGAACCACTCTGTTTTTGAGCAAATCGAAGCATGGACGGAGAGCCATCAATTCCTATAATTTTATGTTGCTCGCAGCAAAGATGCATGCGATAAGTAATATCGCCAGGACCACAGCCTAAATCTAAAATTAATAAATTTCCTGATAACGGAAGTGCAGCACAAAAAGTATCAACAAATTTTTGGTTCACATCTGAGAAATCCGTTACAGAATACGCCTCTGCCTCCAATGGGTCATCCATAAACTCAGGTTCTGGTTGCCTTTCTAACATACAAACATCCTTTCCCTTTCCCAGAAATCAAATTGTTATTACAATAACACCAAATTACCTATAAAAATCAAATAAATTTTAAAATAAAATGTACCTCTTTTCTTATGCCCTATCATTTTCATATAGATAGGAGAATTTTTAGAACCTTTTATTATAAAAGTAAAAAAGTGGTGTATAATGTCATCAGATAGATTTTTAAGGAGTTCATGTTAATGTATATAATAAAGATGAAAGGGCATTTCGTCTGTTTATCTTTATGTTTCCTTCTTTCATGTGCAACAATGAATTCAACAAATAAAAGTCCTGAAGAAAAAATAAGGTTTTCTTTTCCTGAGAATGTAAATCAATGGAAGTTAGAAAAGACACTTCCAGACCGCTATGATGCGGAAACGCTATACGATTATATTGATGGTAATGCGGAGGTTTATCGTTCGTTAGGGGTAAAAGAGGTATATGCGTATCGCTGGTTGAACCCCCAGCAGGTAGAGATTTTTATGGATATTTTTGATATGGGCAATTCGGCTTCGGCGTATGGTGCTTATCATCATGATATACGCGACCAAAAGGATATTGGTTTGGGTGTAGAGTCCGAAGGAATGAATAATTCGCTTGCTTTCTGGAAAGACCGTTATTTTATTTCCATCGTAGGAATGGGAGATTCTCCAGAGTTAAATCAGACAGTAATAGAGTTGGGGAAGATAATTGACCGCCAAATACCTAATAAAGGGAAGCCACCGGAAATGGTACGACTACTTCCCGAAAAAGGACAGGTTAAAAGTCATGTGCATTATTTTAATGATTATGACCTTTTAAAAGTGCATTTTTTCATTACAGATGAAAATATATTGCAGTTGAACAAGGATACAGAGGGAATTTTGATACGCTATTTTCTGCCAAAACAGGATGAACAATTCCAGATAATCCTTATTCGTTATAAGGATAAGAAAAAGGCTTTGCTTGTCAATCAAAACTTTAAAAATCTTATTGACAAATCCGCAAAAGAGATGAATGATGAAGAAAGAAGAAAAAAATTTGGATTTCATTCCATACTTATACATTCCCATGAAAAATATCTTATACTTATTATAGATTGGAAAAAGAAAGAAACAGCAGATTGGTATATTAAAGAAATAGTGCAAAGGATAAAACGATAGGAGCCTGAATTATGATTAAAACAAGTCGCAGAAAATTTTTACAGACAGGAGCCTTAGGCACTGCATTTTTGTTTGCTATGCCTCACAATCGTTCTGAGTCACAATCTCCGCAAGCAGGAGAGAAATCCCGTGTTGTTCTTGTCCGCGATAAGGATTTGCTGGATGCAGAGGGAAACCTCAACAAAACTGTGCAGGAAAAAATGGTGGATGAAGGAGTAAAAAACCTATTTCAAACCGCTACCCCTGAAGAAGCATGGAAGAAAATAATTAAGCCTGATGATGTGGTAGGTATTAAAAGTAATGTTGCGGGTCCTCCTCGTACACCTGTAGAATTGGAAGATGTCTTAAAAACAAAAGTATTAAGTGTAGGAGTGCCTTCGGACAAAGTCTCTGTTGATGACCGTGGAGTATTACGAAATCCTATTTTCCAGAATAGCACCGCATTGATTAATGTCCGTCCCATGCGAACACATCATTGGGCGGGTGTCGGTAGTTTGTTGAAAAATTATATTATGTTTTCTGAGAAGCCTCCGACCTGGCATGCGGATTCCTGTGCAAATTTAGCGGGATTATGGGACTTGCCTATTGTCAAAGGGAAAACACGACTTAATATTCTCGTTATGATTACCCCTTTGTTCCACGGGAAAGGACCTCATCATTATAATAAAGAGTATACATGGAATTATCAGGGGTTAGTTATCGGTACGGACCCGGTTGCTTGTGATGCCACAGGGTTACGAATATTAAAAGCGAAACGATTGCAATATTTTGGCAATGAACAACCTTTTGATGTTTCTCCTCACCATATACAGGTAGCCCAGGATAAATATCATTTGGGAAATGCAGATGAAAACCGTATAGAACTGGTTAAATTAGGCTGGGAAGATGGTATTTTAATTTAACGGGCTGGCCAAGTCGGACTTGTCAGATTGTCCTTTCAACCATTCTTTAGCACGACGGATAAAATGCCTTTCCGATGGATAAGTCATCATCGTTTCTGCAGTATCTATGGGTACCCATATAGGACGAAAAAGGGTTTCCTCTTCCCCCACAGGAGTAGGATTTCCTTTCTTGTCAGGGTCTGCTCTCATAAGGAAATAATGCTCGGTTCGTATTATATTTTTTCCTTTATATTCAAACTCACTCAAGTCATATCCTAAATCTGCAATAATTTCGGTCTCCCAATATCCACTTTCCTCTCCTACCTCTCGACGGGCACATTTTTCATGCGATTCCCCCGTATCTACATGCCCTTTGGGTAGACGCACCTCATGGGTATATTTATTATTTCTCACGACATCTCGTTCTAACAAAAGCACCCTGTTTTGCGTATCAACAACCACACCCCCAGCAACTATTATCCTTTTTTTGCCCATATAAATAACCTTATGAGAGCCTATCGTTTCTTGCAAAAGGAGAAAGGTATCTTCTGGAAACAACAAAAGATACCTTTCTAAAAATTTAAAACTATTCAACTTTAATGCAATCTAAACCTGCCATATAATTGGTAGATTTTTCGTTCTTGCCTACGATTCTCAATTCAAGGGTATTTGCACCTTCTACTAATTTTACGGTGAATTGAATCGAGGCTCGTACAACTTTTTCCTCATTATAACCGTCCCACTCTGCTACCTTTTGCTGGTTAACCCACAATTGCACCTGTCCATAATCTGGGGCTTTGGTATACCAGAGCGTTACTTTTTTCTCTCCTGCCATATCCGAAGGAACATCTACAGTGGCAGAGTAATTTCTGGGACCTTCCGGTGTAAACCATAATTGTTTGCCATTGCTCCATTCATTTCCAAAACTACCCAAATCCTGTTCAACAACAGAACCATCAGCAGTCTGGAAGGGAATTAAACCATCTTCTAATTCCATAGCACCGGGTTCTATGTGCACTGGATTGGGTTCTACTTGCTCCGGGATTCGTTTTTCAGCAGGGGGTAATGGTTCAAAGGGGACATGTGGTTCCGTTTGATACCAGTAGGCAACAGAACTGAAATCATCCGAGCGGTCGTTCGCATGACCGTGCTCTATATTGACGACAATGGATTTTTTGAAAGGCACTGGGTCGAGTAAATGGAAACGATAAACATTCCACTTCTCACCTCTTTTATGTTCTCCACGAAGAGGGCAACCAAAGAAAAGATAACTAAATGCAGGGCCATAACACCATGCACCACAGAAATAATCCTCGGAACCTGTCCCATGCAAGGAAGGTTCTTTTTCACCATCAACAAAGAACATATCATCACCTTCTCCCCACCAACCATCTGCACGATTATGAATGGACAAACTCACGCCCACATAATGTCCCATTCCCTTTGCTTCAAGGAAAGTATAATTTTTGCCTGCCGTGCAAGGATATTCCTGTCTATAATGTGCATGGAAACGAAGGGGTGTATCAAGGGTTTCTAATTTTCTGTAATCAATATAGTAATAAAAAGCACGACAAACATCCGTTCCCTCATTGGTAATGGTAACAACTGCCCCTTTTTCAAAAGGCATATACCAGAAACAATTAAGGGCGTTGGATGTCCCTATTTGTATAGGGTAACTGCTAAATGTATAGTATTCGCCATGTCCCAGCCCAAAGAAATCTCCTATGGGAGATTCCACAGAAGGATTTGCCTCACCATCCCAATACATACGCAATACCAAATTTTTTAAGTGATATTTATCCTTACTTGCAATAGTTACCCAGATATGAGTAATAGCACCTGCCCCTTCAATTTTTGCTAATGTCCTTGTTTCACCTATGGCAATAGGTTGTTCCTGCATTCCATCTGCATTACCTCCTGTGCGGTCATAACTGGATATACGATGTGCTGTGTAATTTTTAACATCAGCAAGACTTTCTGCCAGATTTTTTGCAGAAACAGATACAGACAGCACGGTAGCACAAAACAATGCGATAGCGAACAACATCAGATTTTGTCTGTGTAAGAAATACTTCATAGCGTTTCTCCTTCTATTATGGGTTATTTCTCTTTCATCTAACATTTTACTGAATAGTGGCATAACATGCAAATAAAAAAAGAACAAGGGAATAAAACGGAGCGAAAAATTTATTTTCCGACATTTTTGAGGAGGCGGATAAAAAATTCTATTCCCTTGACATAATTATCTATATGTAGGCGTTCGTTGGTGCCATGAATAAGTTCTAAATCCTCTTTTGTAAATTTTAATGGCTGGAAACGATAAAGGTTTTTTACTACGCCGACATAATTCACTGAATCGGTTCCCCCTAATGTTAAAGCACTGGCAACAGGAATATCTCCCCATACTTCATGAATTGTATTGGTAATGGCTTTGTATCCTTCAGCATTTCGGTCGGATATTGGGCTGGCTTCGTCTGTTTTTTCGGGAGAGAATTCTTTTATCTCTATTCTTTTATCATTTACAACTTTGCGAATATATTCTGTTACCTTTTCTGTCGTGTCGCCGGATAGCATGCGAATATTAACGACCGCATAAGCATGGGTAGGTAAAACATTTTCTTTTTCGCCAGCATGAAATAAGGTAGGTGCGAAAGTAGTTCGCAAGGCAGCGTTGGCACTGGGAATGCTTGCAAAAATGCGTGTTAACACCTTATCGAATAGCCAAAGATTGGCACATACCATTCGCATAGGGAAACTCATGTAAGGGGAAAGGTCCTCTAACATCCAGCGGATAGGTCCTGCCAATTTGGCAGGCATAGGGTTTTGTTCTATCTTACATATGGCAGAGGCAAGAAGTCCGATAGATGTTTCATCCGACGGGGTAGAGGAATGTCCTCCCTGTGTGGATATAGATAGTTCCAGGGATAAATAGCCTTTTTCCGCGATACCGATAAGAGCCACGGGTCCGTCTATTCCCGGAATAATTCCTTCATTAACGGCCATGCCTTCATCCAGACTAAATTCCGGTGATATGCCCCGTTCTTTTAATAGTTCGGCTATTTTTTTTGCTCCTTTCCTGCCTCCCACTTCTTCATCATGCCCGAAAGCAAATAGCAAGGTTCTTTCAGGTTGATAACCCTGCTGAAGCCAATAATTTACACTCTCCAATAAAGCAATAACTGAGCATTTCACATCAATCGCTCCGCGTCCCCAAATATATCCCTCTGCGACCACACCGCCAAAGGGAGGATATTTCCATTGACTTTCTGTGCCTTCTTCTACGGGGACAACATCATAATGGGCTAAAAACAAGGCCGGCGAAAGTGAAGGATTTTTCCCTTCCCATGTGAACAACAAACTGTGTTCATTAACAATGTCTCTTTTTAAGGTTGAATGTACCTGCGGAAATGTTTCTTCTAAATATTTAATAAAGTTCTTGTATTCTTCCCATTCATTATCCTTTTCTTCCTGATAGGAAATCGTTTTGAATGTAAGTGCCTTCCCTAAATGTTGGGCATATTCCTGCTTATCGGATAAAGAAATAGGTTCCTTTTTTTGAACAGGAGCTGCTTTTTTCCATCGTGCCAGTTCTGTGCGAACAAGAACGACACAAACCAATATCAGTATAAAAAGGAAAGCAACCTGAACTGTGCGAACAAAATACCGTTTCATACAAAAATACCCTTTTCTATCTTTTACAATGAAATAACAACAGGCTATATTATACAAAGAAGCGTAGATACAACAAACCTTCCACCCTAACCCCCTTTATGTTCTCTGTTATTAATTCTTCCATCACCTACAAAACCAAATAGAAAATTCCTGCCTCAATCCTTCATCCATAACATATAAATCCCTTGTGAATCTTGTTTAAATAGGTTTTCACAGGAGCCAGGAGGCTTTAGATACTTTTTATCTGTAAGATATTTTTAATCTGTCGCGGTTATGGGGATAAGATTGCTACTTTGTCGGTTGTCTCTCTTATATCAAAACGATACTCGATAAAACAACATGGGCGGATTTATAAATCCGCCCATGTCTTATTTATTCTCTATAACATTAACCTGTTTATTCATAACCCTGGGCCGGGGCAATAGCCATCTTCGCTTTCAGGGTCTTCCGGACAGGGATGATACCCACCGCTGTTGAAGAATTGGATTAATCGCAATAATTCACTTAACGATATATTCCAATCCGGTGGATTATAGTCAGAGGCATGCGGGGTTTTTTATCTCCCTGTCTGCCCTGTTTCGTTCAAATACCAACAGTTAAGATAGCTCTACTATTTCCGTTTCTTATCCATTCCGCTCATCAATAAGATAAGAAAACTA
>Ga0209508_1001719_pt1 | contig 16111 bp, 15 predicted proteins | sample AD_UKC129_MetaG_FD_184427 | JGI IMG/M metagenome (GOLD analysis project Ga0209508, IMG submission 184427) | Active sludge microbial communities of municipal wastewater-treating anaerobic digesters from Canada - AD_UKC129_MetaG (SPAdes) (version 2) | ecosystem: Engineered > Bioreactor > Anaerobic... | reverse complement strand
GAGAGTTATCTGAGAGGTTATACCCAGAGGGGTGTAATCTCCAGTATGCTTACATCTATAGAAGTCCCTGTAGGAAAGGTCAAATGATACAATGGTTGTCTCTGGCACTGTTTTTTGGTATCCTATCATTATTCTTTAAGATTCATCTTTTCTATGTACTCTTTTATCTCTCAATAATATCGCCTCTACTGAGCAGGTATCTATTGAGAGCAGTATTTAGGCGATTGGACGTGGACATCTCCCTGGAACCGAGGAATATATTCTACAGAGAAGCTTCAAAATTCGCAATAACTATCTCCAATGATTCTTCTCTTCCGGTATACTGGCTTGAGATAATATCTTACCTTCCCGAGAGGCTTGTCTTTCCATATAAGATGGGAGAGATAAACAGGGTTCCAGCTAAGGGAGAGATATCTCTATCCTACGAGATAAAGGGACTTAAAAGAGGTTGTTACGAGGTTGGTCCGGTGATTATCCAGACCTCAGACATCATCTCTGGGGAAGAGTTGAAGAATACCCTGTATCCTGAGGATAGATTAACAGTCTACCCGAAGATTGTTCCTATAACTGCAGGGAGAATCCATTCATATCAGCCGATAGGAGAGATACGTTCAGATGAGGTGGCGTTTGAAGATCCATCCCGATTTAGAGGGGTGAGAGAGTACACGTACAATGACTCTATAAAAAGGATTCACTGGAAGCTATCGGCTAAGACAGGTGTATTGCAGGTAAAGACATACGAACCTACTGTTGGAGCTCAGAGTGTAATATTCCTGAATCTCAGATACCAGGACTATCAATCCTTTGATAGAGATTATAAGGTGGAGTTGGCTGTTACCCTGACATCATCCCTGGCAACATTCCTCGTTAAGAAGAAGCAGGAGGTGGGGTTGATAACTAACGGGGGAGATATGCTGATTGAAGAGGAAAACCTGCCTCTGCAGAAGATTCCACCAAAAAGAGGAGAGGAACATCTGATAAGGATTCTAGAGGTACTGGCAAGGGTAACCTCGAAAAGAACAGAAGATTTCTCTCAAATGGTATATTCCGAGAGTCTAACCTTTCCAAGATGGGTAAACCTCTTGGTGATTACCCCTAGAGAAAATGAGAATTTAATGAGGACACTAATAGGAATAAATCGTAGAGGAACAAATATTTCTCTTTTTACCCTTATAGATTATAGAGGAGATAGAAAGGAAGAGGGGATTTATATATATGAAATTCCTAACGAAGACAGGATCAAGACACTATAATACAGGAGAGATTAACGGTATATTTTTTACCTCAATACTCTCAGTCCTTGGATTTTTAATAATCCAGTATACTATCAGGACTATTTTCCCATCTCTATATATATCTTCCTATTCTATTATAAATGTTATCTTGGCGGTTATATTTGGATATTTCTTTCAGCTTTCTGGTTCCGGACTGGTTGGGCTCATACCATATCTGCCCCTGGCCAGATTTCTCTTTATCCTTGGGGTGGAAAATGACTTCGGGATCAAGCTCAATTTTTTCGAGATAGGCAGCTTCTATTTTCCTGTTAATATCCTGATCTTTCTCTTATTTTTTTCTCTCTCCAGTTCTACCGCTGCTAACTGGTCTCTTCTCTTTCCTCAGAAAGAGGAGTATCCACCTCCTATGGATTCTAAAAGATACTATGAATGGGTAACTAGCCCAGCCCATAGGATAAACAGATTACCACGTCTCAGAAGTATATCTGTACGCTGGTTATCTTTTCTTATTTTATCAACAATAATAATTGCCTCAATATGGGAATGGAAGAAGGAAGTTCCGCAGCATCTCTGGTATGTCATTATGCTCTATTTCCTGGTATATATTATATTTATATGGTATGGACTTTTAAGGATAAAAGCGACAGAAAAGGAGCTCGATGGTCACTATGTCGCTAGTAAGCTCCTCAGTAAAAGTCTTCAACTTCCCCTCATAGTCCTGAGTATAGTTATTATATCCAGTATAATCCTCCCCTGGGGATATTCTCCACTCTCTTTAACCAGTCTGGGCAACTTTCTTGCCAGACTCTTCCAACCAAAACCTGTAGATTACGGAACACCTTTACCTAACTCTCTTTTCTGGAGGTTCAGAACCTCATTTCTGAGACCAAAAATGTCTCTTCCTCCTTCTGGAAAGTCGATATATATACCACCATATGTACTCTGGATTCTGGCTGGTACAGGTTTAATTCTTGTATTACTCTTTCTTATAAAAACAGGCTTTTTCTCCAGGGTTGTGTCTATATTGAAGGAGGGTTTTGCAAGATTGTTCTATTCTGTGGTGGAAATAACAAAAGATTTAAGGTCTCTGGGTAAGATAAATGTATCTGATGTAAGAATGCCCAGGTTACCTGTGAGAGAAAAACCAACTACTCTGATGGGGTGGATTATCTACTACTATAAAGTCTCTCTGAATCTTATGGCTAAGAAGAATCTGGGTAAAGAGGTATGGGAGACTCCATATGAGTATGCCAGGAGGCTTGGAGTTTTAAGACCGGATATCGGTGATTCTTACCGTGAACTTACGGAGATATTTGTTACCTCAAGATATAAGCGGATTACTCCAAAAAAAGACTGGATATCTACTATGAAAAACAAAATAAAAGAGGTGAAAGAAAAACTGGGATGAGAGAGATATTTGTTGGATTAGACCTTGGAACTCAGGGGGTCAGAACTACCGCAGTGGATAAAAATGGTAATATAGTTTCCTCATCTGTAGAGAATTTTATTGATGGGACAAGGGATCCTGAGTTATGGTGGGATAATTGTAAAAAGTCGTTCTCTTCTACTGTATCCAGGTTAAATAGTCAGGACAGGATTTTATCCCTTGTCGTTACATCTACCTCTGGCACACTGATCTGTGTGGACGATAATGGGAATCCCCTGGCTGATGCTTTAATGTATAATGACCCGAGAGGGGTTGAGGAATCTGAGATCTTGAATAAAAAATTAGACTGGCTTACCGAAAAACTCGGATATAAGTTCAATTCCTCTTTTGGACTTTCCAAGGTTCTATGGGTGAAAAATAATCTCCCCGATATCTATGAGAAGACAAGGTATTTCCTCTCCCCCACCGATTTTATAAACTTCAAATTTACCGGAGAGCTTGGTATTACTGACCATACCAATGCGCTGAAATTTGGTTTTGATCTGATAGACTACAAATGGTCAGAAGAGTTAGAAGAACTTGGCATTGACCTGCTCAAATTGCCTGGAGTTGTGAAACCTGGTGAATTCCTGGGAAATTTAAGGAAAGAACTGCTGATTGAGCTGGGGATAACGTATGATATACCCCTTTTTACAGGACTTACCGATGGAACAGGTGGGCAGATAGCTTCGGGGGCGGTTAGGGTTGGTGAATCTTCCACCACTCTTGGGACCACTCTGGTGATTAAAGGGGTAACCTCTATGTTGGTTAAGGACCCTCTCGGGAGATTTTACAGCCATCTCCATCCCGAAGGATATGGGTGGTTTCCAGGAGGTTCAAGTAATGTTGGGGGAGAGGCGTTGGAGAAGATCTTCCCTGGAGAAGATTACAGAGAGCTGGATAGCAGGGCTTCCAGTATAATACCAACATCTCTTATCATTTATCCCTTAGTCAGAGAGGGGGAGAGATTTCCATTTGTAGAACCAAAGGCTAAAGGTTTTGTTGCCGGAGAACCATCTTCCAGGGATGAACTCTATGCCGGATATCTAGAAGGTATAGCCTATGTTGAGAGATTGTGTTATGATACCCTTTCTAAGATGAGTATAGACTTTGGTAATATGGTTTACACGGTAGGAGGAGGTTCCAGGAGTCTTATATGGCTTAAGATAAGAGCCAGCGTTATGAATAAAGTCTTAAAGAGACCTGAGATAGCCTCTTCTGGTATGGGGGCAGCGATACTTGGGGCGAGCAGAACATTCTATTCCTCCCTGAATACAGCTGTATCCAGGATGGTCAGGATAGAACTGGAGGTGGAGCCTGAGAGATATCTGGTTTTACAGTACGAATCCAATTATAAAAGATTTATAGAAGAACTCTCAGAGAGAGGATATCTATGATAGATATAAATATCCTTGATGGTCACAGGGTAATAGGCGGTAACAAGATCCTGGTGGAAGGAGAAGATGGGGCTATTATGCTCGATTTTGGCATAAACTTTTCTAGCTGGGGAAAATATTTTGAAGAGTTTCTCTCCCCAAGAAGTGGATTGATGGTAAAGGACCTCTTGAAACTTGAACTTCTTCCACGATTTGATATATACAGGAGTGATTTTACATATGATTCAGATCTTCCAAAACTAAAAAGAGACATCCTGTTTACATTCCTTTCCCATGTCCATACAGACCATATGGGCTTTGTTGGGCTCTTAAAAGAGAATATCCCTATCCTTTCCAGTGCAGAGACACTGGCTATGGCTATTGCTATAAATGAGATTCATTCCGAAGAGAAGAGCAGATTGATACTGGAGAGAAGGACGCCTGGAGAATACCCCATAAGAAGTGATGTACTGGTTAAATCCAGAGCTAAGGAAAAGAGAGAACTTGTCAAAAGAACACTTATCTATTCAGGGCAGAATAAAATCTCTGCACTTCCAATATCTGTAAAGGATATAGAGGAGACTTTTGAAGAGGTAAATGTAGAGGACTCCTTAGCTGCAAATCTGGTGGAGGCTAAGATTTTACCTGTATACCATTCAGTTATCGGTTCTTCCAGTTTATACTTTAAGTTAGATGGGGTAAGATTTTTGTACACGGGGGACTTGAGGGATAGCCCTTCTCCTGATGAGGAAAGACTCTTGCTGGAAATGGGTAAGAACAGGCTTGAACTGGCAAATTCCACAAGAAAGATGATAGACCTTGTAAAGGGTAAGGTGGATGTACTTATAGTTGAGGGGACCAGGGTGAAAGGGTCTCATAGCAATATTACAGAAGCCACCCTTTATGGTAATATTCTTGAAGAGATAGAAAAGAGCAGAGGTAAACTTGTAATTGCAGATTTTCCCCTCAGACACCTGGAGAGATTCCATACCTTTCTCAAGGTAGCCAATGAAACAGGGAGAGAGTTTGTCGTTCTTCCTAAGGATTATCTATTGCTAAGTACTATGGCGGTCATAAATTCAGACTGGAAATTTCAGAGATATGTAAACTGTATAAGGGTTTATCACCAGGGGAAGAGCAGCTGGAACGGCTGGGAGAATAAATTTTTAAATGGAAAGATATTTAACGATCCACCGCTCGAAAAGCTTATTATACACCCATCAGAGATAGAAAAGGACCCAGGTTCCTACATATTAAACCTCGGTTACTTTGAGCTATCAAATCTCCTGGACTTTTCTACCAGTACATTAAATGGAGGTATCTATATACATTCTAATAGCGAAACGTATACAGAGGACCAGGTTATAGACTCTAACAGGCTTTTAAACTGGTTAGAATATTTCAATATAGAACCGAAGGGTATAGAGAGGGGAGAGGATAAAACCAAGCCTTCTTTTACTGGGAATTACCATGCCTCTGGGCATATATCGCCTGAAGGGCTGGAAAATCTCATAGAAGAGGTGAATCCAGCTATTATAATCCCTGTTCATTCAGAAAGTCCCGAATGGTTTTCAGAGAGATGGAAAGAAAAAGTGAGGTTAGATCATGAGGTGTATATCTAAAATATGGTAAAAGATTTTTCTTTTCAGTGGCATATTACAGATCTGTGCAATTTAAGATGCAGACATTGTTATCAGGATCGATTTGATAAAGAGAGAGAGCTACCTGTAGAGGATTGTGAGAGAATTATCTCTGATATGGTTACCTCTTTAGAGGTCTCTGGATATGAAAGCTTGAGTATAAATATTACTGGAGGAGAGCCGTTAATATCACCACTTCTTTATCCCATTCTGGATTTACTGGAGAGGATAGACTTTATTAAAGAACTGAATATAATTACCAATGGATTGGCTCTTAAGTCCTCCTATCCCATACTTAAGGGTTATAAAAAGCTGAAATACATAAAGGTCTCTCTTGAAGGTTCCACCGAAGAAATGAATGACTCAATCAGAGGGAAGGGGAGCTTTAAGAGGGTCATTGAAAATATTAAAGATTTCACCGATGATGTGATACTTATGTTTACTCTCACCAGTTATAACTACAGAGAACTCAACGATATGTATAATCTGGCAGATTTTCTCAATGTAAGGGGATTTATCCTTGAGAGATTTATCCCCTTAGGTACTGGAAGAGGGATGGCTGATAAGGTTCTGAAATTAGATGAGTGGTTATATGTCCTTAACATTATCTCAGACTGGCTTGATATATCTCTGGAATATCTTATTCCATACAAGGCATTTTTTATAGACCTGAAAGAGAATAATATACTTGGAGCTCTCTGTAACCTGGGTGATGAATCTATGTGTCTTATGCCTGACGGAATAGTGTATCCCTGTAGAAGATTACCTGTCCCTGCAGGAGACTTAAAGATAGATAGCTTTGACAGGGTTCTTAGAGAACTCAAGTTTTTCAAAGAGAAGATAAACAGGTCCATACTCAAGGGGAAATGTGGACACTGTCAGTTAGATGATTGTATAGGATGTAGAGCACTGGCTTATGCTACCAGTGGTGATATTTATTCGGAAGACAAGCAATGTCCTAAAGACAGGTATGGTAGAATAACCCTGGAATCAAAATAAAAATAAATTGGAGTGAAAGGTATGGATGAGATAGATTACAAGTCTTCGGGGGTAGATATAGACAGAGGATTGGCTTTTGTAGATATAATCAGAAAGAAAAATCTCTATAAACCCCCTTATATACTGGATAGTATAGGTGGTTTTGCATCTCTGGTTAGTATTTCTAGTTATAAAGACCCTGTCCTGGTATCATCCACCGATGGTGTTGGTACAAAGCTTCTTATCGCTCAGAGGGTCAATATACACAGAACAGTCGGCATAGACCTTGTCGCTATGGGTGTTAATGATGTACTGGTATATGGGGCAAAACCTTTATTCTTTCTGGATTATATAGCCTGTGGCAGATTAAACCTGGATGTTATGGGGGATGTTATCCAGGGTATCGTGACCGGTTGTGAGGAGGCAGAATGTCCTCTTGTGGGCGGAGAAACGGCTGAGATGCCAGACTTCTACCCAGAAGATAGGTATGACCTGGCAGGTTTTGCTGTCGGTATAGTTGAGAGGGAAGAGATAATTAATGGAAAGAGTATAAAAGAGGGAGATATCATACTGGGGTTACCATCATCTGGACTCCACAGTAATGGCTTTTCTCTCATAAGAAAGCTCATTAAGGACAGAGGTCTTTCTCTGGATGGAATATATCCCCCATTTAATAGACCTCTCTATGAAGAACTGCTCATACCCACAAGGATATACTGGAAACAGCTGAAGGTTCTTCTGGAAAACGGGATAAAAATTAAAGGTATAGCACACATAACCGGTGGGGGGATGGTAGATAATATACCGAGGATACTTCCTGAAGGAGTGTTTGCATATATCAATACTGAAAATATTCCACATAAACCAATTTTTACCTTTATTGATAAGATGTTAAAACTTCCGAGAGAAGAGATGTACAGGACATTTAATATGGGAATAGGGATGATCCTTATAGTAGAACCTGAAGATAGAGAGAAGGCTTTTGGGCTTCTTCCAGAGCTGATTGAACTGGGAGAGATAAGGTCTGGAAAGAGGGGTGTGACAATTGGATAAAAAGCTGAAGATAGGTGTTTTAGCTTCAGGGAGAGGAACGAATCTGCAGGCAATGATAGATGGTATTCAAAGGGGAGAGTTATCTGCAGAGATAGCTATAGTGATAAGCGATAACCGGGATGCTATGGCTCTTGAGAGGGCTAGAAAGGCTAATATCCCAACTGTCTATGTGAAACCAGGGAAGAAGAGTGAGTTCGAGCGCGAGGTCATAAATATACTGGAAGAAAATAATGCGGAGTTGATAGTCCTGGCTGGGTTTATGAGAATCTTATCCCCAAATTTTGTCAATCATTTCCCCCTGAAGATAATAAATATTCATCCATCTTTACTTCCCAGTTTCCCTGGACTTGAAGCTCAGAGACAGGCGATCGAATATGGGGTGAAAATAACTGGATGCACAGTTCATTTTGTGAACGAGATGGTCGATGCCGGTCCAATCATTCTGCAGGAAGCTGTCCCTGTATATGATGATGATACAGTTGAAAGCCTATCTGACAGGATATTGGAGAAAGAACATAAGATACTGGTTGAAGCTGTAAGGATTTTTAGTGAAAATAAATTGAAGGTAATAGGAAGGAGGGTCTTTATTGATAAAACAGGCTCTGATAAGTGTTTATGATAAGAAATATATAGTTGATTTTGCCAGATTTTTATCTTCAAAGGGGATAAAACTTATCTCCACGTCAGGTACTGCAAAGCTTTTGAGGGATAACGGTTTGGAAATTACAGATGTATCTGCAATAACCGGTTTCAGAGAAATTCTTGGAGGCAGGGTTAAGACTCTTCATCCCTCTATACTTGCTGGTATACTTGCCAGGAGAGAAGACCAGCTGGAAGAGTTATACTCTCTGGGTATAGAACCTATTGACATAGTTGTGGTGAACCTCTATCCCTTTGAAGGGGTGGTAAAGAGAGGGGCAGAGTTAGAGGAGGCTTTAGAGAATATTGATATAGGTGGAGTAACACTGATAAGAGCATCAGCCAAGAATTTTAAGGATGTGGTAATTATTACTGATCCGGAGGATTACGGGACTGTAGAAAAAGAGATTGAAAGTACTGGTGATGTATCTTATGAAGCCAGAAAATCTCTTGCCATAAAGGCATTTGCAGTAACTTCAAGATATGATTCTATAATATCTAACTATCTTGATGGCTCCAGGACTCCGAAGTACTTTCTGGTCGGTGGAGAAAGGTCTCTGGAACTGAGGTATGGAGAAAATCCTCATCAGATTGCTTCTGCGTATACCACATCTGGTATCAGTGTGCTTTCTGCAAAACAGATCCAGGGTAAGGAGCTATCCTACAATAACATACTGGACCTGGATATAGCCTGGTCTCTATCCAGATCTTTTGAAAAACCCTGTGTGAGTGTGATAAAACATAATGCCCCCTGTGGGGTGGCAGTAGCAGAGGATATCTTATCGGCATTTAATAATGCATGGCAGGCTGACCCGGTTTCTGCCTTTGGCAGCATACTGGGGATAAATAGAGAGCTGGATGAACCTTTGGCTAAAGCTATAGACCCGTATTTTGTGGAATGTATCATATGTCCAGGTATCTCTGAGGGGGCTGTAGAGGTGTTGAGACACAAGAAAAATCTGCGGATACTTGTTCATAGTAATTTCTATCAGCTACCTGAAGGACTGGAGATAAAGGGAATACAGGGCGGATTTCTCATTCAGGAATGGGATACCGGGGATGTAAAAGAATTTAAAGTGGTGACGGAGACTCCATTGGAGGAAACTCTTAAGGATGACCTGATCTTCGCCTATAAGGTTGTAAAATTTGTGAAGTCCAATGCCATAGTTGTTGCTAAGGATGGGAAAACCCTTGGTATAGGTGGTGGACAACCTAACAGGGTGGATTCAGTGAGACTTGCTATCTCTCATGCAGGAAAAGATTCTTCCGGGGCGGTTCTTGCGTCAGATGGATTCTTCCCGTTTCCGGATTCTGTAGAAGAGGCTGGTAAAGCAGGGATAAAAGCTATTATTCAGCCAGGTGGCTCTATAAGAGACAAGGAATCCATAGAGATGGCAAATAAATATAGGGTGGCGATGGTATTTACCGGTATGAGACACTTCAGACATTAAAAAATAATATAGATTATAAATTTTCGGATGTCATTACATTTTTCCTTAGAGGGATATAATCCCTATTATTTCTCCTTTTCCCCTCAAGGGAAAGGGCAGGAGTGTTTTCCTCTCCACCTCTATCCTCCCCCGAAATGAGAGAGGATGAACCTGGTATTTCCTCAGATGAGGGATATTTAAGAAAATCGTGACTGTTGACAGGGATATTTGGGAGTAGTATAATATCGGTTGGACACTTAGTCCATTTTTAAACTTTTTAGGAGGTATTTGTAATGGTAACAGGTAAAGTGAAGTGGTTTAACGCCCAGAAAGGGTACGGATTTATCACCCGAGATGACGGTGGTGATGTATTTGTTCACTACTCCGCCATTAAAGGTCAGGGTTATCGAACTCTAGAAGAAGGGCAAAAGGTAGAGTTTGAAGTTGTCCAGGGAGAAAAAGGACCACAGGCAGCTAATGTAATTGTATTGAGGTAACTTAACCTGGAAAAGAACAGGCTCTGGAGAGAATCCAGAGCCTTATTTTTTTATTCTTTTAATAAAGTAGAGAAGAGGAAGTCCTAATCCGAAGCAAGCTATCGATTCTCCCAATCCGACCCAGAAGATACCCCAGTATACAGGAGTTTTCAGAAGAATAGAGAGATATGTGCCTACCCCCAGTGCATTAATTATAACTGGTGGAATAGGAGCCTGCCAGTCTTTTTTTACTTTAGATGTAAGATAAGCAGCTATAAGGGTAAATATACTGCCCAATCCGATATCGATAAATCCTACCCCTCCTACTACATTGGCTATTAAACAACCTATAAATAAACCGGGAATTGCCGCCCTATCAAGTAGGGGAAGGACTGTCAATGCCTCAGCCACCCTTATCTGCATTATCCCATAGCTTATTGGTGCAAGAACTACTGTAAGTACGGCATAAATAGCGGCATATAATCCTGCTCTGGATAGAAATCTTATATACTCCTTATCCATCACCGTATCTGCCTATTTTGAGAATATGGGCAATATTTGCCTTTCCATCCTCAAAGAATTCCAGTGAATTGTCAGAACTTGAGAGTACTACCGTAACCCCTGGTCCATGCCCCGACTGAACACAGTCACAGTGTATAACGACTCCAACACTCCTTGCCCCTTTCTTATAAGTCCTGCCATATCTATCATCCATATCTTTTATTCCTACTATATCCCCCAACTTTAAATCTTCAAGCCCAAGTTCTCTTAATGTCTCTCTATCCTGAGTCATAATATCATAATCACCTGAGAAACTGCTGGCAGAACCTATGCCGGAACCCATAAGTTCTGCTGGAATAACCTTCCTTACACCTATTTTTAATCCATTATTATCTTCTTTTATATTGAGAAGACTGAACAGGTCGGGAGAGATATTCATAACTTTTATCTCCGGGAAATTCAGTATCTCCATCCCCTGCCCGTAACTCTCTATCTGAATCTTATCCCCAATATTAAGTCTTTCCAGTACTCTTTCAGGGAAATCTATCAAAACGTGCTCAATACCACCATGTTTCCCTGTGACTATACCAATCTCTCCCTTAGCATCACCACTTATAACTCTGGCTCTATTTCCAATACAGGAGAGTATATTCAGCGCATTACTCTCATCTCTATCCTTATTCCTTAAGCTTACTCCAGGTTCCACATGGTCTCCTGCCCATCCCAGTGCGGGGTCACCAACTCTTATATTGTATGTAATCCCTCCTAATGTTGGTAATACTAACCCTTTACCACTTGAGTTAACTCGATATGGTGAGACTATCGTTGGAGAAGAGATATCTCCCCATACTGATAACTTTACAAGTCTCTCTAGATTAAGCCTCATGGTCCCGTCTCCTTTCTACCCGGGGGTGGGGTATTGCTTATACGTCCCCCGAATTCTTATCTGTTCAGATTATTCCTTTGCCTTCTGATTTGCCATATAAGCACAAATAGCGATAACTGCTCCGACTATAATATGTAGCCATGCAGAAAATCCTCTTACACCTGCCAGTATCGGTACTATTATAGTTAATATGCCAATTATAACATTTATCCAGTTGTATATCATCTCATCTCACCCCCTTCCTCTTCTAAAAATCCCCACCCCACGAGTGAATTATATAGCACACCCTGTTTTTTGGCAAGATACGCAAGCTTCATCTAAAAGATGCTGATATGTTATAATTATCTCTGTAAAGAAAATGATTGACTAGGAGGATTAATTATGATCCCAGAGGATATTAAGTTTACTGATACTCACGAGTGGATAAGGATAGATGGTGAATATGGAATAATAGGTGTTACTCAGTATGGTTTTGAAAAACTTGCCGATGTGGTTTATATTGAATTGCCTGAGATAGGGACTAGGATAAAGCAGGGAGAGCCATTCGGTGTTATAGAATCGGTAAAAGCAGCTGTTGATCTTATAGCTCCAGTTTCAGGTATAGTTGAAGATGTAAATGAGTCTGCCAGGAGTTCACCGGAGACCCTTCCTGATGATCCCTATGGAGAGAGCTGGCTTATAAAGGTTAAAATTGAAGATCCATCTGAAGTTGAGAAACTTCTATCTTCTGCCGCTTATGAGGAGCTAATCAGAGAGTAATGGATTATATCCCACATCTCCCGGAAGATATAAGACATATGCTTGAAGCTTTAGGTTTGGATTCCGTCGATCAACTTTTCTCGGATATACCGGATAATCTAAAACTCAATAAAGAGATAGATATACCTGGAAGTATTAACGAGATAGAGCTGACTAGAATTATAAGAGAAATAAGTAACTTAAATAAAACGTCAGAGGATTTTCTATGGTTTTTGGGTGGGGGATGCTATAGACATTTCGTCCCACAGGCATTAAATGAAATTAGTCATAGACAGGAGTTCTACACATCATATACTCCATATCAGGCTGAATTAAGTCAAGGCACATTACAGACCTTCTTTGAATTTCAGACGTTGATCTGTGATCTTTTGCAGATGGAAGTTACAAATGATACCATGTATGATGGAGCTACTGCGACTGCAGAAGCGATGTTTATGGCTTGTAGCATTACAAAGAAAAATAAAGTACTGGTAGGCAGGTCATTGCATCCTGAATACAGGATGGTTCTGAATACGTACGCCAGAGCCAGAGGAATAAATATCGTGGAAGTACCTTTTGATGGGGATTCTGGGAGATTATCATTGGAATCTCTTGATAACCTTTTAGATGACTCTGCCTGTCTCATTTTTCAGACTCCAAACTTCTTTGGAGTCATAGAGGACCCAGATTTGTTTGAACCATTGGTTCACAGTAGAGATGCCTTTCTTATACCGGTAATAGTTGAACCATTATCGCTTGCCCTGATAAAGCCCCCTGGAGAGTATAATGCGGATATAGCTTGTGGTGACCTGCAATCATTTGGTCTGGGTATGAGATTTGGAGGTCCTTCGGCAGGCTTTCTGGCTACCAGTATGAAGTATATTCGGAGACTACCGGGCAGGATAGTAGGGATGACTGAAGATGCCGAAGGAAGAGTATCATATGCATTTGTCCTGCAGACAAGAGAACAGCACATAAGACGTGCTTCAGCTACCTCAAATATATGCTCTAATGAAGCACTCTGTGCGATAAAGGTTGCCATATATTTATCTCTGCTTGGGAAGGATGGATTGAAAGATTTAGCACTGCTCAATCATCATCTGGCTGATCTTGCGTATAAAGAGCTTAGAAGTTACTTTGATGGCCCTTTTTTCAATGAATTTTTAATCTCTCTGGACAGTCCATCCTCTAAGGTGAGGAACATCTTGAAAGATAAGAATATATTAACCCTTGATATCTCAAGGTGGTATCCTGAATTAGACAGGTCTATTCTGGTTACATTTACTGAGATTAACAGAAAAGATGATATATATACTCTTATAGAGGAGATTAAGCCATATGTTAGAAAAATCTCTCTTTGAGGAAAGAAAGTCAAGATCAACCAGATATGTAGACCCACCTGAAACTGAATTAGGTATCCCTGAGAATCTTATAAGAAAGACAGATTTAAAAAACTTCCCAGGTCTGAGTGAACCTGAAGTGGTCAGGCATTTTACAAATCTATCGGCTCTGAACTATGGAATTGATAATAATTTTTATCCTCTTGGCTCTTGCTCTATGAAATATAATCCCAAAATAAATGAGGCTTTAGCTGAGCTGGATGAGTTTGTAGACATCCATCCTTATATGGATGAGGAGTATGCTCAGGGAGCATTACAGATTATGTATGAGCTTGAAAGACTGCTATCTGAGATAACAGGTATGTATGAGTTTACTCTTCACCCATCTGCAGGAGCCCATGGTGAGTTAACAGGACTCTTCATAGCTAAAGCTTACTTTGATGACAGAAAAGAGAGAAGGAACCTGGTAATAGTTCCAGATTCTGCACATGGTACTAACCCCGCCAGTGCTGCTATGGCTGGTTTCAATGTGGTAGAAGTAAAGTCAGATAAAAGAGGGCTTATCTCTCCTTCTGCTATTCAACCTTATCTGAATGAGGACCTTGCCCTTATTATGCTTACAAACCCAAATACCTTGGGTTTATTTGAAGAGGATATAGAAGAGATAGCCAGGTTAACCCATAATGCCGGCGGGCTTTTATACTATGATGGGGCGAATCTCAATGGAATAATTGGTATTACCAGACCTGGCGATATGGGGTTTGATATTGTTCATTTGAATTTACATAAGACATTTTCAACACCTCACGGTGGAGGAGGACCGGGGTCTGGACCTGTAGGGGTAAAAGAATACCTTGCTCCGTTTTTACCGATTCCAAGAGTTATCCACAGTGATAATTGTTACATGTTAGATTACAACCTTCCAAAGTCTATAGGAAAGATAAAATGTTTCTATGGAAATTTTACCGTTCTGGTCAAGGCATATTGTTATATAAGGTTGCTTGGAAGAGAAAATCTGAGGTATATAGCTGAAATGGCAACTTTAAATGCCAATTATTTACAGGAGAGGTTAAGTGAAATTCTGGATATACCTTATAAAAGGCTGTGTAAACATGAGTTTGTAGCCTCTTTGAAATTTCTCAAAAATAGAGGGATAAGGGCATTAGATATCGCTAAAGCTCTGATTGATAAAGGGTTCCATCCACCAACCGTATACTTTCCTCTAATAGTAGAGGAAGCCATTATGATAGAACCTACAGAGACAGAATCTCTAGATACATTGGACAGATTTGTCGAGGCTTTAAAAGAGATACTGGATACTGCAGAATCTGATCCGTCTCTTGTAAAAGAATCTCCCAGAAGTCACCGGGTAAAAAGAGTAGACGAGGCAAAGGCATCCAGAATGTTAAGAGTCAGATGGTAATATGAGGGCATTAAAGACATTTTTCCTCTCTCTGATTACTGTTGTTCTTCTCCTTATCATCATTGTCTCCATATTTACTATAGTAGTTATAGTTCAGTATCTTCCAAACTTACCTGATCCGTCAACTCTTCTATACTATAATCCACCTGTAAAAACAACAATCTATGATGCTAAGGCTAAGCCTCTTGCAGAGCTTTATTCTGAAAAAAGAATAATAGTCCCGGCAAAAGATATCCCTGAATATCTTATGGATGCGGTAGTTGCTATTGAAGATGAGAGGTTCTATTCCCACACCGGGATAGACTTAAGAGGGATAGCAAGAGCACTGTACAGGGACTTAAAATATGGTGAACTTAGAGAAGGTGGCAGTACCATCACTCAACAGCTTGCCAGAAATGTATTTTTAACCCTGGAGAAAACGCCATCCCGTAAGATAATGGAAATTCTTCTAGCACTTAGAATAGAAACTACTCTATCCAAAGAAGAGATCCTGCATCTATATTTGAATATAATATATTTTGGTGAAGGCTGCTATGGGGTAGAATCGGCATCAAAAACATACTTTGGAAAGTCTGTAAAGAACCTCAATCTTGCTGAATGTGCCCTCCTGGCTGGTTTGATCAGGTCTCCAGAGAATTATTCTCCACTTAAAAATAAAGAGATGGCTATATCCAGGCAGAAGATTGTCCTCGGAAAGATGCTTCAGCTTGGATTTATAGATGAAGAAGAATATGAAAGGGCACTTAAAACAGAACTGAAATTTTCAACTAGTAAGGAAAGTTTATGGAAAGCCCCTTACTTTGTAGATTATGTATTATATATTGTTAAGAATGGTCTGGGGCTTAAAGATATAGAGAAAAATGGATTGAATATATATACAACACTAGATTTAGACCTGCAGAAAATAGCTGAGGATGTATTAAGGTCTGGGTTAGAGGAAGCTAAAAGTTATAATGTATCTCAGGGAGCA
>Ga0209508_1001718_pt1 | contig 16128 bp, 17 predicted proteins | sample AD_UKC129_MetaG_FD_184427 | JGI IMG/M metagenome (GOLD analysis project Ga0209508, IMG submission 184427) | Active sludge microbial communities of municipal wastewater-treating anaerobic digesters from Canada - AD_UKC129_MetaG (SPAdes) (version 2) | ecosystem: Engineered > Bioreactor > Anaerobic... | reverse complement strand
CTTCCTGCATTCCGCTTGTTCCAGCTTCAGTCTCCTTTGTTCCCTTTTTTTCGGCCGATGCTTCTTGCGTTTTCTCAGGGGTTGACAATGACGTCTCAACTGCTGTAAAATCGATCGATATGCTTGTAGGATACTGCCATCTCTTTAATGCTTCGCACATTTTCCTTCTAACCAGCTCTACTTTGATTATTGGCTTGGCACCGGCTCGAAGAGGGAGATTCATCACTTTCAAGAGCTTATCACCCCTATTTCTTTGGTACAGGCTTTGAGGTGTTCGTTATGCGATATTTCTCGGCTCTCTTTCGGTCCCAGACCTTTTCGCGGCCGCAGACACCGCAATAGTTGGATCCGCATTTCGTGCAGTGTAGCTGGGCTTCAGGGACTCTCGAACTGATTTGGCGGGTAAGGCGGCCTCCACAGTGCTTACACACCATTTCCCAACCTACAACGTACCAGATGTACTTGTAACCGTCATATTTCATGCAGAACGCACAGGAAGGCTTGTATTCACCGCTTTCGCCTTTAGGCGCTGTTGTTTGAGTTTGTTCAGCGGGTTTAGCGGCTTCAGCCTTTTCCTCTTCTTCTTTGATCTGCACATCGTCTAGTGGCTCGGCGGTCTCTTTGACTGTGAATGCTACTTCACCAACTCCAAAATGATCCTTTTTATCATAATCGAAATATCCACCCTCTGACGGCTTGAATTTAACATCTACGGTTGCGAATCCCTTCATGCAGCCGTCCAAGTGAGGGGAACAGACCGTGACGATCGCCCCATCAAGATCTCTAACGTAGCGGTACGCTTCGCGGGTCAATTCGATAAACTCGCATGAAAATTTGATCTCACGCGCTCGCCGTGGCCCTAGAAGGATGATTTGGCCTCTTTCGACTATTTTTTTCTCTATTGGCTCATAGCCCGTGTTAGAGGCAGGATTTACTTCAAAATCCTTCACCATGAACGGGACTCCGTTTATTGTGACTGTTGCACGGTCCTTATCCTTCTCCCAGTGCCGAATGGCCATCTTTATCCTCCAAGCTTATAGTAGTGCTTCTTTAGCCGTCCAGTAACGTAGTCCCTTTGCCACTATCCTTGCAGCTTCTTCTTCCGTTTTATCCCGAGCGTCGATCCGAATAGCCCCCTTTTCGAAGACGATCGTCCTATGCACAGCCCCACTACCAACACCAGTCTTCACATCGACTTTGACTGGAACAGGGGCGGCTGCACCGCCTATTCCTATTGCGCGGCCCAGAGCACCTAGCTTCTGGATATTTGCGGGATCTAAGTCAGGGAATTGAATGGTGAAGGACCCTAATTTCCCAGCATACTTGATGTAGAAAGGTGAGCTAGACCCTGCAAGGAGATTTGCTACATCAAAACCGATCCCGCCACTACCCCCTACACCTATACTAGCTACCCCACCAACGCCCACACCAACGCCACTCTTTCCTCCACCAGTGCTTCCAGGACCTTTCTCTTCAGCAGGTGTGCTATTCCACCCAAGCAACGCTTCGACAGCATCCCAAATAGCCTTTGCTACGTCGTCCCAGAGCTTTTTCAAGTCCCCTAGCGGTTTGAGGAGGTCTAGAACTTTATCTACAACCCATTTGATTGCGTCCCGCACTGAATTCCAGGCACTTACAAGCACATCCCGGATAAAGCTTGCTAGGCCTTTTAACTTATCCCAAAGACTCATTACGACCTTTCTGAAGCCTTCGCTAGTATTCCAAAGGTATAATAGCACTCCGATAACTGCTACGATCGCTATGAGAACGATCATGAGCGGATTAGCCGACATGGCAGCGTTTAGGAGCCATTGGCCGGCCGCGGCGATCTTTGAAGCGGCCCCGTACAGAAAATTCTTTGCTGCTCCTGCAGCGGTCACAGCAGCGCCCTTTATCCTAGAACCGATACCCGCAAGGGTGACTCTGTTTAAGCCCCACTGTGCAGAGGTCGCACCAGTTATAGAGCCCTTTAAGCGGTTGAATGATGATACAACACCACCAGGAATCCCCCTTATCCTGGAAATGGCACCGCTCAGCCTTGAACTCCTGCTTATAGCATCAGAGAGCCGCGTTCTTAAATCCGACAAGCCTGAGACGTTTATCCTTCCTCTGATGTCGGGCATTCTTATGCGGCTGAAAGCGTCTCTAAGGCGGCCGCTAACGTCTGGAAGGCTTATACGACTGAAAGCGTCCTTGGCTTTGTCCCCAACGCTGCTTAGAGCGTCCTTGATTGATGACAGCTTGTCTTTTACCTTATCAAGCGATGGGAGAGCGTCTTTAACCTTACTAGCAAATTCCCCCGCTTTATCGGGTAATTTTGATAAAACGTCCTTAGCTCTGCTCAACGCTCCTCTAAGCTTGTCAGAATTCGATATAACGTCTTTTAGCTTTCCTCCAGCCCATATTAGCGGGCTGAAGGCCATTTTGAGAAGCCCTCCAATCAAGCCAAGAGAGCCCGTGAAAGCTATAAAGAAACCGCCTATAACAAGGGCTTTTGAAAGGAGGCCTCCATGAGTGGCATCTAAGGTGTTAAACACTTCTAATATCTTTTCGATGACTGGGAGCACTTGAGTGCCTAGTATTATCAACTGTTCTTCTATTCTTCCTTTCGCTTCCTCATATTTAATCGCAGCAGCGTCTAAATTACTTATATTCTTATATCCCGCATCCCTTAGAGCCTCATCCAACGCTTTGATTCTCTCCTCGACTGTGGCCTGATCTTTGAGCTTATCTATCTGACCTTTGATGATACTGTCTCTCTCTAGTTGAGCAGTGTTCCCTGTGAGGATATATTCGATTACGTCGTGCTGAGCTTCGATTAAAGGCTTATGCGCCTTCATAGAAGCTATATAATAGTCTGAGGCCGCAGCTCCTAGCTGCCTAACTGAATCTGCGGTTATATTTGTTTGCTTTGATATAGCCCCCGACAGCAGCTCATCAATAAATGAAGAGGGCGCAGGACTTTTCATATTCACTTCAGATATCACTCTTGAGAATTCTTTTGCCTTTTCAGCCCCCACTTTGGTCCTCATCCATGCTTCTGAGAGCTGTCTATTCATAGCACCCCCTATAGAGGTCCCAGTCATCTCAAGCAAGCCAAAGCCCGCGATAAGATTCGATATTGAGCCACCCAAGGTGTCCATGGACTCTATTAAGCTTGAAACGTGCGATCTGATGCTGGACATGGCAGAGACACATGCACTTCCCAAACTCTTGAAAGCGCCCGATACTCTGCTGCCCATTGACGTTGCGGTGCTTGCTGTTGTGTTCAATGTTGTGTTAACTCCTCGCAAGGACGAATTTGCTGTTCCAGACGACGCTGAAATGGCCGATCCCATTTTGGTGGCCGCATTACCTGCCGTCGCCGCAGCGGCTGCATTTGCTTGGAGCGATGACTGAACGGTGGCAAGTGATGAATTAGCAGCTAGCGATGAGCTTGTGAACTGAGAGCCCATGGAAGAGGCGTGCGAGGCCGTTGAGGTAACGGCTGAGTTTATTCTACGGAGTGCGGCGCTCACGTTCTCCGTTGCACGGATTCTAACAAGGAGGTCTGTTGCGGGCATAAGTCTACACGTCTAATTTGCTTTTCAGTCTATTTCTCTCTTCTTTTAGTTTTTCATACTCTTCAGCTTCATGTAGTAGCTTGAGATAGTGATATACGTAGAGAGCAAAGATGTCTTTCTCATATTTGTGCTTTATGACTTTGGCTGGCCGCCAGCCAAGGTCTCTGCAGATTCTGCGGATAACCTCAAATTCTGCTGACTTTATTAAGACGAAACAGCCGATCCGTTTCTTCTTTTGAGAATCCGAGGGCGTCTAACGTTTTGATTAGAGCGACGGTTTGTAAGGCGGTTGGCTGGGCTTTCCAGAACTCTAAGGCCTTCTTTTTGTCTTCTGGGGGTGAGAGGAAGGTTGCGAGGAATTTGGCGGTTTTTTCGGCTTCTTTTGCAAAGTTTTTCAATCTGAGCTGATCAAGCTTTAACATCAATTCTAAGTACTCTTCTTCCTCCTTTTCATTTTGGATCGTGCCTGCAAGGCCTTTCTGGAGTTTGGCGCGTTCTGAGGCTGTTAATTCCCCAAGGAGGCGTTCATCCATATTCACGACCGAGAGATCGTCGCCGGCCTCAATGGGCTTCACTTTGAATTCGAGGACGTAATCGCCCGTGTCTATCCTAACCCTCCTCTCTCTGTCGGGATTGAAGACTTCGAGGAGCTCACGTTCAGTTTTCAGTATAACTTTGAAGTCTTCTAAGTCTTTGAGAGTTTTTTCGAGCTTATCTCTTGCTTTTTTGCTTGTGATTGTTTTCTTGATTTTGTCTTTGTATTTGATGAACAGCTTTCTGAGCTGCTTGATTTTCAGATCATCGTCTGCTTTTACGCTCCCTTCCTCAAGTTCTTTCACAAGAGCTCTTTCTTCTTTGTTTAAGTCGATTTCTTTCAGTGCTGGTAAAAATTGTTTTTTGGCGAGCTGCATGAGTGTTTCTTTTGCTATTTGATCTTCTGTTTTACCTTCCAATGCTAAGATACCTCCTTAGATGTTCTCCCCACGGCAAGGGGGTTGGGAGGGCGTCGAATCCGACGCCCGGGGGGCTCTCACACTTTGAATGCTGGAGATTCTTCAATTAACTGTGGTGCTAGGACTTCAAAGCCGTAATGAGATGCTAATTTCCATTTCTGGGAGCCTGGTTCGTTGATTTTGAATTCTGTGTCGGTATCGAGGCTGCTGCAGCCGTAGAAGCGCATAGCTTCTATGAATTTTGCCTGGGACTCAGAATATGCCCATATCGAGATTGTCAGGTTATGGTTGTCTTCCATTTGGTCTAGCTGGCGTTTATAGGGCAGCTCGTGTATAAGCATGTCGTCAAATTCAAGCTCTACTTTAAACTCCCCGTCAACGACGAGAGAAGGGAAGGGGCCGTTCGTGTACACTGCTTTTTGGTCTCTCTTGGTTGAGATTTTGAGTTTGCTTGCGTGGATCTGTACGGTTTTGTTTTTGGTCTTGGCGACGAAGTAGGCGAGGCCCCCGCCGTAAATGACTTTTGGAAGTTTTGCTTTTGCGGATGTGGCCAATATGATCACCCCATGCCTTTTTTAGGATTCTGCTGGTACGTATGAGCCTGGTGCGCTAATCTTTGTTCGTATCATGACTTGTTCGATGCTCTCGGGCGGTATTATGCCGAGTTCGATGTCCAGGACGTTTGGTTGGTTTGGATCGACGTATGCGTCGACCGATCCTCCGTTAATCGTCCCTTGGCTTGTTTCTCTTGCTATTATTGACTCTCCACTGCTTTTAACGACATTGGCAGCGTCTTCAGTGGCAAATTCATAAATCATTGAAGATGCTTCTTCTATGATCTGTTTCGCAACATAATCGCACGCTATTCTTGCGTAGAGCGTCGAATCGATCGGCCTTTGACCATTCGGGTCTTTTCTGTACGCCGTTGACACAGGCCACACTGGACCGTAACGGGTTGCGCTCCTTGGCTTAAACAGCCAATCACAGTTTATACCAGCTTCTTTCAGCTTTGCAAGGTCGGACCATGGCCTTTTCAAGATATAGCCGCTTGGTATTGTCTTATATGTGTGTTTACCGGGGTTTTCCCAGGGGTATGTGCCAGCAACGAGCCCAGCAAACCCCGTCAGGTTATTGGGGTTGTCATAAAGGCTCACTCGCGAAGTTCGGATGTAAGAGTAGTTCCCAGTATTCGTCATGTCTGTGAGGTCTATTAGCTGATCAACGGTCGCTGAGGACGGCGTTGAAGCATAGGCTATCGTTAAGCGTGGATAATTGGTGTAGCCGGCGATAGGATCCCCGTGAGCCATTTTGTAGACATGTTCGTCGACTTTACTCATTAAAAACGTGAATGCGTTGGGGTATTCTGTTCCTTCGAAAGTTACGGAGTCTAATCCGACTTTGTCGCCCGCATCTAAGTAGATTTCCATATCAATGTGGTCATCTTCGTTTGCAAGCAAATCCGCGGCCTGTAAGTACCTTTCTATGATCTCGGCGACTGATAGAGTCGTTGTATCGCCGATATCGACCACGTAGATGTGGTCTACGGGGCAGCGCTGGATGTCGTGGCAGATCCTGGCCTCGTAGAGGAATTGTGCGACTGCTGCGAGGAGTCGGCCGCCCTCGTCCGTGCTTTCAAATTCTCCTCTGATCTCGGGGAAGTATTCAATCCTTTGCACTTTCATGTCGCTTGGATCGCTTATTTCTATGTTGGATGAGCCTATTATGGCCGCTATCTTTCCCTCGCCTTGGCAACGGGGAATCTGCTCAACCCCCTCTGGGAAATAGATTACACCAGGAAGTCCCATCCCTTTTCACCTCAAAAAAGGTCTATTTTTCCTTATTTTCTGTTATCGTCTATTTTTTTGTTCTTTCAGTCTTTTAGAACCTTGAAGCCCGTGTAGAGCGGAGCAACGTCACCTTCTGTCTGCTTTATGATAATCACGATCTCTTGACGCGCAATATAGACTGGCGGCTTATGATTGGCGTCTAAATCATGATCCCACCTTCCGATTTGGATGCTGAAGACATTGAAGTCGTGTAAGGGTGATGTTGGGCCTCTGAAGTTTGGAGACTCCTCATCTACCACATTCCAGTAAGGACAGGCCGCGAACGGGCTGTCAGCGGAGTGTATGCGGCGTGCATCACACTCTCGCATCGTCTCTGCACAATTTGATTCATGATACTTTCTACAGAATATGTAATGATTTCTCTGAGCTTTGCGGGTGAGGTCTATGACTTGTTGAAGGATTTCATCGCGTTCTTTCACTGTGTTAGCATAGATTAAGATGTCTATTGTGTATTCATGCAGTCTCATCACAGATCTCTTGACTGTAGAGCCATCCACAGCTGCGAAAGTGGAGAGGGTGTATGGGAGCTGTCTGTTATGTGTTAGGTGGAATGTGATGAACGGGAGCTCGATCTTCTCTTTTAATTTGACGATAACTGGTATTATCTGCTCATCTACCTTGACACGGTCTTTGAGAATGTATTGAAAAAAGCTTATAGGGTCTAATTCGCTCATCAGAACAATCTCCTTGCGAAATCTCCTAATTTAGCCCTTAACTTGCCCCTTGCAATGTATTCGTCCACAATCCGCTTGTGATATGGTCTTGGAGCCACTCTACCGGGGCCGCCAAGTGCCCTGCGGGAGTAGGACCCGCCATACACTTTATGCAGCAAGTAGAACCAGTATCTACGCTGTCCAGGGGTTACAAGAGTTCTGTGGCCCCGTATAACTAACCATGCAAGATGATATGCTCCTACTCTCTTTCTTGAAACCACGCCAGCAGAGCCGCCGCCAATATTAACTGCTTGGTGAGAGGCCCGCAAACTACCAGTGTCGACAGGAACGTGGGGCGAATAGCGAAAATCTTTTGTTAAGTCCCTGGCTATGTCGTATGCCAGCTCATCAGCCGCCTTTGTGGCTTTCCTTGCCATTGCACTGATTTTTTCTTTTCCGATCACTTCTATGCTGACCTTCATTGAAAAAACAACCCCCGGTTAAGCCTCTGGGAGAATTGGAGGCTTATCTTCCTCCTGTCGCTGTAATGTGACCTTCTGGTAGCCTAACAGCTTATAGTGGTGCGGTTGTGAGTTAACTCTAAGAATGAAGTCGTATCCGTCGACTTCGACCCGGTCGTCGTATTGTATGTCGACGTCAGTCGGCAAGTACAAGCGATAGAGGCTGATTTCCTTATCCCCGTACTCTTGAAGCTTCTCTTGGTCCCCGGCCCTCTGAAAATCCCCCATTACTTCAGCGATGAGTTTTAATTTGTCCTCTTTTTCGCCGTAGTATTGGGCTTCTTCGTCTTCTACAAGCCTGTAGATTCGTATTTTGTGCGTTTTGAAGGCTGGGATCATGCTATATCATCTATAGACTATTTTTACTCTCTCTTTAAAGGGAAGGGTGACAGGAAATCGGAGTATACCGTCTTTGAAGATGTAGTCGGCGACTTCAAGGCCCTCCGGCCTCTTCCTGGGGATTATTGTGACTGAGACCACTTCCTTGGCGTCCATTGGGATGCCAGAGCCGTCTGTGTAAATTATGAGGGTTTTCAGCCTGTCCCCTGCCTTCTTTGCCTCAGCCCTTTGAGCTCCTTTGGTTTTGCTCTTTTCGCTTTTTCTTGCCTCCTTTTTAGCCATCTCCTTCAATCCTCCGCTCTATCTTACAATCTGAGGTGCTAATTCGATTATACTCACAGTCACGGGGAGATCTACCATTTTGAGGTTTATGCTGCTCACATCGATCAGATCAAAGACAAAGACAGTGTTTGTAGGCAGCGTAGCGTAGTCCGTTTGATCGTCGAAGTTTATTTTGAATAACTCATCATCTCCACTCGCCACTATCAAAACACGGACTGGATTGAGGGGTGTTGACAATTCGTAGGAATCTTCGGGTGTTGTGGACGAAAGGGAGATTGTTGAGGGCTCTGTTGGTGTGTGGTATACTCTGCCCGTGTTGACTTTTAAGTTGCCTCCACTGTCCTTTTGGAGAATCCCAAGCTGATCGTCCAATATTGTGTATATGCGGCCTTCTGAGTCGACTTTTATCGGTCTAAAGGTCCCTACGCTTTCTTCTCCACCAATGAGCGGCATACGTGCACTCTCCTTCTGATTACGTTATTATAATTCGTCAAAAAACTCACTCCAGTCAAATCCTACCCTCTTCACACTTCCATCGGACATTTTCCACTCTGTTCCGCTTGTGAACGCTTTAATGCCTATGATTTTCCTCAGATACTTCTTGTAGAGTTGATAATAATCAAGGGACGTGCCTGGATCCTCCACTTTGCTGGTAGCCCCTTCAGAGTACGTTATTGTGATGTCGCCTTCTTTGATCGACTTTACCCCAGATAGCGTCTGATATTCGAGCTTATCGTTGTATTGGAGCCATGCGAGCATCCCATAGACAACGCACATCTTAGCGTTGTAGTCTGAGTCGGGGAGGGAGGGATTGATCCTCCTAATCTGATTCTCAATGTCTCCCATCTTCCATTCGATATACGAGAGATTTTCTTCGATGAATTCGTCTGTGAGACGCCCAACGATCTTCACGTCCTCAATAGAAGCGAATGCCACGCCCCTCCCCCCATACAAGCGTAGATTTTAGGATTTTAAGAGCACAACGGTGTAGGTGACGCTTTTTCCTTCGCCAAGAGCTTCTCCAATCGTCAATTCAACTTTCTTGTTCTGAGCGTCTATTCCAACAGATTCTACAGGGATAGCTCCGGCCCCTCCATCTACACCAGACTGAAAGACTCCCAAAATCTCTGAGTTTGCGTCTGCGATGCTTGCTGAGCCAGAAGTCTCCGTTCCACTTATTACTACCTGAACGACTTCAAGATCAACCTTCGATTTGGTTATAGCCTTGTCATCTATCCTGGCTGTGGTCACGCCCTTTTCAGCGATCTTCGATGCCGTCACAGCCCCATTAGAGATCTTTTGCCCAGTTACTGCACCGTCTTTAATGTGCTTTGTTTCGATTGCGCCTTCTCCGATCTCAGACCCGCTTTCGACGGACTCAAGGGCCTTGAATAAGGCTTTCATCCGTCCTCTGCGACTGAATAGTAATTTCCTGAGTTCTGCGTCCAATTTTCATCACCTTGAACAAAAAGAAAAGGGGGCGTTTCTTTAGGGTTCTGGCTCAGTTATTAGTGCTGTCACAGCGCCGTTAATATCAGCGTACGTACAGCCAGCCCTTGTTGTTAGCACGTGTTCTACCTGCCTCTTTCGAGCCACCCTGTCCGATTCGACCGTTATCTCCCTGTAAACGCCCCAGACCATGTTGTCTGGTCTTGAGAGGAGTGCTATGCGTCCCGTATGTTCTGTGGCTGTTGTATCGTCAAGGACTGGCACATGGACGACTGGAATGCCGTCGAATGCAAGCTGGCCCCTACCAAGAAGGGCCTCATCGCCGAGGACGGTTTCTCTGGCGGATAATTGCTCCCTGTAGGCTTTGTGGGTTTTCCAATCAACGTAGAACCTTGCCTCATTCCTCTTTATCAGATATCGCTTGTCTATAGCTTCCATCATAGCGTCAAACATGTCGAGTGGGAAGTCCTCGCCGTCAGGGTTGAAATCAGCGCTGTTGTTGTTGTGTGTGTACCCGTAAACTTTGTTTCCTGCGAGGGTGGCCCAGCCATCCATTGCTTTGAGGAGTAAGGGTGCGCCAGCGCCTAGGCTGGTGTCCCCGAACACGAAAGCTTCTTCTAGGCCAAGCGAAGCGCTCTTAGCCAGCATAGAGACTATCCGCTCTTCGAAACCCGGCCCTTCGATGGTATCCTCAAGCGTATCGTAGTCTATCGTCACTCCAAGCACAAATTCCTTTGCGTTTATGACGTTTTGCTGTATGAAGCCGCTAAGAGACATTTCGTCGACTCCATCCGTTTCTCCAGGGATTACCTTGACTTCCTGGCCGTCAATCGTCGCCCGGCCGGGGTAGAGGTAGCCGGTTGGCGTATCAATGGCTGCTATCTCTTTTTGGAAGCTTTTCATCCTTTCCATTCTTGCTTCGTCAAGAATAACAGTGTTCTGCTGCACAACTTCGACGAAAGTGGCTAATTGCTCCATTACCTTTAATCCGCCGGTTATTTCGGCGTTATCGACGATTTTAAAGACTTTGTGCGCGTTTAAGTATTCGTGTAGATCCATACCGATCACCTTAAAAAACCGATTTTATTCTTTCTTTAGTCTTCTGCCGAATGGATCTCGGCCTATTCTAGTATAGAAGTCGTCAGGACCCTCTTTTTGGCCTGGCTCCTTCAATTTTTGAGTTTCACCAGTTGCGAGGAATTTTTTTTCGACTTTCCCAATTTCTTCCCTGATATTGCTAATTTTTTCGTCCAATTTCTTCATTGCTTTCTCTATTTGCTTAGTAACTAGTTTTTCAAACTCTTCTTCGGATTTGGGGGTCTCTTGTTTTTCCTTTTTTTCAGGGGCTTTGTTTCCTTCGCCTTCCTCAGCATCTTCTTTTTTTTCGGGCGTAGGATACGCGTGTTCACCTTTAAGAAACTTTAAAAGCTTCTTGGCCGCTTCTTTGACTTCTTCAGGCGTGTCTTTGGATTCAACGATTTCCTGTAGCGTCTTTTCCATATCAGCGTTCTTTGCGGTCTTTTCTGGGGGTGCGTAGGCGTAGCCCATCACAGCGGACTCTATTTGGGCCATGGCTTGCTCTAAGAGCTTCATTGCTTCTTGCATCATTTTAAGGGCGTCCTGCCCTTCATCGGCTTGTTTTTCTTTTTTCTCAGGCACTTTGCCCACCTCATCTTTGTCTCTTTTTAAAATAATCCATTGAGCATCGGGCACGGCCGGATTATCGACCAGTGCAACCTCATAAACTTTCAAATCTCTCAATTCGTTGGGCTTTCCGCCCTCAACATCCTCATCATCGCCCTTTTGAGATTTCGCAACTGCAAATTTTGGTTTAGGGTTACAACCCATACAGTATCCTCCAATGGAAATTCCTTTTATCGTGCCTTTTTTGACCTCATTCCAGATGTCATCATTGTAGATTTTAAATCCGAGCATCCAGGTGCCTGCTGGCAGCTCAACACCCTTTATTCTCATTGGTTGGCGGAGAATATACGATTCTACGACTGCGACGTCCTTTTTCTCAAGAGGGATCTCATGCATGTATGTAATCATCTGATACCACGCCATAAAGTCATGCGCAGTCTCTTCTATCTCCTCTGCCGTAATGAACTCACCATCTTTGTCTACTTTGTCCGGGACGAGTGCTGGTGCTAGTGCGAAGCGTTTCTCCTTGTCAACCTTGACTATTGGGGTGGTAAACTTCTTACCATCAGCCTTTGCACGTTTCTCAACCTCATATTTGTCCACTTCGATCAGCTCCGGTTTTGAGCCCGGTTTAGCCCAAATTAGGTGTTTTTGGCCTTTTTTCTTCAATTCTTTGATAACGTCTCCAAGATCGTTTTTTTCGGCGTAGGGCGTTTGATCCTTCGGTTTTTCAATAAGCCAAACTCTCTGCCCTCCGACTGGAGCATACTCAATAATATACCGGCCTTTCAGCTTTTTACCGTGCAGGAAGATTTCAAACATGTGCTCACGCCACACCCCAATCTCATAGTCACCATGGTCGATAGCGAAGAATTTTGAGTATTTTCTGCTTGTGCTCCCTACGCCGCCTGGTTCGCTGATATGGGGCTTGTTTACGCCGACTTTGAGCCATTCCTTTGGCTGTGGCAGCTTAAACGCTCCTTGAAGCTTCCTGTCCCCCAGTTTAAATAGTAGAGAGCCTCCAGCCTCTTTATTTTCCTTTGTCTCGCCTAAAAAGACCGAAAATCCCCAGAGATGGTCGTTGGCAGTGAATCTCATGTCGGCATGGACTGAGTGATCTGTTTCAAGCAATTCCTCATTAGAGAGCCTTGTTTCCTCTTCGTTAAGGCCTCTCCAGTGGTGTTGGACTACGAAACGGCCTCTCCCGGATTTTGGGAAGTTTTTCCACCAGTTCTCAGCCCAATATCTTGCGGCGGCCTCTCCCCGCGTTTCAATCTCATCATCTTCTTCTTTGAGAAGCTCTTTGAGCCCCTCAAGGCCGTGGAGGTCGTAGAATAGTTTGATTGTTTGTCTAATGTCTTTTGTCTTGTGATGCAGGTTGAAGTAGAGCTTCTTGTATAATTTCATCTCGTCTGAGATCGGCTTATAGTCTCTGAGGAATTCTTCTTGCTTCTTGTTGAGTTTCCAGTTCGATTTGAGGAGCTTTCGGACAATGGAGCTGTCTATGATCTTTTTTCTTTTTCGCGTGTCTTGTAGAACTCCTGAGCGACCTGCGATGTCTATTGCCTGTCCTGCGGTGTATGGTTCCTTCCTAGCCTTATCGACGTCCTGTGGCATCCCCACAACCCATGCCAGGACCTCACCATCCTTCTCTTCCTTAATGATGATCTCTCCAACCCAGACAGTGATTATATCCCCTTCTTCTGCCTTGAAGTTGGCGTTCATGGACCATCCGAGGTCCACATACTCTCTGCCCTTGAATTCAGTTGTGTTTTTGAATTCTAAGCTGCCTGGGAGGAGCCCGCAGCGGAAGGAGTAAGATCCGTCCTTATTTTCCCTTGTTTCTAAGACTATCGTTTTGATCTCTGCTGCAAGCTTAACCTTTGCCAAGGCGTCTGTAGCCCCTTTTAGGTTATAGGGTGCTTCAAGGTCCTTCACTACGATGCCCTCGCTCATATATTCCTTGGAGTATTTTTTCCAGGCTTTTTGAAGGTCTTTCATTGATTTCACTGGCATTTGTTCAGTAATAGCAAAAATGACATCGTTTGCTTCGATATTTTTGAAATATTTGTTATAGAGTTTTTCAAGTGCTTTTCTCCGTTCTTCGAACGGCTTTTCATGGATGTCGCCACCAGCGTCCTCTATGTAGAGAGCGTCGAATAGTGTGATGACAACTCTGGCATTTGGGGGGATTTCTGGCTTCTTTGAGGTTAATGTCATCAGTTTGGTTCTTGGCCAGCGTTTCCCGCCTTCTACGATGCCGATATCGCAATCAAGGATGAAATCAGTGTCTATTCTCTTGAGGGCGTCCTCTAAGCCTGGGATCTTGTGTATTTTTTCGTCTTTGGTGTCTTCGAAGCGTAGGCTTGCTTTTTCTCCTTTCTTTTGCAGTATCGCTCTGAATCCGTTCAGTTTGATCTCTGCGACGCTGTTAGGATGTTTTTTCAGCCAGTCGCCTAGCTCTTCTGGTTTGAAGGCCTCAGTGCCTGCGTTATACAGTTTCATGGCGGGCTTCTGGGGTGTAAACTCGGCCGTTATGGGCTGGAGCCCTCCAGCTTCCTTCTTACCCTTTTCTTTGCGGTTTGCGGGCTTTCTTAGTATGCCCTTCACATATTTGAGCTTGCCTTTAGAAATTTCTTCTAGTTCCACTATTTCGAATTTGGGCCTGTCTTCTAGTAGTTCTTCGTTAGTCCAGAAGTAGAATGACTCCTTTACCCAGTAGGATTTGTGGTCGGGGTGTGCGAAGGCTCCGGGGCCTTCTGCACTTGGGACTTCGAATATGAACAGGCCGCCGGGCTTCAATACCCTGTGGACTTCTTTCATGATCTTTTCTTTGTCGCTGAGGTGCTCTAGGACGTGGAATGCGAGGATCTTGTCGACTGATTCGTCTTCGAAGGGGATGCCATCCTCTAGGTCGTGTACTATGTCAGGTTCGTGCTCTTTGTTCTTATCTATGCAAATAACACCCTCACGTTTGTTTTCACCACAACCAAGTTCGACTACGACAGGGTCTTTAGAGCTTATTTTTGAGATGATTTTCTTGATTCCATCTCTGAGCCTTTTTTTAATCTCTTCGATCCTGCTCATGGATTTTCTCCGAAGAACAAGGTCGTACAGTGGGATGTAGTCGTCATGGGGACCTTGAGGGTTGTTAATAATGTGTAGGGGCTCTTTCCTTGGGGCTATGGCTTTTCGAAGCGGTAAATAGATGTTTTCATATTGTATGAGATACTTGTTATCTTTGAGCTCTGACCGCACAAGAATGTCAATATCACCATATTCTTCCTTCTTTACGCTTGAACCAACTATAGAAATGAAATCGGGGGTAACGACCACTTCTTTGGGCAGTTTTTCAAAATCTATGGGTGTTTTGGCTTTTTTCAGTTCTTTGTCTAGATCGTCGTGTACGTTGTGTTTCATGTTTCTACGCTGCATCTCTGACACGATTAGATGATGAGCGTTAACCAGATCCTCCAGATTTAGTTCTTCACCGCCACCGTCTCTTATTTGGGGGTATAGCTGGTGGCAGCGTCGGTGCAGGCTCAGCAACTCTTTATCATCAACTTTTTCCAGTCGATCAGGTGTGATTTCTTTTATTTTCATAAATAGCACCTTCCCCATCTACCTTCTAGGTAATTGAAGCCAATTAGCGTCTCTAGAAGCCACAGGGACAATAGTACATCTGCAATTTGGATGCATCGGGATCAGGTCCTTGATTTCAGGATCAGACGCCTGGAAAATCATCCCCTCGAATTTTAAGCATCTTCGACAAACCCTGGAGTCCCCTGCGGTCACATACATGACTTGTTGCACTCCAGCGGCTTGAAATGCCTCCAATTTGGCCATGTGGGCCGCTGCTGAGAGTTCTGTTCTTGCGATGCGCTCAAATTGATAGCTTAGACGCGACCAGTCCTCTCCCGCAGGCTTCAGCCTAGAGAGGATCCTGTTGGCGATATCCCGGGCAGCCACCTCTCGTGCTTTCATCTCTTGTATTATATCTCCAAGGCTCGCCGCCAATCGGCCAGGCACGGCCGACAACGCCGGCTTTGCAAAATCTAAGAATCTTGCATTGAGCTTTCCGGTATCGGCGCCAGGAACTATGAAGGATGATGGTGTAAGGTTCAATGAGGAAAGCATAGAGTTAATGGACGTCTGGTACGTCTTCTCAAATGTCCCCGCCATCCTGGAGCGGAGCGTTTCTTCAACTGGCCCCGCTCGCTTCCTGTAAGCGGCTGCGATGGCTAATAAGAGGAGTATGTCTTCTTTGTCAAGGTCTAACAGCTCCAGCTCTCTCTGAAGCTCCTCATCTTCCTCTGTTTCGTCAATTGCCTGTTTTCTTTTCTTCTGGTTGGCAACCCAGGCTTCTACAAGCTTTTTGATTTCGGGGTACGCTCCTTTGGCAATTTCCTCAACAACGCCCAGAACATTCTTGGTTTCTTCTAGGACAAGGCGTCTGGTCGTCTTATAATCAGTAGAGGGGTTGATGAGGGGCTTGACCTTCAAACGCAAAGATAACGCTTTTAATTCGCGGATGGTGTCGTTAATGTCGTCGATTAGGTCTTTCATCAGTTTTCCTCAAGTCTTTTCTCTATCTTTGTTTTTAGAGCTTCAAGAGTCTCTATGGCCTTGTTTATCATTTCTTCTTCGACGGGGGCTTCGATCGGCTGTCCTTTAATGTAATGGCAGTTCATGAGCGGGTGGTCTGATGGTTGGATGTTGTACCGGCCGCTGAATCGCTTAATAAGCTCGTTTGGGGTCATAGCACCGGCTTCGAACAATTTCAGGCAGTTTTGCAGGTCTTCATCGTCTTCTTCAACATCAACATTTCTGAATCTAAACTCCCAATCTTGCGAGTTAAAGCCTCTAGGGTCTCTGAT
>Ga0209508_1001717_pt1 | contig 16137 bp, 14 predicted proteins | sample AD_UKC129_MetaG_FD_184427 | JGI IMG/M metagenome (GOLD analysis project Ga0209508, IMG submission 184427) | Active sludge microbial communities of municipal wastewater-treating anaerobic digesters from Canada - AD_UKC129_MetaG (SPAdes) (version 2) | ecosystem: Engineered > Bioreactor > Anaerobic... | reverse complement strand
CGATATTTGATAATTTGCATTCCTGCAAAACATTATGGCCTCATCCCTTTCCCTAGGATTTGATACCATTATTATATCATATTTTGCTATATTTGTTTATATTTTCTAGCTTTTTGTGGGACAATCATATTTTCATTATTTATTTCTTTATACTTTGCTGCAATTTTTTTTCTTCATTTCGGTCAGAATGTTTTATTGATTTACTTTCTATAAAACCGGATTTTATTATTAAGCCCTCCTGGACATAATCCTTTGCCGGCTGGACATTTTGCTCAAACTTAAATAAATTTTTCGTTTTTTCGGAAATCTCAACATTTCGTATAAGTGACTTGCTAAGCAGAGCATTATTTATTGCATGATACACAGCTCTAAAAATTGTCTGTTCATCGGAAAAACGCACTTCCATCTTTGTGGGATGTACATTTACATCCACAAAAATGGGATTAATTTTTATTTGCAGCACAACAAATGGAAATTTGTTTTTCATGAGGTATGTCTTATATGCCTCGTCAATTGCAGAAAATATAGTCTTATTTCTTATATATCTTCCATTTATATATATCGACTGATAATTCCTGGTGGATCTTGCTATCTCAGGTTTACCTGCATACCCGAATATTTCAACTTTTTCGTCCTTATATCTGACTTCCAATACTTCTTTTGCGGTTTCCTTGCCGTAGAGGCTGAAAATTGTACTTAAAAGATCATTATTTCCCGGGGTATGTATAACACAGTTCCGGTTGTTCACAAGTTTTATTGATATATGAGGATTTCCCAATGCAATCCGGTTGACAATATCGGATACATATCCCGCTTCTGTTGTATCCTTTTTAAGAAATTTAAATCGGGCAGGAGTGTTGTAAAATAAATCCCGTACAATGAAAGTAGTTCCGACAGGACATCCTGTCTGTCTAACTTCCTTTACCACTCCTCCCTGTATTTTTATGTACTTGCCGTAAGGCTTTTCTTTAACCCTTGTGGTAAGCTCCACCAATGACACTGAAGCTATACTAGCAAGCGCTTCTCCTCTGAATCCAAGAGTGTAGATGGACTCTAAATCATCGGCTTTTCTTATCTTGCTTGTAGAATGCCTTTCAAAGGCAATTTCCACATCATCTTCATCAATACCCGAACCGTTGTCTACAACCTTAATCATTGAAATTCCGCCGTTATTTATTTCAATGGAAATATTTGAACTGCCGGCATCAATCGAGTTTTCTACCAATTCCTTTACCACCGATGCCGGCCTTTCCACTACTTCACCTGCTGCTATTTGGTTTGCAGTATTTTCGTCAAGTATAACAATTTTGCCCATATCAAGACCGTCCATTCTAGAATATAAATGAAAAAATCAAAAAACAAATTTTACCATATTTAAGTGTTTACCTTCTTTTGCAAATTATACAATATATTCAAAGCATCAAGAGGCGTCAGGGTACTTACATCAATATTTCTTAACTCTTTTAAAACTTCATCATGGCTTCTTTGCTGAGCATTGAAGGAAAACACATCAATTTGACCTTCAATAGGCTTTAAAGCTCTTTTAAACCTTACATCCCTTTTGTTTATATCCGATTCTTCAAGCTCCTTCAAAATTTCCTTTGCCCTGTTTATCACCGGTGCCGGAACACCTGCCAGTCTTGCAACCTGTACACCATAGCTGTTATCGGCACCGCCCCGGATTATTTTCCTTAAGAATATTATATCTTCGCCTTTTTCTTCAACCGATATACAGTAATTTTTAACACCGTCTATGGAACCCTCAAGTTCGGTAAGTTCATGGTAGTGGGTTGCAAATAGGGTTCTTGCACCTAACTTTTTCTTGTCACTGATGTGCTCTATTACAGACCATGCTATGCTAAGGCCGTCATAGGTACTGGTTCCCCTTCCTATTTCATCCAATATCAAGAGACTTTTTGAAGTGGCATTGTTTAAAATATTTGCTACTTCGCTCATTTCCACCATAAATGTACTCTGACCGGCAGCAAGATCGTCGGAAGCTCCTACCCTGGTAAATATTCTGTCGGCAATTCCAATAACCGCACTTTTTGCAGGTACAAAACTTCCTATTTGAGCCATCAGCACAATCAGCGCAACCTGGCGCATATAGGTAGATTTACCTGCCATATTGGGTCCCGTTATTATTGCAATTTGATTGTCAGCCATATCGAGATATGTATCATTGGGTACAAAGGCACCCTGGTCAATTACCTTTTCTACAACGGGATGTCTTCCGTCAATTATATGAATCACATCTTCATTGTTCACTTCCGGCATGGTATAGGATTCTCGGTCAGCCACCTCTGCCAACGAACATATCACATCAATTTGCGCCAAAGCTTTTGCTGTTCTTTTAATCCTGTTTATCTCAGAGGCCACTTTGCTTCTAACCTCAACAAATAGCTGGTATTCAAGTTCAACAAGCCTGTCCTCCGCACCCAAAACCTTTTCCTCAATTTCTTTAAGCTCTTCAGTTATGTATCTTTCACAATTAGCCAAAGTCTGCTTTCTTATATAATTGGGTGGAACGAGGGAAAAATAAGATTTTGTAACTTCAATATAATAGCCGAATACTTTGTTAAATCCTACTTTTAAACTCTTTATTCCTGTTTTTTCACGTTCCCGATTTTCAAGCTCAACAAGCCAACTCTTTCCGTCAACCGATGCTCTTCTTAGCTCGTCAACTTCTTTATTATAGCCTTCTTTAATAATTCCTCCTTCTTTAACCGACACAGGAGGGTCATCACATATCGCCCTATCGATAATTTCATAAACATCGTCGAGGGAATCGATGTCACGGTCACATTCCCTGTTCAGACTTTCATTAAGATCTTTTAAAAGAGATTTTATATAAGGTATCTGTCCTAAGGAGTTCTTCAATGAGATAAGATCCCGGCAATTGGCACTGCCCAGCACGATCTTACCCATAAGCCTTTCTATATCGTAAACCCTTTTTAAAAGTTCCCTTACCTCCATCCTGACCATGAACTTGTCCTTAAATTCCCTGACAGCATTAAGTCTGTCCCTTATATCATAAACATTGATAAGGGGCTGTTCAATCCATTTTCTTAAGGTTCTTCCCCCCATGGAGGTCATTGTCCTGTCCAGAACCCACAGCAAAGAACCCTTTCTGTTCTTTTCCCTCATGGTCTCGGTAAGCTCAAGATTTCTTCTTGTTGCCGCATCCAAAATCATATATTCTTCAATTTTGTATTTGTTAAAACTCTGAATATGATTAAGATTTACCTTTTGAGTCTGTTCAAGATACTCCAAAAGTGCCCCGGAGGCATTTATATAAATATCGAATTCGTTTTCGCATATCTCATGGTCATCGAAATATGATTTGAATTTTTCCCTGGCATAGTTTATATCAAAATATTTATCTTCAATTGTTGATAAATATGTATTAAACCTTGTTTTAACATCCTTAACCAAATTTTCGTCCTTTAAAAATTCACCGTTGGCCACTATCTCGGAAGGCGAAAAACGGGCAATTTCGTCCATAAGCTTGCCGATTGTATTTCCTGCAATTATAGATGTAGATGTAAATTCACCGGTTGTTATATCTACAAAAGCAATACCGAAAAAGTTTTTGTACTTATATAGAGACATGAGATAATTATTCTTTTTATCGTCCAACATGGCCGAGTCAGTTACTGTTCCCGGCGTAACAATCCTTATAACATCTCTTTTGACAATGCCCTTTGCTGTTGCAGGATCTTCAACCTGCTCACAGATAGCCACTTTATAACCTTTATTAATAAGTTTGCATATATATGAATCGGCAGAATGAAAAGGCACTCCACACATAGGTGCCCTTTCTTCCAAACCGCAATCTTTACCCGTAAGGGTTATTTCAAGCTCTTTCGAGGCAATTTCTGCATCAGTAAAAAACATTTCATAAAAATCTCCAAGTCTAAAAAAAGAATACAATCTTCATACTGTTTCTTTATATCCATATACTGCTGCATCATAGGTGTCAGTGTTGCCAATTTATCATACCTCAATTCATTTCTTTGCCTATATTAAAATTATTATATTTGAATTATTCCCATTAAAAAACGAAAATTCCCGTTTTATAAGGTTATTATTCTTATCTATGGAATTATCCTACTTACCGCATCCTCCGCTGCATGAACTGCAACCTTCCGAAGGACATGGTTCTTCTCCGGTTATAGAATATATAAGGACATCATTTACTTTTTTATAAGCATGTCCAATTTTTCTTTGGATTCAATATAGTTCCTCGTAATATCACATTGGTTTACTTCGTCATATTTTTCCAAAAGTTTTTGCTTGATTTTATCCAATTTTTCCTTATCAGAATTCTGGTGAACAGCCATCACCATTTCGCTTTGAATTTCCTGATATTCTTTTAGAAGAGCTCTGGCCTTATGATCCTTGGCCAAACTCTCTTCCCATTTTCTGAAATTCAACATTTCTTCCGAGGATCCAATCATATTGCCAAGTTCTCTAGCTTTTGAAATAATATCCATACTTTTTCCTCCAGTTCTAGATACTCCTAAACAAAAAATTTAATTTAATTTAAAATAAGTTTTCATAAAATTATGGGTCTGTCTATAATATCCTCAATGATTATTTATTTTATCATAAAACAGGCACATTGAAAATAACTATATTAATCTTAATTCCTGATTCTTTACTTCAGGTGTTTTTAAAGATTGTAGCTGATTTTTTACAACATAATGCACATTAATTTTGATTATTCCAAATTTCCTTCCAACGACCACGTTTTTACAGTATTTACATTAACAGTCACAAGTTTTCCTATCAGCTGGTCATCTCCCGGGAAATTTACTATTTTGTTTCCACGTGTCCTTCCGGTATAATTTTTCTCATTTGTTTTACTCTTTCCTTCAACAAGGACCTCCACTTTTTTATTTAAATAACTGTCATTTATTTCCTTGCTGATTCTATTCTGTAATTCCAATAATCTTTGGAACCTTTCTTTTTTTACATCTTCAGGTATCTGATTTAAGCTTTTTGCTGCCGGTGTTCCTGTTCTCTTTGAATAGAGGAAAGTATATGCCTGGTCAAAACGTACTTTTTCAACGACATCCAATGTATCCTGAAAATCTTCCTCAGTTTCTCCGGGAAAACCAACTATAATATCGGTAGTAAGAGAAATATCCGGAATGTTCTGTTTAATCTTTTCAACCAGATTAAGATAATCCTCTTTTGTATATTTTCTGTTCATATCCTTAAGTACTTTAGTGCTTCCGGCTTGGAAAGGAAGATGCAGGTGTTCGCACAACTTGTCCAAGTCCCTCAATGCATAAATCAATTCATCAGATAAATCTTTCGGGTGTGAAGTCATGAACCTTATCCGCTCTATTCCGTCAACTTTGTTTAATTCAGCAAGCAACCGGGCAAAGGAAATATCCCCGCCAAGGTCCTTGCCGTAAGAATTTACGTTCTGGCCAAGAAGCGTTATCTCCTTTATGCCTTGTTGTCCTAACATCTTGACTTCATCAACGATTTTTCCGAATTCCCTGCTTCTCTCTCTTCCCCTTACATAAGGTACAATACAGTAAGAACAGAAGTTATCGCACCCGTACATTACAGTAACCCATGCCTTGACTCCATCCTTCCTTTGTATGGGTACATCTTCAGCTATCAGCCCAATGGAATCCATTATTTCAATAACCGGTTGATTGGAACTTATGGCGTTATATAGCAATTCAGGGAATTTGTACAAATTGTGGGTACCGAATATCAGATCCACATGCCTGTAGACCTTTTTAATATGTTCCACCACTTCAGGCTGCTGCATCATACATCCGCAAACAGCAATGATTAAATCCGGATTATCCTTTTTCAAATGCTTCATAGGTCCTAAATGTCCATAAACTTTAAGTTCAGCATTCTCCCTGACACAGCAGGTATTATATATAATAAGGTCACTATCCTCCATACAGGAGCCTTCGGCATATCCCATTTCATTGAGCATTCCGGCCAATTTTTCGGAATCGTGCTCATTCATTTGACATCCGAAGGTTTCAATATAGTAAAGTTTCTTGTACCCGGTTTTCATTTCTTTTTGATAATTCAGTTCCTTAATTTCTTCAATAAACTGATACTGCCTTCAATCTCTTCCTGTGAAACCTTTATCTCACTTCTTCTACTCAATGTTCATTCCTCCGTAAAACTCTTTAACACATATTATCATCATATTATAACATAAAAATGTTATTTCTATGTAGCTAAAAAAAAGAAATTTCAGTTGATTATTGTAAATTTGCAGACTTGTTATAAACTTAACTAATTATTGCATTTACTAATTTTTCAATTATTACCACGAAGTACTTATATCGATATAATCTTCACTGTAAAATCAACTAATTTCAATAATCTTTCGGGGATTAAATACAAAAACCTCCAAGAGATTTTCTCAGAGGCCGTTTTTTATAAATAATAAGACTATATTTCCGCTTTAATGCCATAAATATTCTTTTCCAGCATAAGTCTTGCTCTTTCCCTGGTTTTTTCATCGGAATTCAAAGCTTGTTCAAGAAACTGCGGATTTTGCTTCAAGAAATTCGCCATTGACTCTTTTGGATTTTTAATATATTCCTTTATCATTTCAAACTGACTTTCATTAATCATTCTCAAATCCAATGCTTTCTCAAAAAGGTGTATATCTACACCGATCATTGCATAAGACTTAATGTTAAAGTTATTTAAAACCTGTTCTCCTCCCTGTTTTCTGTCAACTACCACCACACTCCATCTAATATTACCGCCTTTATTTGAAACAGCAGGAATCCATGCTCTTTCATAACTGGAAGCCTCCGTTATAAGATCAGCCACATGAAGCACATTTTTGCCGCCAAGATCAACAACTTCCTCTGCTTTGCCGTTATAAAAAATTACAGAATTCAAATCTTTGTATATTGTAATATGGGGTTTATCCAAAAATTTAGCTATGATAAGGGAAAAAAACCAGTCTCTCCTCTCCCCACCTGAAATATAATCCACTTCATCGATACTAATATTTTGCTTTATGAATTCTATCATTTGATCAATCAATGACTTGTATATAGCATCACTATCATAATTTTTCAAAGTCTCCTCAAGAATTTTGGCAGAACAGCTGAAAATATTTTCTTTTTCCACATCAATAAGTTTTAAAAGTTCGTTAGCTTTTTTTTCACTCCCGTAAAGAAAATGTGTATTTATGTAAAATGGACCGATAGTGCCTGACGTATACCAAAATGGTTGATTTTGAGGGCAAACTCTTACAGCATCAGTTTCAAAAAGCCATTTAACCAAATTATCGGTACTTACCTTCATATTAAATCCCTCCATTTTATTTACATAATAAATAAACATTCATTTTATATATTAATCTTCCATTTACAATAGTACTATTTATTTCTATTTTTTATTATGTTATAATATAATTGTAGAAATAATTTATTATTAATGATATACTAATTTAAACCTAAAGTGCAACAAGTTTTTTATCATCAGTGATTCAATTTTGACTTTTTTTCAATTTTATTTTTGATATAATATAATTAACGCCAGACAGAATTTTATCCTAATACTAATTCTTATTGCATATTTTATATAGATATAATAAATATATTTCATTTGTTTTTATTCGGGAAGGGAAGTGGTTTTGATGAAAGCACGTCTTGTATCGTGTAACAGAGGCTGGACTTCGCTGACTGTAATCGACAAGAATGGCAAACACCATATTTTATCTTATAACGACATAGATAAAATTAAACTCGGGTATTTTACGCAAAAGAAACTATTTTCAAAAAGAACCTCCGAAAAAATTGAGTTCGTATTGAAAAACAATTCTTCCATTATACTCACTAAAGTTATGGACTGGAATTACTTTGACCAATATAAGAGAGAAGTTATTAAATTTGCCAATGACAACAAAATAAAAATTGAAATTTAGTGAGTTTAATTTTTTTAGAACTTTTTAATATAATCCATTAAAAGTTTTTTATCTGTTAAGCAAGTTAATTTTATGTAAATTAATAATTTGCATTAACGGTAAAAAGCTAAGGACTCTTACCTTAGCTTTTATTTTACCTGCATTAAATTTTACAACCGTATTTATTTCTCTTCTATTTTCCGTTTCTTCTCTTTTCCAGCCAATCTTTTATTTTTGCTTCAAAGCCGTTGGATGTTGGATTATAATATATCGTTCCCATCATCTCATCCGGAAGATATTGCTGATCGACAATATTACCGGGGAAATCATGGACGTATTTATATCCCTTGCCGTACCCCAAATCACTCATTCCCGAAGTTACAGCATTTCTAAGATGCATGGGGACTTCACCGGTATTTTTGCTCTCTACATCGCTCAGAGCTTTATTTATAGCCGCATAGCATGAATTGGATTTTGGACTTGTAGCAACAGCTATTGCAGCATGGGCTAAAATTATACGTGCTTCAGGCATTCCCACCATATGTACTGCCTGTGCGGCTGCCACTGCTACCTGAAGGGCAGTTGGGTTTGCCATACCGACATCTTCCGATGCACATATCATTATCCTTCTTGCCAAAAACATCGGGTCTTCCCCGGCATAAAGAGCTCTGGCCAGGTAAAACACCGCTGCATCAGGGTCACTTCCCCGCATCGACTTGATAAAGGCACTTATATTGTCATAATGGCCTTCACCCGACTTATCGAATTTCAAAGCTCGCTTTTGCATGCACTCTTCCACAGTATTTATGTCAATTAATATTTTTCCGTCACTGTTTATCGATGAAGTCAAAACTGCAAGTTCCAGCGCATTTAAAGCTATTCTGGCATCTCCGCTGCAACCGTCTGCAATAAATTTCAATGCCTCGTCGGTTATCTCTATATCAAAATTACCCAAGCCCCTTTCTTTGTCCTCAAGGGCATTTTTCAATATTGAAATAATGGCCTCGTTGCTTAAGGGTTTAAGCATAAATACGGAAGACCTTGATATAAGAGCCTTGTTAACCTCAAAATACGGATTCTCCGTTGTAGCCCCCACCAAAATTATTGTACCGTCTTCAACATAGGGCAGCAAAGCATCTTGCTGTGCTTTATTGAATCGATGTATTTCATCAATAAAAAGAACAGTCTTTTGGTTTGGGTTAAGAATAGGATTTTGAGTATCGGCTATGATTTTTTTTATATCCGCTACTCCGGCTGTAACTGCATTAAGCTTTTCAAAATTTGCTTTAGTCGTATTTGCAATTATTCGAGCCAAAGAAGTTTTTCCGGTGCCTGGAGGACCAAACAGTATAACAGAGGTTATTCTGTCAGCTTTTATCATTCTATAGAGAAGTTTACCTGTCCCAACTATATCCTCCTGTCCGAAAAACTCTTCTAAGGTTCTTGGACGCATTCTGTAAGCCAAAGGCTCTTTTTTTGTATCCATAAATCAGTTTTCTACCCCCTAGACTTCAACGCTATTCAACATAAATTTAATTTTGGAAGACCGTTATTAACTTCGGGGCATTGAGTTTCACTTTTATTGTTTTTTCCTATAATTTATAAACACTTTCAGGCGACAAAACTTTGATACCGCCATTTTTCAAAGTTTCTATTGCCTTGTCCGAATCGTCAACTCTTATTATAACCATAGCTTCATCCGACATCTTTCCAACAAAAGCATACATATACTCAATTCCTATATCGTTTTTTTCCAATACGCTTAAAGCTTTATTAAGCCCACCCGGTTTATCTTCCACGCCAATACCGATTACATCGGTTAAACTAACAGTAAATTCGTTTTCCCTAAGAACTTTTTCGGCCATATCGGGATTGTTGACAATAAGCCTTAAAATTCCGAAGTCAGTAGTGTCAGCTATTGACAATGCACTTATGTCGATGTTGTTTTCCCCTAAAACCTTTGTTACTTCTGCCAGTCTGCCCGACTTGTTTTCAAGGAATACTGATATTTGCTTTATAAGCATTATTATGCCCTCCTTTATATTTGTAATTCTAACCAAATTATTTGAGAACACGCTTATCTATTACACGTTTTGCCTTTCCTTCACTTCTCTCAATGGATTTCGGTTCAACAAGCTTTACTTTTGCATTGATTCCTATAGCGCTTTCCAACTCTCTTTTTATTTTGCGTTCAACTTCTTCTATCTTCTTAACTTCATCGGAGAACATATTTTGATTCATTTCCACCCAAACTTCCAGGTTATCGAGATTATCAACCCTGTCTACTATCAGTAGATAATAGGGCGCAACTTCAGCCACTTCAAGGAGTACACTTTCAATTTGTGATGGGAATACGTTTACACCTCTGATTATGAGCATATCGTCCGTTCTTCCTGTAACCTTCGACATTCTGACCAGGGTTCTTCCGCATTCGCATTTTTCATAGTTCAGTGTTGATATATCCCTTGTTCTGTACCTGATAAGCGGCAAGCCTTCTTTCGTAACAGTGGTAAATACCAGTTCACCCTTTGAACCGGGAGGCAGTACTTCTTCCGTATCGGGGTCAATAATTTCAGGAATAAAATGGTCTTCATTGATATGCATACCGCATTTCAAATGACATTCCGATGCAACACCGGGACCAATAATTTCACTAAGTCCGTAAATATCTATTGCTAAAATTCCAAAACGCTCTTCAATTTCTTTCCTCATATTTTCTGTCCACGGTTCTGCTCCAAATACTCCGGCTTTTAACTTTAATTCCTCTTTCTTTATGCCCATCTCTTCCATTTCTTCAGCCATGTAAAGGGCATAGGAAGGTGTACAGGCAAGAACAGTGGTTCCGAAATCCTTCATCAATTGTATTTGTCTCTTGGTGTTACCGCCGGATATAGGAATAACCGATGCACCAATTCTTTCAGCTCCATAGTGGGCTCCAAGACCACCGGTGAAAAGTCCGTAACCGTAAGCAATCTGGATGATGGATTCTTTATTTGCTCCGGCACAGGTAAAAGTTCTGGCCATAACTTCAGACCAAGTATCGAGGTCCTTTCTTGTATATCCTACAACTGTTTGTTTTCCTGTAGTTCCCGATGAAGCGTGAATTCTTACAATTTCACTTAACGGTGTGGCAAACAGACCATATGGATAATTATCCCTTAAATCCTGTTTATAAGTAAAAGGCAATTTTTTCAGATCCTCAAGAGATTTTATATCTCCGGGTTCCAATCCTATTCTCTGCATCTTCTCCCTGTAAAAAGGCACATTATGATATACCCTTTTTACCGTGTTAATTAGCCTTTCCGTCTGTACTCTGGTCATTTCTTCCCTTGACATACATTCAAATGTAGGATTCCAATACTGCATACATCTTTTACCCCCTATTATTTTTTATTCATAATTAAGCATTATAACCTGCTTCGAAAGCCTTAAGGTTTACGTCTAATGCTTTTGCAGGAACATTTTCTTTTAAGGACTCAAGCCAAACCTCTTTGCCGATAGATGTGGATTTAGCCAAAATTCCAAGCAAAACAGTGTTTACGGCCTTTATATTTCCGCATTCCTTTGCAATTTGAAGAGCATCTATTGAAATAACGTTTTTATAATTATTTTTTATTTTTTCCACTATATTTTCCGGATACTTTGCTTTACCGGTTATTACAGGCATGGGATCAATTCTCTGATCATTTAAAATAAGTGTTCCGTCTTCCTTTAAATATTCTATCCAGCGAAGGGCTTCCAACTTTTCAAAAGCAATTATTATGTCCGCTTCACCCTTTTCAATTATTGGCGAATATACTTTATTACCTAATTTTACATAAGTTACGACGCTTCCGCCGCGCTGAGCCATACCATGAACTTCTGAAACTTTTACATCATAATCCATTTTCATTGCAACATTTCCCAATACCCTGCTGGCAAGAAGAGTTCCTTGTCCACCTACTCCAACTATCATTATATTAAGCTTTTCCATCAATTATTCACCTGCCTTTTCGAAAGCATTGAAATTACATACCTTTGTACATAACATACAGCCTACACACAGAGCTTCATTAACTTCTATATGGTCGCCTTTGTCAACAATTGCAGGACATCCGACCGATAAACACATCTTACATTTTTTACATTTTTCAATGTTTATCCTTATAGGTCCTTCAAATTTAACATGCTTTAAAAGTGCGCACGGCCTTTGGGATATAATAACCGACGGCTCATCGGCCTGAGTTTCTTCTTTTACTGCCTTTTCAAACTCTTTTATATCAAAGGGATCGACAACTCTTACTCTGTCTATACCTATTGCATTGCAAAGTTTTACAAGATCTACCTGTTTTGTAGGTTCACCCTTTATTGTAAAACCGGTAGTAGGATTATGTTGATGCCCTGTCATACCGGTAATTGAGTTATCGAGTATTATCACCGTTGAATTTCCTTTGTTATATACCACATCTATCAACCCGGTTATACCTGAGTGAATAAACGTGGAATCCCCAATAACAGCTACAGTCTTCTTACCGAATTCAGCACCTCTTGCCTTTTCCATACCGAGGGCACCGCCGATACTTGCACCCATACATACACAAGTATCCATGCTCTGGGTTGGCGGAAGAGCACCAAGAGTATAACATCCAATATCTCCGCTAACAGTAAGCTTTAACATTCTCAAAACATAATACATACCGCGGTGAGGACATCCCGGGCACATAACCGGGGGTCTTACCGGTATTTGCTCATCGGTAACAGACTTAGATTCTACTTTTTGGCCGAAAATCTTTTCTCTTATGAGATTTGCACTGTATTCGCCTATAATAGGCAGTTTTTCTTTACCGATAGCATTAATTCCAAGAGTTTTTACATATTCCTCTATAAACGGGTCAAGCTCTTCAATTATATAAAGGGTTTTGACCTGACTTGCAAATTCTTTGATTAATTTATCGGGAAGGGGATAAACCATACCAAGCTTCAGATAAGAAACATCACCAAATGCTTCACGGGCATATTGATAAGCGATACCGCTGGTTATAACCCCAATTTCCTTGTTTCCCCATTCAATTTTATTAAATTCATCGGTATTGGAAAGTTCCTTGAGAGCTGCCATTCTCTTTTCAACTTCTACATGTCGCGGTCTTGCCATTGCAGGCATCATTACATATTTTGCGGGATCTTTTACATAATCTTTAAGTTTGTATTCACTTCTATCGCTTATCTCTACTATACTTTGGGAGTGGGAAATTCTAGTTGACAATCGTACAATAACCGGCGTGTCGTATTTTTCACTGACTTCGAAAGCTTTTTTTACAAAATCCTTACACTCTTGACTGTCGGACGGTTCTAGCATTGGAACTTTTGCACCTTTGGCATAACATCGACTGTCTTGTTCATTCTGTGAACTGTGCATTCCCGGGTCATCGGCAACCATTATTACCAGACCGCCGTTAACACCGGTATAAGAAACTGTAAACAAAGGATCTGCTGCAACATTAAGTCCAACATGCTTCATCGAACATATAGCCCTTGCTCCTGCTATGGATGCTCCTATTGCCACTTCTAAGGCAACCTTTTCATTTGGTGACCATTCGGAGTATATTTCGTCATATTTGGCTATATTCTCTGTTATTTCCGTACTTGGTGTCCCAGGGTAAGCAGCTGCAACTGTAACGCCTGCCTCATAAGCCCCTCTGGCGACAGCCTCATTACCAAGCATTAGTTTTTTCATTAACCTATCCCCCAATACTTTATTTATAATCAATATTTATAAGCTATAAATTTTTCACTGCATATTATAATTATTATCAAATATAAAATAATCATTGTCAATTATTAATTCTGCCTACATTATAAAACTGATGCCTGAAAAATTCAGCTATTTTTATGAAATGGCACCAAAGTACAGTGAAAAGTCTTATAAAGCCTGTTTTTCAGCAATTTGAAAGGTACTTCCGTTTTATTATTTCGATTTATGTTTACAAAACCGAATACATTAATGAAATGTATATACTTTCTTCATTTTCATAAAATTCAGAATAAAGTATCCCCTTTGATCACATTATAATGATGCCCACCGTTGAAGGCAGAAGAGAAATGTGGTAAAATCAGCGCATAAAAATTCTAATTCTAAAGGTGATTTAAATGAAACAAAAACGGCAATATCCAAAAGTCATGATATCTCCAAAAGCGGAGCGCAGTGCAAAAAGCGGTCATCCGTGGATATTTGGTGAAGAAATTCGTAAAATTGAAGGCACACCCCAAAACGGCGAGCTGGTGGACGTGTTTGCAGGAAATGCCTATATTGGTACTGGCTTTTTCAACAATGCCAGCAAGATTACAGTTCGACTTATTTCCAGCAATGCCAATGATGTATTTGACGCTCGCTTTTGGCGCCGACGTGTGGAGTATGCCGTTAATTACCGTAAAACTGTCATGCCCGGTGCAGATTTCGCCTGTTGCCGCATAATTCACGGTGAAGCTGACCAGATGCCCGGTCTGACAGTGGATCGTTTTGGTAGTATTCTGTCGGTACAGATTACCTGCCTCGGTATGGAACTTGTTAAAGACACCATTTACCAAGCTCTTTGGGATGTTCTAACTGAAATAGGCGAAACTATTAGCGGCATTTATGAACGCAATGACATTGCTTTGCGTGTAAAAGAAAATCTTTCGGAATATAAAGACTGGTACCGTTCCGACAACATACCCGTTCCTGAATCCGCTGTAACTGAGATATGCGAAAACGGCGTGAAATATCTGGTAGATGTTGAAAACGGACAAAAAACCGGATTTTTCCTGGATCAGAAGTATAATCGCCTGGCTGTATCCCGTATTGCCAAAGGGAAACGGGTGCTGGACTGCTTCACCCATACAGGTTCCTTTGGCCTTAATGCAGCATTGGGAGGAGCTGAACACGTGACCTGTGTAGATATCTCACAGTCAGCCATTGATTTGGCAAAAGCAAATGCCGTCCGTAACGGTTTGGAAGATAAAATAGATTTTCTGTGCGAGGACGTATTTGAACTGCTGACAAAACTGGTAGAACAAAAACGTAAAGATTATGACTTTATAATCCTTGACCCGCCGGCATTTACCAAATCCCGAAAAACGGTACAATCTGCTGCCCGCGGATATAAGGAAATTAACCTTAAAGCCATGAAACTTCTGCCCCGGGGCGGATATCTTGCCACCTGCAGCTGCAGCCATTTCATGACGGATGACCTATTCCGCAAAATATTGGCAAGTGCAGCAAAGGACGCCTCAGTATCCCTCAGACAGATTGAAGCACGGCAGCAGGCACCGGACCATCCAATACTGTGGAATGTTCCGGAGACAGACTACCTCAAGTTTTATATCTTTCAGGTGGTATGATTTTAAATTTGGATTTTTATCCTTCTCATAATTTACATTGCAAAGCGGTTTTTATATTGCTCAATTAAATATTTATTTACATAATCAGAAGGAAAGTGTTATTTCATACCTTTATATACTGTATCAAAATATTCCAATGCGGGTTTGATTTCATCAAAATCCTTCTCAACCGCTGCATAGGTAAATACTTTAACCCGCTTATTTTCCAATTCAACTTCAACATCCTCAATTCTCTTATAATATTTTGGCGCTCCCTCTCTTTTATCTATTGCCGATACCGCCTGTTCCGGAATATCATAAACTACTCCTAAAACATAATCCCCAGGCGATTTTATTATATCTAAAACGCCTCCTCCCCACTTCATGGAATATCTTGTGAAAGCCAGACGATAGTCATTAAGCCTGCCAATGCCGCAAACACTGAATTTGTTTTGACATTCTGCTTTTTTCATAGTATTCTTAGAAGTTTCAAAGTTTGTACAGCTACCATATTCAAAATACTTTTTCATTCAAACCTAGTTTTCTCTGCTTACCGTAAAATATCTTTCAGTTTCCGTACAGTTTTGAATTTCCTTTTCTTTTGAAAATTTCATCGGTATAAATATATCCAACACTTCATCTTTTATTATCTTTCTTTATGTAAAAGTTATTGCTATATAATTAAACTCATATTCATCCGTTAATTAAATGATACCGATCAACTTTTTGCTTTATTTTTATCTTAAAACAAAGAACCGTCCGAAACCACTGAAAAACACCAAATAAAAAATGTAAAACATTCAATATATTTCAACAAATATATAGTAAAAAACCTCCTTCAATGGTATAATGGAATCACGCAAAACCAACACCACAAAGGAGGTTTT
>Ga0209508_1001713_pt1 | contig 16166 bp, 15 predicted proteins | sample AD_UKC129_MetaG_FD_184427 | JGI IMG/M metagenome (GOLD analysis project Ga0209508, IMG submission 184427) | Active sludge microbial communities of municipal wastewater-treating anaerobic digesters from Canada - AD_UKC129_MetaG (SPAdes) (version 2) | ecosystem: Engineered > Bioreactor > Anaerobic... | reverse complement strand
ATTTTTTCTTGAAAAACATGAAATAGTTATTTTACAATCAGTTAACCCTTTACAAAAAGTATAGTGAAAATTTTTACCGTATAATTGTGCAAAAAGGTATTATATTCGTTATTGATCGGTTGTTATTATAAAAGGGCTTACGAATTGAAGCAAAATTAAGAAACAACAGCATTACATATTAACTATAATAGATGGCAATATCAATGAGACTGATTTATCCTGGGTGAGAAGACATATCTAAGGATATATTATTGTATAAGGCCCTATCATTAGTAGAATGGTTTAAGGGAATATCTAAGCACAGCAACCGGTTGAAGTGAAATGAAAAGGTTTTATAATAGGCGATTGAGCAAGCTTTCCACTATTGAGCATGGCTTACTCAACAGGGAGATACGATAAAGGTTATTGACCTCAAGCACATAGAAAAAAATAATAAATCTGGAGGAATCATGAAACATATTGCAATGGTAACAGGAATAGTATTGTCCATGGTTTTGGCTGTATGCATAAACCTGTGGGCCATTGAATTCTCTGCTGATATGATAACAAAAAGTGCCGGCCAGACCATTACAGGCAAGATGTACATGAAGGATAAGAAGATGCGTTCAGAAACACAGGGCCAGCCTGGCTATTCAATTATCCGTATGGACAAGAATATTGTTTGGTTTGTCATGCCTGATACAAAAACATATATGGAGATGGCATACGATCCATCCCAGCAGCCAGCTCCTACTGAAAAGATGCACGGTGAGGTGAGTCGTAAACTTGTTGGCAAAGAGAAGATAGACGGTCATCCCACAGAGAAATACCTGGTCACCGTCAAGGACATGGGAAAGACAAACGAAATGTATCAGTGGATAGCCACAGACATAAAGTTTCCCATCAAGAACGCAGCAGTGGACGGAAGTTATAGTGTTGAATACAAGAATATAAAACAGTCAGCACCTGATAGTCTATTTGAACTCCCTGCAGGATATAAAAAGATGACCATGCCTGCCATGCCGAAGGGTAGCACAAAAAGAAAATAGTATAAATTATCAAACTTTTAGAGTCTGGTATAACATTTGACACAGAACCCAGTATGAAGAGGGGTTTTGCATAATAGGTGCATAGAATTGAGAGGTTTTCTATTTTCTTAAAGATTCATGCACCTCCTTTGAATTAGATCCGCTTTTGTATCAATTCTATCAAATGTTTCTGCCCCTAATAATGTTTTTTTTAAATCGTGTATGTTGCTATGACCTCTACAGTTCTTCAAGTATCTTTTTCTTGTTGTTTATCTCATTCACATGGACAGGGTAAAGTTCCATAAGGATTGATAAGGCCGTTCATTATCGTATATGTAGAGGAAGCAGTACATATAATATATAAGATTAATTATCCATTTAAAAGGAAGTGGATAATCAAAGGCATTGCCAACGAAATAAACAAAACCAACGAAATAAACCAGATAAACCAGATAAACCATTTCAACGAGTGAGGTAGATACCATTAAGTAATGTCCGTGTCTATTATTGGCATCAAGGGTCAGTCTTTTAGCTTGTTCAATACACCACTCCAATGCACTTTATATGTTCCATTGAGTTTAATTATTCCATTCTTATTACCAGTTGGTTTTTGAACTGAACCATGAAATTGTTTCTTATCACGGAAGTAACCATATATTCTGTCACCATTACCAGAATAGAACAGGAGGTCATCTGCAAAAATAATTAAAAAGGAAATATTTTATAATATCGAGCATATTCAGTTTTTATACGGCTAGCATTATTTTTTTTAATTTTCTTCTATATACGGATGGATTATATAGATGATGATGGGTAGTGTCAAAATTTATTTAGCCTAAACCTTTGATTTTTATTGTCATTTCGGTATTAGGGGTTTATTGTGCTTGCGAATTACGAAGCCTTTCTGAACAGGAAAGGAACGGTGAAACCCCAGTATATTCAATACTATCTCCCAACTTTGACAGTTATTTTTTATAACCCATTGATATTCCACAATTCTTTTCTAGAAAAAAGTTCATTTTGCCGCTACAAGGTTTTTTGGATTAAAGATTTATGTCTTTTAAGATTGATAGGGTTTTAGGTAAAGGGGTCAGTGTTATCCATTTTTTACACCCCTTTTTTGTTATTTTATTTTATAAAATCTTGCCAGAAGGCTATGTTTATTTCTCTTTCTTTTTCTTTGTCTTCTCTTACTAAACTTTGTATCCAATTTGTTGTCTTCCAGCTGCATCCTTCTTTTTCTAATTGATTTTTCCTCCTTGGGAACGAGGGGAGGACCCTCTATATTATACAGGGGCGCTTTTTTGTCTATTCTCCCATTAATTTTTTATATCTTTCCTGTCTTTGGGCTCTTGCCATTCTTCTATTTATGACATATGTTACAGGATCATCTTCTATTATTACCTTTATATCTTCTTCAACTCTGTTTTCGATTTGTTCTTCTGACATTTCAGGGAACACCCTTTTGTATTCACTTGCGATACATTCTCTTACAGCTTTTTCTATAACCTCTTTTCCTTCAGAGGCATGGGTCATTATAATCTCATCGACTTTGTCGTAGTAATCTACATATTTTCCAGCTTCAAAGTTTCTTTTTGCTTCTATCCATTCCTCTATTTCTCTCAGTATTTCTTCCTCTGACATATTCGGTCTTTTTACCAGGTATTGTTCCATTAAATATTCTCTCATTTCATCTTCACTTAGATCACCTGGTACCAAGATTACCGGCTCATCTTCTACTTCTTCGAGGCATTCTCTAACATCGTCCATAAAGGCCTTGTAGAGTTTTTTTTCCTCATCTGTCATTTACTCTTTTACCCCCTTTTTTTGATTTTTTATTGAACCCCTATATAATATTATACCATATTTTGATGAAAAAATTTTGTAACTTATTGATATTATTGAATTATCACTGCTTTTTGATTTTTCTAAAAAATTGGCATTTTTGCTTCTATCTATTTGATATTATTAAAAAATATCGTTTTCAAAATTTTATCAAGAAAATGGTTTTTTCGTGATTTTTTTGAATTTTTTTAAAAAAATTTTCATTTTTTTATAATTTTTTTAATTACCTTAAATATTCAACTTATTTTTTAGACCATGTTAAAAATGGTATATTTTTCAATTTAAAGTCCGGTAGAAATCGCTACATTGGTTCAAAAAAGAAGGTATTGGACTCACAAAGAGAAAAAAGCCAAGTTAGAAGAAGCTTGGGAGCCTGGTAACAGCATCTCTTCTATCGCACAAAACTATGAGGTTCAACACTTTTCAAATGAGAGCATCATACTATGAAGGTGCCTTAAAAGCTGAACTCATTTATATTACAGGTAATCAGGTCGAACTACTCTATGAAGCCCTTCTTAGCCATTATCTTAAAGCTAATGGACAACTATCGGTGAACCATATGAGGATATATCAACTTCTTTTCCCCAAACACATAGTAAGACCTATAAGACCCTATGATGGTTTAATAAAAATACCTGTGATAGAAATATAATACGCTACTTTGCGACGACAGGTGGAATCATATGGGACATGGTATAGGATTTAATATGAGATCACCAGTGGAATACGGGTTGATGGAAAATAAGTTAGAGCGGTGTCCGGTTTGATGGTGGCAACTTTACGCAAATATTTTCTATTTTTACAAGATCTGTTTCCATACATCAACAGATTGATGAAATTTCAACTGTTGAACCTTAAGGCCATGTATGGTATGTTAATATTCTTAAAAAAACAGGAGGTTAAGATATGCCGTCCAATACAAAAAAGACAAGGTTGAGAAGAAAAATCAGAAAATCAAACCAGGGAAGAAAAAGAAAAAAGTTGATGTCACGGATGTCAACATCGTCTTTTTCAGTGCATCCTGAAAAAAATGAATAGCAAATCTTTAAGATACGAGATAGGTCCCATTAGACCACCCAACGAGGCCTATAGTCTACTGGTGAGGTTTACGAGAAACTGTCCATGGAATAAGTGCGCTTTCTGTCATACATACAAAGGTAAAAGATTTGAGAAGAGGCCCCTTGAAGAGATAAAAAGAGACATAGATACAATCAGGGCAATATATGATGATATAATAGAGACTTCTTGGAAGTTAGGTCTTGGTGGAAAAATAACAGAGGATTTTGCAGAAAACATTTTATCAAGCGTTGGATACAATGATTGTTATAAGAGTGTGCTCGTCTGGGCCTATTTTGGAGGCAAAAACGTTTTTATACAGGATGCAAACTCCCCTGCCATGAATCCCCTTGTAATGGCAGAGGCGATAAAATACTTAAAAGAAAAACTACCTACTGTTGAAAGAATTACTTCTTATGCCCGTTCAAGAACCATTGCAAAGAGATTAAGGTTAGAGGACCTGATAAGATTAAGGAGGGCAGGATTAACGCGGCTACATATTGGACTTGAATCGGGCAGCAACTTTATACTCAAGTATGTAAATAAAGGCGTAACAAAGGAAGAACATATAGAGGCAGGTAAAAAGGTTAAAGAGTCGGGTATTGAACTATCCGAGTATATAGTGCTTGGCCTCGGTGGAAGGAAATGGTGGCAAGAGCATGCAATGGAAACGGCCGATACCTTAAACAAAATCGATCCAGATTTTATCAGATTCAGGACATTAAAGGTGTTGAGGGACATGCCCCTTTATGAAAAGGTAGAAAAGGGTGAGTTCATAATTCCCCATGAAGAGGAAATATTAATAGAAGAAAAGATGCTTATAGAGAATTTATCTGGTATAAGAAGCTATATAAAAAGCGACCATATACTCAACCTTCTTGAAGAGGTGGATGGTAGACTTCCAGAAGACAAAGAAAAACTCATTGGTATTATAGATAAGTATCTTTCCTTTGATGAAGAAAAGAGATTAATATTCCGCTTTGGAAGGAGGGCAGGTATTTACAGGTCACTGGATGATTTAAATGATGAACTCACATACTTTAGAATCAAGAAAGAGTTAAGGGAAATGGAATCAAAAGAGCCGGGCAGTGTAGAAAAAACCCTATCTTTGCTCCTTGAAAATTATATTTAAAATTTTTCTGTAAACTCTGCTACTTCTTTAATAAATGCTTACTTTCACCAAAAGGATATACAGGAAAAGTTTCGAATGCCATTATATCAATCCATGCGGCCCTGCTCTGGATCAGACCTTTCTCATCTGTGTCAATAACATTAAAGACCCTGCAACCCTGTAAGTCAAGGAACTCACAGATTACCTTTACACTCTCAGGCCATTTCCAGTTTGCCCTTCTTCTTTCAACCTCTTTTTCATCTTCCGGTGCCCAAGTACAAATATTCATGAAAAACATGGCGACCTCCTTTCGATGAAGTTTATTTATTATGAAGTATAGCACAAAAATTATTTTTTAGTTGGTTCTGTTAAAGGGATTTTAACATTTGTTATAATTAAAAAAATGAATTTTTTATTGTTACATTTGTTATAATAGTTTATGAAGAGTTTAAATCTAAAAAAGGGAGGTTTTTATGATAGAAATCGGTGATATGGTAGGTGATTTTGAGTTAAAGGACCATTTAGATCAAATGTTTAGAACAAAAGAACACAGGGGCAAGAAAATACTTCTTTCATTTCATCCCCTTGCATGGACACCTATATGCAGAGACCAGATGTTATCCCTTGACAAGAATTATGATAGATTTGTCGAGAAAAACACAATTGCTTTAGGCGTAAGTATTGACAGTGTATTTACAAAAAAGGCATGGGCAGATGCAATTGGTATTAAAAATATACGGCTACTCTGTGATTTCTGGCCTTACGGTGGATTAGCATTAAGGCTCGGCCTCTTCAGGTATAAGGATGGTTTTTCTGAAAGGGCAAATGTTATAATAGACGAAAAGGGGCAGGTTATATTTATAAAGGTCTATCCCATAAGAGAACTGCCGGATATAGAAGAGGTATTTACACATCTCAAATAGGAATAAATGGCTGAAAAGATTGAAATACCTATAACAGGTATGAACTGTGCTGCCTGTGCTGCAAGAATAGAAAGGGAATTAAATAAGTTAGGCGGCGTTAAAGAGGCAAGGGTAAACTTTCCGCTAAAAAAAGCAGAGGTTTTATTAGGGGATAATACAGATTTAAAAAACATTATAAGTGTAATCAGGGAAATCGGTTATGATGTAGACATAGAAAGGGATATTACCTTAAGGGCTAAAAGAGAAGAAAAAGAACTGCTCAGAGATTTTATAATAACTGCCTGCCTTACTGTGCCGATTATGATTTTTTCTATGTGGCCGATACTTCCTTATAACAACTGGATTTTACTTATTTTAACCATCCCTGTTGAGTTCTACTTCGGTTTAAGATTCCATAGACCTGCAATTTCGAATCTTAAACACCTCAATGCAGATATGAACACCCTTATTTCACTGGGCACAATCTCCGCTTTTTTCTATAGCCTACTCGTTGTCCTTTTTCCACAAAAAATAGCATCTATTGGTATAAAACCCCATGTTTATTTCGATTCATGTTCGATGATAATTGCCATTGTACTTTTAGGCAGATTTTTCGAATCCAAGGCAAAGACAAGGACCTATTCTGCCATAAAGCTTCTTTACGAATTATCTCCCAATGAATGTACCGTCGTCAAAGAAGGGAAAGAAATCAGGATAGATACGGGTAGCCTCGAGGTAGGAGACATAGTAATAATTAGGCCTGGCGAGAAAGTCCCAGCAGATGGCGTTGTCATAGAAGGTAGTTCTTATGTGGATGAATCTATGATTACAGGAGAGGGTTTGCCTTCATCCAAGACAACAGGGGACGAGGTAATAGCAGGAACTTTAAACGGTAAAGGTTCTTTGCTTATTAGAGTAACGAGGATAGGGAAAGATACGGTTCTATCAAAGATAATCCGTCTTGTAGAGGAGGCACAATTTACAAAGGCACCTGTCCAGAGACTTGCCGATAGGGTTGCAAGTATATTTGTGCCTGTAGTGATTTTGATAAGTATTATTACATGTGTCTTTTGGCTTGTATATGGGGATGAGCCTAAAATTACAAACAGTTTACTTTCTTCAGTTAGCGTTCTCATAATAGCATGCCCCTGTGCACTTGGTCTTGCAATACCTACGGCAATTATGGTTTCCACAGGTATAGCGGCAAAACTCGGGATTCTTATAAAAAACGCAGCCTCTGTTGAGCTTTCGAGTAAGGCAAAATATATTCTATTTGACAAAACAGGAACGCTCACAAAAGGTCAGATTGAGTTGTCGGAAATAAAACCCTTTTTGCAGTTTACTGAAAGGGATGTGCTTAAAATTGCATACAGTTTAGAAAGACTTTCTGAGCATCCTTTTGCCGATGCTTTGAGAAAAAAGGCAGAAGAGACAGATATAGAAACCTTGAATGTAAAGACATTTCAGGCAGTGCCAGGAAAAGGTGTAAAAGGGATAATAGAAGGCAATACTTATTATTTGGGCAATATGTCTTTTTATGAAGAAATAAACGGCAGGTTAGAAGATGATGTTAAAAAGCACTATATAGAGTTGTCTCAAATGGGAGGTTCACCTGTTCTTCTCTGGTATGAAGATGTGGTTATGGGTATTTTGAACTTTAAGGATAAGATTCGGGAGGAATCTCAATATGTCGTGAGTGCATTAAAGGCTTCGGGGATTGAGCCTGTTATGATAACAGGGGATATTATGGAAACGGCAAAGGCTATAAGCGATAATGTGAGTATAGATAGATACTACTACAGGGTATTACCTGATCAAAAGGCCAATATTGTTGAAGATTATAAAAAAAAGGGCATAACCCTTATGGTAGGAGATGGCATAAATGATGCCCCATCCCTTGTTACAGCCCACGTGGGTATTGCAATGGGTAAAGGGACAGATATTGCCATAGAATCTGCTGATGTGGTGCTAATGAAAGGTCAATTATCAAAACTATTGACATTTTTAAAGCTTTCAAGAAAGACCCTAAAGATTATAAAACAAAACCTTTTTTGGGCATTTATATATAACATTATTGGCATACCTGTTGCTGCAGGTGTTCTTTACCCCCATTTTGGCATAAGATTAGAACCTATGTTCGGGGCCATTGCCATGACAATTAGCTCCGTTTCCGTTGTAACAAATTCACTTCGCCTTAAAATGTTTAAAGAATAGGTTTACATCTTCTTTAAAAGGGCTTTTTTAATACAATGGTGCTATCCCTATCAGGCCCTGTTGATATTATATCTATCCTTACACCGAGCAATTCCTCAAGCCTTGCAATGTATTTTTTTGCATTGGGAGGCAGTTTTTTATATTCGTCAATGCCTATTACGCTTCCTTTCCAGCCTGGCATTTCTTCAAGGATAGGGTTGCATTTACTTAACTCATAAGAAGACATGGGAGGTATATCATATTTTTTTCCGTTTAGTTCATACCCAGTGCAGATAAAAATCTTTTTAAAATTATCGAAAACATCGAGTTTCATCAAACACAATCCGTTTATGCCGTTTAGTTTTATAGCCCTTTTTACTGTTACTGCATCAAACCAGCCACACCTTCTTGGTCTTCCTGTTGTGGAACCGTATTCCCTTCCTACTTCCCTTATCCTGTCACCTATCTCGTCTTTAAGCTCTGTGGGAAAGGGGCCTTCTCCGACCCTTGTTGTATATGCCTTGCAAATACCCAGTACACTATCAATACAGTTAGGTGGCACTCCAGAACCAGAAGCAATATTTCCAGCCACAGTATTTGATGATGTAACATAGGGGTATGTCCCGTGGTCTATATCGAGAAATGTGCCCTGAGCACCTTCAAAAAGTATCTTTTTATGTTCTTCAATGGATTTATGGAGAAAATCCGCAGTATCGGCAATATATTTTTTTAAAAGTTTTCTAAATGGTACATATTGTTTAATGATGTCTTGTGCCTTAAATCCCTGATCTCCATAATACTTCTCTATAATGAAATTTTTTATCTCAAGGTTCTGTTTTATTTTTTCTTTAAAGACATCAGGGTCCATCAAATCTATTACCCTGATACCCATTCTGCTTGCCTTGTCTTCATATGCAGGTCCAATGCCTCTGCCTGTTGTGCCTATCCTCTTTTTTCCCTTTGATTCTCTCAATATGTCGAGCTTTTTATGGTATGGCATTATAAGATGGGCAAGGCCACTTACCATAAACTTTTTGTCGTCCTTTATAAAACCCTTTGCCTTTAATTCTGATATTTCCTTTTCCAATACAACAGGATCAAGGACAACGCCGTTTCCAATTACACAATATTTACTTTCATGAAGGATACCTGAAGGTACTAAATGAAGGATTATCTTTTCTCCCTGGACAACAATAGTATGTCCTGCATTTGCACCACCTTGATATCTTACCACAATATCTGCATCTTTACTCAATAAATCTATTACCTTCCCTTTACCCTCATCACCCCATTGAAGACCTATTATACCGATATTTGGCATGACTTTTTTTCCTTATTTTCTAAAAATGTTTTTCTACTTCATAATACAAAGGCTTGCCAAAATCAAGCACAAAATCAAAAATGTTTTGGATACAAAGTATTATTTAAAATATCTTAAAGTAATCTTGACTGTAATTATGTTATATAGTAATCAACTTATAGATTAGTGTGAAGATGGAACAATAATGAAGGCAATAATAGGTGGTTCATCTCTTTTTCAAACACGCATTTTCGATAACTGGAAGGAAAAAAATATAAGAACACCCTTTGGCGAAACCTCGATAAGGATAAAGGGCAATGGGGTTTTCGTTCAAAGACATGGTATACCGCCAGTTGCTCCTCATAGGATAAACCACAGGGCAAACGTATGGGCATTAAAGGAAATGAAGGTAGAAATGGTTATATCCATTAATTCTGTGGGCAGCTTGAAGTTAAAATTAAAGCCAGGGGTCTTTGTCATACCCCACGATTTTATTTCTTTCTGGGACATCCCCACATTCTATGAATCGGAAATGAAAAACATAGTTCCTGTTATGGATGAGAATGTCAGGGATTTTATCATAAAAACCTGTAAGGAACTAAATTTCACCTTTAAGGAAAAGGGTATATATGTTCAGACAAGGGGACCTCGATTTGAAACAAAGGCTGAAATAAATTTCTTAAAAAAAATAGGTGATATTGTGGGTATGACAATGGCCTCAGAGGCAACATTGTGTATGGAATACGATTTGCCCTATGGAAGCCTGTGCTCTATTGATAATTACTGTCACGGAATCACAAAAGAACCTCTTACCTTAGAAGAACTCGAAAAAAATTGGAAAAAAAACGTAAAAAACATAGAAACATTTATTGAAAAGATACTGAAATGAAAAAGCAAAATTAAAAAGCAAGGGGTTTTGTTGATGGACATACTAATCAAAAATGTGATGCTCAATAATGAAACAAAAGACATATTTATAAAAGACGGGAAGATTTTAGAAATAACAGAAAATTCCACAAAAAAGGCAGATAAAATAATAAACGGTGAAAACAAGGCTGCACTACCTTCTTTTATCAACGGCCACACCCATGCTGCCATGACACTTTTTAGAGGGTATGCCGACGACCTACCGTTAAAGGTGTGGCTTGAAGAAAAGATATGGCCCCTTGAATCTAAACTTACAGATGAAGATGTGTACTGGGGGACTAAACTTGCCTGTCTTGAAATGATAAAAAATGGTATAACCGTTTTCAACGATATGTACTGGCACTGGGAGGCAACGGCTAAGGCAGTATGCGAAATGGGTATGAGGGGTTTTATAAGCGGTGTCTTTATAGATATGTTAGATGAAAAAAAATCAGAAAAAGAGATAGAGGAAAACATACGACTCTTCGAGGTCTCGAAAAAATATGCACCTTATGTGATATTTGCCCTGGGTCCCCATGCCGTGTATTCGGTATCAAAAAAAAGCCTCGAATGGATCAGGGATTTTTCTGAGAGACATAATATTCTTGTGCATATGCATCTCCTTGAGACAAGGGAAGAGAAAACATTTACAGAGGAAAAGTACGGTCTATCCACTGTTGATTTTCTTAACTCCATAGGTATTCTTTCCGAAAGGTATATCGGCTGTCATGGTTGCTGGATAGATGAACATGACTCTGAAATACTGAAAAAAACAGGTTCAAAGATAGTGCACATGCCTGTTTCAAACTTGAAGCTTGCAGTGGGTCGTATAATCCCCCACTTTTTATTTAAAAATAAAGGTATTAAATACTGTTTTGGCACAGATGGGTGTGCGTCGAATAACCACCTCGACATAATAGAAACAATTAAATTTTCATCCCTCATTGCAAAATTTTTCACTCATGACCCAACCATGATGCCTGCTAAGGAGTCCTTTGAGCTCGCCACAAAGACTGCAGCAGAGATTTTTTTTCTTCCCCAGTGGGAGATAAAGGAAGGCAATGCCCCAGATATAATTTTAATAGATTTAAATAGACCAGAATTGACGCCTTGTTTTGACATCTATTCTAATATAGTATACGCATCAAACGGATATGTTGTGGATACTGTAATCTCTATGGGTAAGGTGGTTATGGAGAATAGATATGTAAAAGGCGAGGAAGAGATATTGAAAGAGGCCAATTTGAAAGCAAAAGCAATGGTCAAAAGATGAAATTTATCTGCGATGTAATGTTGGGAAGACTTGCGAGATACTTACGCATTTTAGGCCTTGATGCTATTTATATTAAAAATTATAAAGATTTGGCCCACATAGTTGATAAAGACAGTAAATACTTTTTTTTTACAAAAAGAACAAAAAATACACCTAAAGGTTCTATTCTCATAAAATCTGACCATGTGAAGGAACAGTTGAAAGAGATATTGCCTGTAATAAGAGATTATTTAGACGAGAACTCCTTTTTTACAAGGTGTCTTAGCTGTAATACATTGCTCGTTCATATAGACAGAGGAGAAATTGAAGGTCTTGTCCCTGAATATGTATTTCACAACCAATTAGAATTCAAAAAATGCCTTTTGTGCAACAAAATCTACTGGTCCGGAACACACATTGCCCATATGGAAGCATGGGTAGGTGAACTCTTAAGCAACAAATTGGTGGAAAACAAATGAATTTTAAAACATTTCATGGCTATAATGAAAAAGCAAAAGGAATTATTCACAGAAATTGTAGAAACCCTTAAGGATTATTTTAAAGATAAGGTTCCTGTAATCACAGAATTATCGCAGAAAAAAGCTGCCGACCCCTTTGTTATCCTTATAGGCACCATACTGAGTTTAAGAACAAAGGATGAGACAACGGATAAAGCAATTAAGAGGCTTTTTAAAAAGGCAAAGACACCGGAAGAGATGCTAAAATTAAGTGATGAAGAATTAGAACAACTCATATATCCTGTTGGTTTTTACAGGAAAAAGGCAAAAACAATAAGAGAAATCTCAAAAACGATAATAGAGAGATATAACTCCAGAGTCCCCGATGAACTGGAAGAATTGTTAAAGATTAAGGGCGTGGGCAGGAAGACTGCGAACCTTGTCATCACTGAAGGTTTTAATAAACCGGGGATCTGTGTTGATACCCATGTGCATCGGATATCCAATAGACTCGGGGTAGTAAAGACTAAAAACCCCCATGAGACTGAATATGCCTTAAGAGGTGTGCTTCCTAAGAAATACTGGAACATCTATAATTCACTCCTTGTAACATTCGGGCAGAATATATGTAAGCCTGTATCCCCGCATTGCACCCTTTGTCCTTTGAGTGATGTATGTAAAAGGATAGGGGTAATTGTTTTCAGATAATTATCAGGTTTTTAAATTTAAAGTTGAAATAATATTCATATTATGTTGAAATACCTTCCATGGCAAAGAAAAAAGACATAGATAAGGTTATAAAACAACCCGATGTGTTAATGAGAGCAATAGGGGCTCTATATGGATGGATAAAGAAAAATTTAAAACTATGCATAGTAGTTGCCTCGATAATTGTTTTCGCTGTGTTCTCAATCATTGCATATAATATATATTCGGAAAGAAAAGAAGAAAAAATACAGCTTCTCTTTACAGAAGCAATGAGATATTACAGGGAATATTCAGTTGCTGGTAAAGAGGAGTCGTTGAATAAAGCAGAAGAGATATTTAAAAGGGTCTCAGATGAGGCAGGTGGAAATATAAAGGCATTATCAAAGCTATATCTCGGTAGAATCTATTATATGAAAGGTAAAATAGATGATTCTGTAAAGTCTTACAGAGATGCTCAAAACATAGCAAATATAGAGGCCATAAAGCTACTGGCCAAAAAGGCCCTCGATGTTATTGAAAAGAAATAATTGTTAAAAGAATGTTTTTACCTTACTGCATAGTTCTTCCGGCAGTAGCACGCTTACAGGTTCCATAAGAAGAGACTGGAAAAAGTTCAAATCCGGTGCATAATCCCGCATATTTAAAAATGTCCTCGGGATGATCCTAAAGTGACATGGAAAAAACATTTGTTTTTCTTCACCAAAAAAGATCGTTGCATTAAAGCTAAAGATGCCATCCTCTTTATAATAATCAAATATCTTAAGCAATCCTGAAGTAAGATCCTGAATTGCCTTTTCGTCAAATTCTTTAATTGAGTATATTTCAGGGAATACGCACAAGATTTCCCCTATTAAGCCAAAGGACACAAAAGAGGCAAGCCAGACGCTACTGCCAATCCTTCCTATGAACCTTTCTTTGAGCCTTTCTTCTTCTTTTATGAGTTCATCCCAGAAGCTTTTATGGTGTCTTTTATAAAATTCTTTCGATGCCCTGTATTCGTCTGTAAATTGATTCCCTGGAAACTGGCTTGCAAAATACTGTTGATGGGGATGCACGAGCCCTCCCCCTGATGGAGGCATATAATTCCAGCTCATAAGGTGATACGGCAGATGGGGCTCTATCTTTTTAATCCTTTTTAGGAAATCAATGCCCACGTATAATGCATCGAAAAGCCTCTTTTCTGTAAAACCATCTATAGGGCATAAATGCTCATCTGTCATTATAACAACGGCACTATATATGTCATAGGGGTATAGATTGGGTATGAGCACAGATTCTCCCCTTATAATTCTTTCCTCAGGTATTATCTCTTTTTTAAATTTGGGGGTGCTTTTTTCTCTGTTTTCTAAACAAAAAGGGCAGAATCCCTTTATTTCAGGCTTCAAATAGTCTTCAAGGGGTAATCTCTGGGGTTTTATTGCCCCAAAATGGGAGAAATGGCCTGTTTTTCCTGTCAGGGGGTCCACCCTTACCTGAAACTTTACAACCGTTTCTTGAAAACCTTTTCTTGGATCGAGAAACGCACTTTCTGATTCGAATATTTTAAATTCTATCTTTGATGCCATATATACACCTCTGAAATTGCATGTTTAAATTAAAAGATTTTTTCATGTTAACATACATATGTTTTTTTACACAATATTTTTTAGTTCATAAGATGATTAAAATCTATTTTTAGCACCTTTCTTGAAAATCTCTATAATGTGTAATACTATTCTTTTATGCACATTGTTCTTGGCAGATGGACAGAAGACACAATCGATGGGATATTAAAGAAGGCTTATGCAATAGAGGATCCAGGAGAAAGAATAGGTTTTATTTCAGGTCTTTTTTTAAATACAGCGTATAAGGGTTATACCCTGATAGGGAGTAAAGATATAAAAGAAGAACTCGTGGTTAATCTCTCAGGTATGGATTGTTTTACATTTATTGATTATGTGGAGGCAATGAGGCTTGCCGGTTCTTATAGAGATTTTTTAAAAAGACTTAAAAGAATAAGATATAGAAACGGAGATGAAAGTTTTGTATGGAGAAACCATTTTTTTACAGACTGGATACAAAATAACAGTGATTTTGTAGATGATGTGACCAGAATAATAGGAGGGGAAAGGACGAGGTCAATAAAAAAGACTTTAAATCTAAAGGAAGATGGAACACTTTTCTTAGATGGGGTTGATATAAAAGAAAGGGAGATTAACTATATAACCATTAAGGATTCAAAGGCTATCAAAGACAGGTTAAAAACAGGGGATTACATAGGAATCTATACTGAAACAAAGGGGTTAGATGTATCCCATGTGGGGATTGTCATAAAAAAAGAGAATGCACTGATATTCAGACATGCATCATCGAGGGCTGATGCAATGGCTGTTATAGATGAAGATTTTGAAAGTTATATGGAAGGGAAAGAAGGCATAATTATTTTAAGACCAAAACCTTTCGAATTTTAAAAAATAGGGTTTTATACTTACAATATATGTTAAAATAATCAGAAAAGAGATTAAATGTGGAAAATAAAAACAACAAGATTCAAAGGATAATAAATTTTCTCTCCAATTATCTCCAGGGTAAAGAAAAACCCTTAAGGCTTGCCCTTATTGCCTTTTTTTCAAGGGGACATCTGCTTATCGAAGACCTCCCGGGACTTGGGAAAACCACCCTTGCCATAGGTATTGCAAAATCCCTTGGACTTACATTCGGCAGGATTCAATGCACGAGCGACCTTTTGCCCACAGATATAACCGGTCTTTCCATATACAATAAAACAACAGGAGAGTTTGAATTTCATCCTGGTCCTGTATTTAACAATATCGTCCTTTGCGATGAGATAAATCGTGCAACCCCCAAGACCCAGAGCGCCCTCCTTGAGGCCATGGGTGAGAAACAGGTTACCATCGAAGGTAAAACCTATAAACTTCCGCGCCTTTTTTCCATTATAGCCACACAGAATCCTGTAGAACAATTTGGAACATTTCCCTTACCCGAATCTCAGCTTGATAGATTTATGATGAAGATAAGTATTGGTTACCCTTCAAATGAGGCAGAAAGGGAGATTTTAAAAATTGGAAGTAAAAGGGAAGAGCTGTACTTTATTGAGCCTATTATGACCAAAGAGGATGCAGAAGAAATACAGCTTCACATAGAAAAGGAGGTCTATGTTTCGGATAAGGTGCTGGACTATATTATGGCAATTATAAATAAAACGAGGAGAAACGGATACATAACAGCTGGACTTTCTACAAGGGGTGCGTTAACCCTAATGACAACGGCAAAGACTAATGCATACTTTCATGGCAGAAACTTTGTGATTCCCGAAGATATAAAGGAACTCGTTGAATTTACCATACCCCACAGGGTATTGTTTAAAGATGAATACGAAAGCCTTGACAAGAAGGAGATAATAAAATCTTTAATCGAAGAGATACCCA
>Ga0209508_1001712_pt1 | contig 16166 bp, 15 predicted proteins | sample AD_UKC129_MetaG_FD_184427 | JGI IMG/M metagenome (GOLD analysis project Ga0209508, IMG submission 184427) | Active sludge microbial communities of municipal wastewater-treating anaerobic digesters from Canada - AD_UKC129_MetaG (SPAdes) (version 2) | ecosystem: Engineered > Bioreactor > Anaerobic... | reverse complement strand
TTTCATCCCGCGAGAAAGCGTCCGAACTGGCCGGGAGACGTAATCATCTAGCCCAAGTCGTTCGATGACGTCGTTTACACGGTGTCGTCGTGATTTTCCAACTAAACCGTAACCTGTCGCAAAGAACTCAAGGAACGTACGGACGCGAAAGCCAGGATAGTCGCCGAACATGTCCGGCATGTAACCGAGGTGGTGGCGGGCCTCAATGGGCTGGCGAACCACGTCGAAACCGGCAACCGTGCCCGTCCCTGCCGTCGGTTTGATCAGTGTTGCCAAGAAACGAATGGTTGTCGATTTGCCCGCCCCATTTCGGCCGATGAAGCCAAGGATTTCGCCAAAGGGAACCTCCATGGTGAGGTCATTAACAGCAATGGTTCGGCCGTAGGTTTTGGTGAAGTGGTGTAGTGTGATCATCGTGCTCGTGGGCAATTACCGGTGCCGAGGGCCGCACCCCCGATGTCAAAAATGTCGCATCCTTTTCAAGCCACTCTGAATTTTAACAACCCGGTTCTGACACAAAACCCTTGGATTGCCCCACCGGCTCTCGGAGAAAACCTGTTGATTAGGCAGAATACGCCGCCTGTGCTTGTGGGGGTGTTCCGCGTAAAATAAATGAGGTTTGGTTGCTGTACGGCTTTTGCCCGAGTTTGTGGGGCAATCGTCCGAAATAATGTAAGGCTTGCCCGAGGAACTTGCTTTTTTGCTATGCATGGTTAACATAAATGCGGCAGGGTTAGCTTCAGGGCATGGCAAGGAATTCCCATAATATGGATAAACCTTCACCATCCTTCCGCTGTCGCCTAATCTGCCTGTGTTGCTGTCCGGTCTAGGGCCGGACAGTACATCTTACGATCCTTCTTGCCGACATCGAGCTCGCTTTCAAGTTTTTTGGCATTGTAGTTTTCTTGACAGTTTTGAAAAAGTGTTCGGTCTTGCCCAGTGTGTTGATGCACCAAACCCGTACTTCAAACCGAGGATGAGACATGGCTTCTGACTTTCGACTCAAGGAAAGGCTCCCTTATATCACCGACCGACTGGTAGAGACCTATCGGACACACGGATCAACCAGCCACCTGGGACATTGCCCCTTGCCTAATTATGAGGCTGTAATCCAGGCGACCGAGTGGATGAAAGAAATCCTGTTCCCAGGCTATCGGCGTCGTGACGGTCTTCACATGGGCAACGTGACCTACTATGTCGGCGACCTGATCGACAAACTTCACGACCTCTTAACCCAACAGATTGCCCGCGCTCTTCGGCACGAAGCCAACCATTCCGCCGATTGTGATCCTGTCCGGCTGGCCGATTTCGAAGCCTTGGGCCAGGCCAAGACGTTGGCCTTCCTTGAGCAACTTCCGGAACTGCGGAAGATTCTGGCGCTTGATGTGCAGGCCGCCTATGATGGCGACCCCGCGTGCAAATCGTTGGACGAAGTCATCCTTTGCTATCCGGGATTTGAGGCCGTCACAGTGTACCGGCTTGCCCATCTCCTCCACGAGCTTCAGGTTCCGTTGGTGCCCCGCATGATGACAGAGTGGGCACACAGCCGGACCGGGATTGATATCCACCCGGGAGCGAAGATCGGTACCTATTTCTTCATCGATCACGGAACTGGGGTTGTCATCGGCGAGACGTGCGAGATTGGAAACCACGTCAAGCTTTACCAAGGCGTGACACTTGGGGCCTTGAGTTTTCCCACGGATGCGGAGGGCCGACTCGTCCGCGGGACTAAACGGCATCCCACCATCGAGGATCGCGTTGTGATCTACGCCAATGCCACGGTCTTGGGGGGACGCACTGTGGTTGGACACGATTCGGTGATCGGGTCGAGTGTCTGGTTGACCCGGTCTGTGCCGCCCCATTCGACGGTCACGTTGGAACGCCCAAACCTGCGGATCTTTGGGGAACGTTGTGAGGACCTCAAGCCCGAGGCCAGTCTCGCTGATGCTCCGCGCACGTCGGCCAAGGCCACAGCGGGGGGCAACGGGGCAGCGCCCGGCACGACCGGCCATTAATACTCCGGGGCTGTCCGGATTAGTCAACGACTTCCTTGGCGTTGACATAAGAGGCGGCGGCTTATCCGCATGAGGTAGGGGAGAACTACCATCAAGGCGATTCCGAGCCAAGCCACGGCGGAGAGGGCCATCCCTAAGAAAAACCCCGAATCGTAATAGGTCCAGGTGATTTGCCATTTTCCCGGCGGAAGGGCAACACCCATCATGATTCGGTTGATCCGCAATGGACGGGCATCCCACGAGGTGGAACCATCCTGCGAAACCACGTGAACCCGCCAGCCGGGCATGAACTGCTCGCGTAAGACAACAATTCCCGGCTCTTGAAGAGAGGCGTAGATGACCACCTTGCCAGGTTGAAATGCTTTGACGTGACAATCCTCCTTGGTCGTTCTTTCTTGAGTTTGTGCGGCCTTGGGAGGGATCTGCTCGAGAATCGCCAAGCCACACGGTTCAATGGATTCCACTACGAAGGTGTCTAAAGGACCACGAGGGCGTCCGTTGGGAAAAAAGACCCATTCTGTTTTCTGCCAGACATTCAGGCGAGCAGACAGTTCGGAAGGAAACTTCGTGACGTTGTGTGTCAGAAAACAATAGTGACTTTCACGAGCCGTCGGCGAGTCTGGGCGACTTGTTTTCTCTTGTTGGTTCGACTCGAGAAAGGCGTCGGTTGTCAAAGCGCCAAGAAGTGCGAGTGTTTCCTGAGGCGGGATCTTCAACTTCTGGCGATTCATGTACTCATGAAGGATCGCCAGGAATACGAAATAATCACCGGGAACAAGTGTTCCGTAACTCTCCAAGGGGGCGCGCCCCGTCAACATGCCCCAGCGAATGGCCGATGTTTCGCGCTCCCAATCGAAAAGCTCCTGAATGCGGGTACAAGACGGGGTTTGCCACTCCCGTGGGTAGTCACACCATTTCTGCCAAGATCGAAATGGCGGAAGAGAATGCAACGCCATTTGCGTTTCCTTGCCCACATGTACGGGGAAGATCATCCAACTGTTGTGGAGGACGAGGTCCAGTCCCGTAAGGAGTACGATGACGATTGGCAAATGACGGATTGGCACCCACCTCACCAAACACAGCCAGGTGAGGAGAAGGGCCAGCAGGAGGACCAAACCTGTGACGGTCTCCCATCTTGCCCTTCCGGGTTCGAAAAAACCAAACACCGGATCTTGCGGAACGTATTGCGAGGCGTACTCCCACAAATGGGAGGCAAAGAGGGCGACAAGAAGAAAACACGTGGCCCAGGCAAGGATCAGTATCAAAAGACGCGTCAGCCGTCGCAGGTACTTCGTGTCAAGATGGTCGATCGCAAGTGAAGCCAGGACGGAAAGACCAAGCGTTGTCAGGACGAGCCATTTGGACGGGTAACGGAATAACCCGTACCCAGGCAAAATCTGAGTGACTACCCAATACAGCCCACCGACAGGAGGCGAAACCGTCCCGTTACTACTATGACCCGTGATCCATGCCCACAGCTCGCCATAGACGCCCGCGGGACCATACCAGCCCAAGGCAGCCACCAGGCTGAACACAGTGACCCAGGAAAACCAAATGCGGAACGCCTCGGGAGGCATATTCGGCGAATTGCGCTGTGACGATTCGCAATATCTTGCGTCCGAACCTGTTGACGAGAATGATCTCCGCGCTGGCCAAAACCGCATGGTGAGGATCGCGAGCAAAAAGGGCAATAGTCCCATGTACAGAGACGGTGTCCACCAGCGGCCTTCCGAAACAATCGCTCCGATCCATCGCGTATTCCAGGGTAGGGGGCGACCACCGAACTCTGGCCAGACAAATTCGATCCAACGATAGGCCGGCGTGCTAAAATCGTAGATAACTCGTTGCCATTGGGACACTTGCCGGCTACGGGCGATCTCTGCAAGTGTGTTTTGCTCTGTGCTTTTGGCAGTCTTGTCGTCCTGACGTTCCGTGAGACGATTTCCCGAATCACTAGCCGCGGGCTTGAGAAGGGCCCGTTCGCTAAGGCGGGTGTAGGTCCACGTCGGAATAATCTGGATTGCCGCGAGTAGAAGAGTGACCAACGCCGCGCCGATTAGCAGGAGGCCGCGCCTTAAGACCCTTGCCAACGGCTGGCGGTTCCTTTCCCCGTTGGAACGGCGTCCGAGTGCACTGAAAATAAGAACAATCCAGGTTGCGAAGGCAAGCACGGCGCAATGGTAAGCGGTGTGTGGATCGCCCCCTAGGATCATGAGGGCTAGAAAAACACCCAATCGAATGGCTGATCGAGCTTGGACCGGGGGCAAAAAGTGGAGCCATGAGTGGATTGTATTTCCTTTCGTGGCGTGGTCGTTATCCGTTGATTGCCGGGTGAGTCTGTTCCTCTCAAAAAATATGTCAAACAGGGCATGGATGGCCCAAGGGAGCCAGGCCGCGCTAATCAAAAAAATCGGGTTGTATATTTGGAACAGGACGTAACCTGAAAGCGGATATGATAGCGTTGTAAGGGAAGCCGCCACGGGGGTGGCACCACACCGCCGAGCCAACCGCGCAATGCCCCACGCAGCTAGGCAAAGATGGACGATGAGAAAAACCAGGTAAGCGGCCGAAAAAGGGATCGGCAACATCAGAATCAGAATCCCGGGGTAAAAGGCGGCACAACTGTTCTCCGCCGCTAGAGGAGCACCAAAATTAAGATAGGAATTCCACAAGGGCAGATGACCTTGGCGGTACTGGGCCACGATATACGCCCAAACGGGAAAGAAAAAGTTCCCGCTATCCCTAAAGAGCGGAAGGCAACCCGTGAAAAACACCCTCCTAAAAGTAAGTAGCAGGACGACGCCAAAGAGGATAAGACTACTAAGACAAGAAAGTCTATAACGCTGGCCAGGGCGCGACGACTGGTCATGCTGCTCGGGGATGTCGGAGGCAGCGCATTGACACATCGAAGCAGCATCCACGAAATTGGTGGCAGGCACTTGCGTTTGGCGAACACAGGCCTCATCTAAAGCGACCTAAAGCAGATTAAGGCCTGTGCGAGCGTCGTGCCACCCGGAGCATGGCCTTCAAGCGATGGTATTCACGTTGGCGTTTTTCCAGGCTTTCCTCACCAACTACCCGTTCGGTTGCTAACCTGCCCAATTCGTCGTGGATCTTGTCGGGGGCGATCTCTGACCCTTTTATTGCCCGCGTGGTGATGATCGAAACAGTTTTCCCAAAGACTTCCACAATGCCGCCTTCCACGTAGAACCGTTTGATATCATCACCAGAGCGGACACGGACCTCTCCCGCACCAAGCCTTCCGATCAAAGGGGCGTGTTGCGGGAAAACGCCAAGCTCGCCATCAAAAAGCGGCACAATGACGGCATCAGCAGGTTCCTGAAGAACCTTTTTTTCGGGCGTCACAATAACGCATTCAAGATTGGCCATGGTCGAGCCTATCGTACGGCTTGACTAAATTCGACAATCATTTGGGACTTAGGACTTGGCTTCGGCCTTCATTCGCTCCGCTTGTTCCGCCGCTTGTTCAATCGAACCTACGTACATAAATGCTTGTTCGGGCAGGTGGTCCCACTTACCATCCACGATCTCCTCGAAGCTGCGAATGGTCTCTGACAGTGGGGTGATTTCGCCCGGCCGACCGGTGAAAGCCTCGGCCACCAGGAACGGCTGGGAGAGGAATCGTTCGATGCGGCGTGCACGGTGAACAATGAGCTTATCTTCCTCGCTCAATTCTTCCACACCCAAGATGGCAATGATGTCCTGCAACTCCCGATATCGTTGGAGAATCCTTTGGACACGCCGGGCGATATTATAATGGCGTTCCCCCACGTATTGCGGATCGAGCAGCCGGCTCGACGATGCCAGGGGATCCACCGCCGGATAGATACCCTTTTCCGCAATCGACCGTTCCAAATAGATGAAGGCATCCAACTGACCGAATGCCGTGGCCGGGGCAGGATCTGTGGGGTCGTCTGCTGGGACGTACACCGCCTGGACCGAGGTGATAGCCCCACGGGAGGTGGAGGTGATACGTTCCTGCAAAGCGCCCATTTCGGTAGCGAGGGTCGGTTGATAACCCACGGCCGAGGGCATTCGCCCGAGTAACGCCGAGACCTCACTTCCTGCCTGCGAGAAACGGAAAATGTTGTCAATAAACAGCAACACGTCGGTGCCCGTTGTATCGCGGAAATACTCGGCCATTGTCAGCGCCGACAGAGCTACCCGCAGACGTGCCCCAGGTGGTTCGTTCATTTGACCAAAGACCATGCACGTCTGTTCGATCACTTTCCGGCCAGTCGTCCCGATCTTGGCCTCCTGCATTTCCAGCCAGAGGTCATTTCCTTCACGCGTTCTTTCGCCGACACCGGCAAACACGGAGTATCCCCCGTGCGATGTAGCAATTCTTGCGATCAGTTCAGTCAGAATGACAGTCTTCCCCAGACCGGCACCACCAAAGAGCCCGGCTTTCCCGCCCCGCACAAAGGGTGTTAGCAAATCAATAACTTTGATGCCGGTTTCGAAAATCTCTACTTTGGTGGACAACTCAGTCACCGGCGGGGCTTCTCGGTGAATGGGCCACCAGTCCTCAGCCTCCACCGGCCCACGATCGTCAATGGGTTCGCCCAACAGGTTGAACACACGGCCGAGGATCCCTTTACCAACCGGCACTTTGACGGGCCCACCCGTGTCAAGGCATTTCATCCCCCGCACCAGTCCGTCCGTGCTTCCTAAGGCGACGCACCGCACACGACCGCCGCCCAGGTGTTGCTGCACTTCGCCCGTCAAATTGATGGAAAGCCCCTTAACCTGTTCCTGAATCTTGACGGCATTGTAGATCGCCGGCAAACGATGTTCGGGAAACTCGGCGTCAAACGTTGAGCCAATCACCTGGGTGATTCGCCCATAGTTGGGCTCCCGAACGACATCCACTCTCGGACGTCCTGATGTTGCCGTTGCATTCATCATGGTCTTACCTCAACAAGGAGTCACTTGATTGATCGAATGGATCGGGCTGTCGCTTCACGATCGCGGAACGAGGCGCACCACTTATTGTTTCTCCAAAGCTTCCGCGCCACTGACGATCTCCAGAATCTCTGATGTGATTTGTGTTTGTCGGGCTCGGTTATACGCAATACTGAGATTGGCCAGCATGGTGTCAGCATTTTCTGTGGCCGACTTCATGGCGACCATGCGGGCAATCTGTTCTGCCGCAGCAGACTCAAGAAAGCATCGGAACAACCGCATTTTGTACGCCGTGGGGACGATCTCTTCCAAAATGCTCTCCGGAGAAGGTAAAAATTCATATTCCACGGCGTGAAGCAGCCCATTCTCTTCTTCCATATCGAGACTGCTTAAAGGCAACAAAGTTTCGACAACAGGATATTGTCGGCTGGCTGATTCGAATTTCGTGTAAACAACATCCACTTGGTCAACGTCCCCGCTCGAAAACGCATCCCAGTACCGCACCGCGAGTCTTTCTACGTCCTCAAATTGGGGACGGGCATCAAAATGCGTGTAGCGCTCATCGACCGGAATGCGCCGGTATTTAAACGCGGAAATGCCCCGTTTGCCTGAAACCTCAATCCGTGTTTGCTCGACCTTGGTCCGGAGCGACCGCAGGTGGGATAGGGCCAGCCGCAGGACACCGGAGTTAAACCCACCGCACAGGCCACGATTGGAGGTCAACACCAAGACGAGCACGCGACGGGTCTCGGCATGTCGCTGCATGAGTGGATGGCGAATCTCGGTCCCCGCCTCTACAAGATGCCGCAGCAGGTTGGTCAGTCGTTGCGTATAGGCCGAGGCGGCCATGGCGCGATCCATCGCCCGCTTGAATCGCGCGGTGGAAATCAGCTCCATCGTCCGCGTAATCTTGCGGATATTCCGGACCGAACGACGCCTTCGCTCTAATGCTCTTGCCTTTGCCATGCCTGCGTATCTATTCTGATATCACGTTCCCCGGGCCCCCCAAACTCACTTGTCGCCAACCCTCACCACAGCATCATCTTTTGTGTCGAGAAACTTTCGGGCAAGCACACTATGCGGTTGCCGCTGCCTCCTTTGTCTTGGCCAAATACTGCTGGTTAAACTCCTCCAGGACAGCCACCAGTTTTTGCTCCGTTTCCGAATCGAGTTGTTTGGTATCGGTAATGTGCTGCCAAAGGGCCCGATGATTTTGGTGTACGAAGTCCAAAAATTCCTTTTCCCAATTTCGAACTTGCGTTACCGGGATAGGATCCAGATATCCTTTTGTGCCCGCATAAATGACCAGCACCTGGTCTGTGACGTGCATGGGCTGGTATTGTGGTTGCTTCAAAAGCTCCGTCATCCGATATCCACGATCAAGGCGGGCTTGTGTTGCGGGATCGAGTTCTGTTCCCAGTTGGGCGAAAGCTTCCAGCTCGCGGAATGCCGCCAAGTCCAGACGCAAACCACCCGCAACTTTCTTCATAGCCGGAATCTGGGCCTTGCCACCGACCCGAGAGACCGAAATACCAACGTTCATGGCGGGCCGCTGACCGGCAAAAAATAGGTCGGGCTGGAGGTAGATTTGGCCGTCCGTGATAGAAATGACGTTTGTCGGAATATAGGCGGAAACCTCGCCCTCCAGGGTCTCCACGATAGGTAAGGCCGTGAGTGAACCACCGCCCAGTTCGTCACTCAGCTTAGCGGCTCGCTCCAGAAGGCGGCTGTGACAATAGAAGATGTCACCAGGATAGGCTTCACGTCCCGGTGGCCGCCGCATGAGCAAAGACAACTGTCGATAAGCCTGGGCCTGCCGTGTCAAGTCGTCATATACGACGAGGGCATGCTCGCCCTTATACATGAAATACTCGGCCATGGCACATCCAGCATAAGGTGCCACATATTGAAGTGGAGCAGGGTCACTAGCGCCGGCCACAATCACGGTGGTGTAATCCATCGCACCGTAGCGACGGAGCACATCGATAATCTGCGCTACGCTCGATTCCTTCTGGCCGATGGCCACATAAAAACACTTGACACCCGTTCCCTTCTGGTTAATGATCGTGTCAATACAAATGGCCGTTTTTCCCGTCTTACGGTCGCCGATGATCAGCTCCCGTTGGCCCCGACCAATGGGTGTCATGGAATCGATAGCCTTGATGCCCGTCTGGAGCGGTTCCTTGACGGGCTGCCGATGGGCCACACCGGGTGCCGGGCTTTCCACTGGGCGTCGCTCTGTCGTAACAATGGGGCCGCGACCATCAAGCGGATTCCCAAGGGGGTCGATGACCCGTCCCAACACGGCGTCGCCCACCGGGACGCTCAGTAGTTCCCCGGTGCTCCTTACTTCGTCGCCCTCTTGGATTCCCAAAAAGTCTCCCAAAATAATGACCCCAACGGAATTCTCTTCCAGATTGAAGGCCAGGCCGCGGACACCGTTGGGGAACTCGACCATTTCGCCGGCCATCACGCCGGACAAGCCGTAAACTCGGGCAATACCGTCCCCTACTTCGAGAACCCTTCCGACCTCACGAACGTCGATCCTGGCCTCGTACTGTTCAATTTCCTGTTGAATGACTGAGGCGATCTCGTCGGCTTTGAATCTCATGGGCACTCCTGTCGATAATTTGCTTCTTCAGCCTTTCCAGTTGGGCCGACACAGATGCATCGATAACCTTATCTCCAATTTCGATAACGATCCCGCCAATCACACGAGGATCAACCCGGTACGACACCCGGGGTTCTCCTTGGATCAAACCGCGGAGACGCGTTGCCAATTGTTCTGAGAGTTTTTCATCGAGCGGTGCGGCCGTCACGACGCGGACCGGAACGATGCCGCGTCGCCGATCGAACTCTTCATGTATGGCGTGGACAATCGGGAGAAAGATATCAAGACGCCCGCGCCGAGACAAAACTTTCAAAAAGTTCAACACCAGTTGTGATACTCGGCCTTTGAAGACGCGGTCGATAATGCCAACCTTCTCCTCGTGAGAAATGATGTTCGAGCCCAAAATCTCTGCAAAACGTGGATGCGGCTTCAAAACTTCATCGACAATTGCGTCGAGTTCGGCAATCGCCGATTCGGTCTCCCCGCTCTTTTCGGTGACGTTCAAGAACGCCTCGGCATAAACCGCGGCGATGCGCTCGACGGTCACATCACCGGCGAATTCCGCCGCAAATCGAGAGTCCTGGGCGTCAAAGTTTTGACTCGTCATCACCGATAATTCCCGCTTTGTTCTGGGACTACGCCCACCGCTCGTTCAGTTCAATTTTGGAGGTTTCAACTCGGCGATCGATCCCAGTGCTTGCTCAATGATGCGCTGGTGGGCCGCGGGGTCCAGTCTCGCGGAGATAATCTTTCCAGCCAGCTCCACAGCAAGCGTCGCGCTGCGCTGGGTCAGTTCTTTTAACGCTTGATCCGCCGCCTGTTCGATTTCGGCCAACTTTCGCTGATACTCGGCTTCGGCTTCTTGCCGGGCTTTGGCTATTAACTCTTCGCTCATTGTCTGGGCGTCCTTTCTGGCCCGTTCGAGAATTGCCCGAACTTCACCTTCCACGGCTGCCATTCGCTTCTGATATTCCGCCAAAAGGCGTTTTGCCTCCTGGTTGGCGTTTTCAGCCTCAAGGATTTCCTGTCGCACGTGATTTTCCCGCTGATCAAGAGCCTCCACGAGCGGTTTCCAGGCGAACTTCCGCAGGACCACAAGGACACCAACAAAAACCACGGCCGTCCAAAGGGCGAGATCCGCCTTGAAATCCAGCGGGTTGACGGACTCGGCCACATTGGCCTCCCCACGCTCGGCGTGACTTTCGGCGCAGGAAACAATCCTCTGCGGGCCCGCGCAGATCAACAAACCCCCTAGGACCAGCGGAAGAACCTGGCGGAACAAGGCCATAGCTAACTTACTCCGTCTTATCGACGTAGTCATACGTCCGAGAAAAAAAGAACACTCGATCGCGCACCGATAAACCGAAAATACCCCCTGGGCGAGGGTGGTGCTCCGTCGCCCAGGGAGTCTTGCGCTAAACCTCAGCCCGTAAAGAACAGTGCGATCAAGCACACGATCAACGCGAAAAACGTGACACCTTCGATCAACGCTGCCGAAATGATCATCGCCGTCTGAATATTGCTGGCGACTTCAGGCTGACGCGACATCGATTCCACGGCAGAACTTCCAATCCGACCGATGCCGAAGGCCGCACCCAAGATGATCAAACCGGCGCCAAAGGCCCCGCCGAAGAAGATGGAAAACCGGTTCGCCCCTTTTGCCTCGACGGCCTGAGTCTCAGTGGCCGCCTGCGCAGCCGCTCCTCCCGCCTCACCACCAGTGACCTCTTCGCCCTTGGCCAAAAGACCACTGGATGCCAAAACCAGTCCCAACACCAGCGCTGTAAGCCACTTGTTCACGGGAAAGATCTCCTTTATCCAACAAAACCCTTCAGTTCCCTGGCCCGCACAATGGCCATGCCGTATCCGTGTTTCTCCGATGAACGTCGTTTAACGTCTCACAGGTTTCTACGCTACTACCGCTCGTTGAGTTGTACAAATCCGGCCTCGCTGTTGTCGGCTCTTCCTTAGACCAAACGATTGTCCTTATATGGCCTTGAGTCGGCTAGTGTTGATGCACCGACATGCCAATAAATAGCGCGGCCAAAAAGGTGAAAATGTATGCCTGCAAGAATGCGACAAACAGTTCCAGCATCATGAGCGCAACCTGCCCGGCTACGCTGGCAACCGTCACGCCGAACCACAAAATCATCCACATGCTGGCGACGGCCGCAATGAAACTCAGGATGACCGCCAGCACCAAATGCCCTGCAAACATATTGGCCATAAGACGCACGGCCAACACGGCGTGCTTAATGCACAGTCCCGCCAGTTCGATGAACCATAACATGATTACGAGGACGATGCCTAGTGCCCCTTTCATATCCATGCGAGGAACCAGGCCCTTGAAGTAGCCCAGCAGACCGTGCTCTTGTATTCCCGCACCGACGACGGCTCCGAACGTCAACAGGGCCAAGACACCTGTGACGCTCAGCGATCCGGTGGGTGAACCCGCCCAAGGCAACAGGCCCATGAGGTTGCAGAACAACACAAAGAAGAAAACATTCCACAAAAATGGCAGAAAACGGCCGGCCTCGTGCTCGCCAATGGCGGGCCTCGCCACATGATTGCGTATATAACAAAGGATTGCGTCAAAAAAAGTCATCAGTCGCCCGCGCGGCGGTCGTCCCCCCCGCAGGTGCCATGCCATCGGAATAAAGATCAGAAACATGAGAACCGCCACAGCCAACTCGATGACCATGAACTTCGTGAGTTGAATCCGTAGCGGAATTTCGATGACTTCGCGACCTGCCCCGAAAAGGCTGAAGGGAAATGTACCACCAGGAACTTGGATTGTCCCCAAGTCGATCAACGGCAAGTCCAAGTGGATGCCAAAGGGCAGATGAAAAGCCGTCGCATCCTTGACGTGTTCACCAGCGACCGCGATATCCAGTCCCATCTTTCGCCGGCCTCCACTTAGAGCTTACCTCGCTAGCGGGACTCCGAATGGTTGATCATTCCACATCGGCGTTTCGCACCGTCGCCACGTACGGCCGAGCCTATCGAAGCAGTGTTCTTTCTGAGCTGCTGCAGCGCTAGAATCGTCTCGCATCCCAGAATCGAGATGTAAAACACTATAAGATACAGCAGAAAACTGGTGGTGACTAGTCCTGCTGGCAGGACGAGCAGAAGCGCCAGAGATAGCAGTGTAGCCGCGGTCCGAACAGGCGTGGCCGCGAGAGGTGCCCAAAGCTCCCAGGTCGTACCTCGGCTGAAACAAAGAACGGCCAGACCGGCCATACCGCCAAAGCCGCTGACCACTACCGCAAGCACTAGCCGCAAGAGTTCGCCACTTGGGTTCCTCAGAGCAAGAAAAATCACGGCCGCAAAAATCAGTGAAATTACCCCCACCACCCCGGCTAGCACAACGGTACCCCGCGCAAAGTCCACACAGGATGTGCTCAAAAAGGGCGGATTGATTTGCTTGACCTGGTGACCCGACATGGAGGTTACCCATTATGCTATTCGTGGGGCGGTTCCTTAGGCTCTCCGAATTGCCTGGACTGTTCGTTTTTGGCCGCCTTCGCGCGAGAGTGGTTCAATCCTTTGGCAAACTGCACAAAATGTAGCGTCCCCGCCGAAAAACCGATGAGAACCCCCACCAATGTAAGCGCCGGAAAGGTATGCCACTTTCGATCTGCGAAAAAACCCATCAGGCTGGGTAAGACGAGTTCCAAGGCGATGGTGATAATCTGAGAGCTTATTTGGTAACCCATCACCCAGGTTGCCCGCGTGTCCTTTGTGGAACGTTTTTGTCGATGTCCCAACGAACTCTCCCGCTTCTGCCGACGGAATGACGCAGGGGAAATCGCTCCTACCGATTAATTTTGCCTTCTTCTCTCCAAATATCCCAGTTCAGCTATATTGCTCGCGCCAATCGTTCGGTAGATGCGCAAATAACCCACCTCAGTGGGTTAGCCCGGTACATTAAGACAACTCTATTAAGCTCCTATTCGTCAATTAATATGTATCTTTTGTGATGATGCGAAAAACCTCGCTGAAGCGAAAATGCAAGAGGCCTTTTGGGTGATCGCTGGCCCAATGAAAATACTCCCAATGGCGCCACGGTTGCGAAAGATAGGCGCACAGTGTACAATAAACCTCAGTAGCATAGCCATAGCAGGGAGCGACAACAAGCGGTGCGGTCCCTGGGGACGAGCGATCGCCGGCGCTGTCTGCTAAGTATCGAGTCACCTTTATTTCGGGCAGAACCTTCCCCTGTGGTGCGACTGAGAATGAGGGCACGGATGACCTCCTAGACCAGCGTCTCGTGTCCTCGATGGCTGCGTATGTTTTGGCCCACCAGCCGGCCAGACGTCAAGACCTAGCGGCGATGCGATGACACGGAGCGTAAGGGAATGTGATATCGGGCGATGGCCTGATGTATTTGCGCGTTTTGCCGGAGGTTGAGTCTGTGATCACCGCCGCGGAATTGACACTACACACCGTGAAAGACTTGGCCGAGATGGCCAAGAAAAAAGGAATTTCCGGTTGGCGCTCCATGAGGAAACAGGAGCTTATTGAAGCCCTCCTAAACGTAGCAAGGAGGGAGGCTAGGCAGCGAAAAGCCAAACAGAAATCGGTAACCAGTAAAACGAGTAAAGGGGGCAGGATCAAGGGACAAAGTAGTAGTGGCAATGGGAAGGTAAAACGCGGGCAACCGGCAGACTCGTCGAAAGCTTCTTCTTCAGCGAAGTCCGTTGACCAAAAATCGTCTCGAACGCGATCAAATAGTGCCTCTCTCGCCACGTCCGAAGTCTCGGGTGGAACTCGTCGAAAAGTCAAGGCTGCACCGCCTAGCCCGGAAGTGCAAAAACAAGTCGAGGAATTACGGCGCGAACTCATTGACGCAAAAGACCTCGCGAACAGTTCCCGCGAAGGTAGCTTGGGGGCGACCAAAGACCGTTTGGTTCTCATGGTCCGCGACCCCTACTGGTTGCAGGCCTATTGGGAGATCGCTCGTCAAACGGTGGAACGGGCCCGCGCGGCGCTGGGGCAGAATTGGCATTTGGCGCGGCCGGTCCTGCGGCTGTGGGAGATCCGCCGTGATGGTACCAGTCATGTGGAGCGAATCCATCTTCGTGACATCGAAATCCACGGCCGTGTGAATAACTGGTATATCAATGTTGACCATCCGCCGCGGTCTTTTGAAGTCGATATCGGCTACGTGAGCCCCGAGGGTAAGTTCTTCTGTCTCACCCGAAGTAACATTGTGACGACACCGCTGGCATCAGCCGCCGGGCCTGATCTTGACTGGGCGATCCTCGCGGATGAGTACGAGCGGGTATATGCCCTCAGTGGCGGATACGATGAAGCCACCGACACAAGTGAACTGCGTGAGGTGTTGGAGGACCGGCTGCGGCGGCCCTTGGGCGGATCGGTTATTCAACGGTTGGGCATGGGGATGGAGGGGCAAACGGAGCATCGCTCTCGGTTTCCTTTTCATGTCGATGCCGAGTTGATCGTTTTTGGGCACATCCAGGCAGGTTATCAGGTGACAATTCGGGGTGAACCCGTGCCTGTGGGGCCGGATGGCCGGTTTTCCCTGCGATTGCCGTTACCCGATCGCCGACACGTGTTGCCCGTTGTGGGGCAAAGCCCTGATGGGGCCGAACAACGGACAATCGTTCTCGCTGTGGAGCGTAACACCAAAGTGATGGAACCTTTGTTGAAAGAAAATGATCCCCAGGCATGAGCGCTCCCGGTGATCGGTTGTGTCTTAGTGTGCCCCCTGTGTATTCCCAAGCCTTGCCCTGATCCTTGCCGCATCGTTTTTGTCTTTCAGCGAAAAAGGTGTTGGTGGGAATCCTATTCCTGCATTTCTGATTGCTCTTCGCGCGATCATCGAGGCTTTGTCATTTCCTCTCTGGAGGGCAACTGGGGAGGGTTTCTTGGCTTCACACCGCGTCCGGGCGCGTATTTCCCCATAAAATACCTGGTACGGAACAAATGACAAATTACAGGGATTGCCCCAAAACAGGGGCCTATTGCGGGATCAAAAGGAAACTCTTGCCTCACAAAAGGAATCATGATGGGATCAGCTAAGCAAGTGATTGGGCTTGTTTTAATCGTGGGGGTATGCCTGGGAGCAGGCTTGTTGGGGTCGATAGCCACGACTTCCCAAGTGGACGGTTGGTACAAAACGCTGAACAAACCGTCCTGGAATCCGCCCAGTCAGGTTTTTGGCCCGGTTTGGACAACGCTCTATATCTTGATGGGCGTTGCCGCTTGGTTGGTATGGAGGTCTGCGGACGCGCGGTCCACATGGCTGCCGCTCGCGCTGTTTGGGATTCAACTTGCCCTGAACGCCGCCTGGTCTTGGATCTTTTTCAAGATGCAGCGACCAGATTGGGCGTTCTTCGAAATTTTAATCCTCTGGGTGGCAATTGCCGCAACACTGGTGGCCTTCTTTCGGCATTCGCAGCTTGCCGGATGGCTTCTGGTGCCCTACCTCGCTTGGGTTAGCTTTGCTGCCATTTTGAACTTCACAATCTGGCGGCTGAACACGTGAACGGGTCGAGGAGAGCAACGACCTTCCCTTGTCCTACAGAAATCTCAGACCGTGTTGTCAGACGATTCTTCTAACATGCGCTTGATCTAGGTCATCAGGGGTC
>Ga0209508_1001705_pt1 | contig 16192 bp, 11 predicted proteins | sample AD_UKC129_MetaG_FD_184427 | JGI IMG/M metagenome (GOLD analysis project Ga0209508, IMG submission 184427) | Active sludge microbial communities of municipal wastewater-treating anaerobic digesters from Canada - AD_UKC129_MetaG (SPAdes) (version 2) | ecosystem: Engineered > Bioreactor > Anaerobic... | reverse complement strand
AAAGTTTTTTATTGCTACCATTCAGAACTTGAACTGGCCTATTTTTTATACCAATATCCCTCTGATGGTTATAAATACGACCATTCTTGAAGCCATAGAGGTTCTCTCCGCTTTTTTATTCTTGAAGTATCACCCAGCACTGAAGGAGGCGCGAGACTGGAAGAGCATAGTGGGGTTCGGTCTTGGCTTTGGTTGTGGCGAAGCTATAACGCTGGGAGTGATATTTCTTTCTTCGATATCTATACCATTTTCTCTGGAATTTATGGTGGGAGGTGTCCTTTTAAGTGGTTTTGTAGAGCGGCTCAGTACCATAGCGATACATCTATCGTCTGCATGTTTCTTAGCATTATTCATTGTAAACAGTAAAAAGAGCTACTTTATAATGGGGTTGCTATCAAAAATTTTATCTGCAACCATGGCAGCAATATTTCAAGTCGCATCTCTGCCCTGGGGTTCGTTGCCCTCTATAGCGTTTATGGAGATTGCCTTTGCTGTCTACGCTATTTTTTGGATTCTAATATTATTATACGTTAGAAAAAAAGAGGGGATAACTGAGGAATTGCCACCAGAGCAAGTAGTTAAAATAGACAGATTAAACGTTCTCATTCTTTCAGTTATTTTCTTCTTTTTTATGTATGTCTGGTCGATAATATTAAAGCCTCTTTTGACCTTGCCTCCTTTTTTGCACATTCTCTCCCAGGTGGGGTTATTTTTCCTCGTTACCATCATTATATATCCTCTTTTGGGAAAATACAGGAATGCATCTGCTACTGAGGTTGCAGTCGGTGGTGCTATAGCGCTGACTCTTTATACTGGAGCACAGAACATAATAATGAGCCTGCAGCCCAATGCTGGTTTTCTCACAATAGCAATGTTCCCATTTTTTGGGATTATCTGCGCCACTGGAGTTTGCAGACTTTTAATCCCGACCAGGGATTGAAAGCGAAGAGCTTCGGGCTTTTTCCTACCCTTACCTGGATTTACTACAAGAACCTCTTTTGCCTGTGAATATTGCGTGTCCCTTGTGCGTGGCGATCTCGCTTTTCAAGAATGGAGAATTACTATACAATAATGCCAGGTACAGAAAAGGAGTGGAGAGGGAAATGGAAGAAAATAGAAAAATAAAAATACCGGGTATGCTTTATATACTCATTTCGTTTATCCCCTGGATTATTTACTGGATACTGTGCAGCATGGGAAATACTTTAGGAGTGCTTATTCCCTTAATAATCTCTTTAATTCTCATAAATCCTCAAGTCCAGAGACAAGACTTCAATTTGATGGATATTACCTCCCTTCTTTATTTTACCGTAGCTAATGTTGCTACGTTTGCCTTCAATGTAAGTATATTTATGGAGCAGAACGGTCTTATAGGATATTTCGTTTTATTTTTGATGGCTTTAATTTCCATAATGGTGAAGCAACCTTATACTCTTCAGGTATCAAAAAGAGATTATCCAGAAGTATACTGGAAAGACAAATCTTTTTTAGCTATAAATAACCTGATAACTGCGGTTTGGGCTGGTATTTTTCTATCTAATGCGGTTATATTCCTATTTTTATCTTTTCCTTTCACTATTATATTTTCTAATGTTCTGATTGCTCTGGGCATAATTTTCTCCACAATTTTTCCTATCAAAGCACCTGCTTACTTCACTACTAAAGAATTTAAAAGATACGACTGGAATGTGAAAGTAGAACCGAAAACTCCAAAAGGAGAGAATGAATATGATGTTATAATCGTCGGCTCAGGTATTGCTGGCCTGGTGTGTGGTGCTTTGCTCTCTCGGAGAGGTTATAAAGTGCTGGTTCTGGAGCATCATTATCAGGTGGGTGGTTATTGTTCTTCTTTTCAAAGAGGAGGGTTTATTTTTAATACCGGGGTGGAGGATGTAAGTGGGTTGTGGGAGAAGGGTCCTGTCACCCGCCTTCTGAGAATATTAGGTCTAAAAAGAGAAGACTTATTTGTGCGAAATACTGCAAAATATATTCTGAAAGGAGAGGAAATTAGTGCTAATAATTTAGAAGAGTTTATAAATGTGCTCTACAATATGTTTCCAGAGGAAAAAGATAATATTTCTTCTTTTTTTAGTGATGCCGAGCAAGCTTATATGGAATGTTATCAGGATGCAGAAATTTATGGTGTTCCCTTGCCTGCAGAATTAATCGTAAAAGTTTTGGGAGAGAGGGAACTTTTAGATTATCCTCGAAAACATCCTCACTTTTACGACTGGATGAATAAAACCTATAAAGAGAAACTCGATGAATATTTTAATGATGAAGACTTAAAATATCTGATGAATGCTCTCCTGGGCTATGTGGGGACCGAGCCGGAGAAAACACTTGCGAGCAGCGCACTTACCGCCTGCGTCTCTTATTACCTATATGGGGGTTACTTCCCTAAGGGTGGTGCACAACGGTTTGCCAGTTCTTTGAGAAATTCTATTAAAGAGCAAGGAGGAGAAGTTTTAACCAACCATAAAGTAGATAAAATAGTGGTGGAAAAGGGTGAGATTAGAGGAGTAAAAGTAGGAGATAATATTTTTAAGGCCCCCTTAGTTGTTGCTAATGCCAACGCTAAAACTACCTTTTTAGAATTAGTGGGAGAAGATGTTCTGGATAAGAACTTTATTGAATATATAAAAGGATTAAAGATGTCGCCTTCTGCTTTTATGGTATTTTTAGGTGCTGATGTGGATTTATCGAGTTATCCCACGCTTATTAAGAATTTAGATGAGGGGTATGAAATTATCATCAATTCTAATGCTGATCCAACTTTGGCGCCAGATGGTAAATCCAGTATTACCCTGATAAGAGGAGCAAACTACCACGATTTTCCAGAAAGAGGAACTGAAGAGTATGTAAAGAAGAAAGAAGAGATGAAGGAGATGCTAATTCAGAAAGCGGAGAAGGTTATACCTGAACTTAAGGGGCATATAGTCGTTCAGGATGCAGCCACGCCAAAAACTCTGGAGAAATATACCTTGATGCCTGAAGGCGCTCTTTATTCCTTCGACCAGTCCGTAGAAGTTAAAAGACCCTATTTTAAAACACCCTTAAAGGGTTTGTACTTAGCAAGTGCCTCAACTTTCCCGGGAGGGGGAATAGAGGCAGTGGTAATGTCCGGAATTATTTGTGCCCATGATATATGGGGGTGGGAAAGTGGATTATTATTGTAGTATCCAGAAAGTCTGTTGTTTACAATAAGGGAGGAAAATACCCCTTATGACTCTCGCAAGAAGTCAAAAAAAATATAAAAGACAAAAACCACCGGGGGTATAGACTTACTGTAACCCCTCTTATCTGTCACTCCGGCGACTTGCGAGCCGTTTTTAGCCTGCCCCTGAATGACTCTATCGGCTATAGGAGGGAAAAGACCCCCTATGACCCCCGGAAAGACAAAAGAAAGAGAGCAAATACAACCCGGAGAAAAGACCTCCGTGTTCGTCACCCCTGAATGGTTCTGCGAGGGGTCCACAGTATTTAAAAACCAAAGAAAAAGTAAAAACTTCTGGATGCCTGATAAAAGCGCTCAGGCATGACGAAAGAGGCGTCATTCCTGAATGTATCTATCAGGAATCCGAACTATAGGGGGAAGCTGATCCCCCTATCACCCCCTTGGAAAAACAAAAACTTGGATTCCCGATAAAAAATTTCGGGAATGACGGCGGGGGGTGGATTCCTGATTACTGATTTCGGGAATGAGGGAGATAGGAAGTCCTCGACAAAAGTGAGATTGCCACGCTCAGAAGGAAGTTCTTGCTCCTTTTGGGGTTTTTACGTCTTTATTCTTTAGTCTTACGCCGTAGACTGCCAGGCGAGGCTCACAATTGGCTCTGGGGAAAGGAGAGAGGGGTAAATTTGACATTGACTTTCTTTTTGACTATAATGGTTCATGGAAAGTTAATAATTTGTTTCCTTGCTGTTTCAGTGAGGGAACCAAAAAACTTTGAGGAGGTGAGCATTATGATCAAAGTTATTGGTTCCCAGCATGCAACTTCTCCTCCTAAGATTCATCGGCCTTTAGAAGTGAAAAAACCTTGGGGTAAGTTTATTCGATATACCTTAAATACTCCTACCACGGTAAAAATACTGGAAATAAATCCAGGAGAAATTTTAAGCCTTCAATCTCACAACTATAGAGATGAATTGTGGATACCCCTTAATGAAAGAGTAGTAGCAGAGATAGATGGAGAAATTTATTTTCCCAAAGAATTAGAGCCTATTTTTGTTCCTAAACATTCTAAACATCGTCTCAGTGCTAAAGATAAGAAAGTTAGGGTTTTGGAGATTTCTTTTGGTTATTTTGATGAAGAGGACATAGTTCGCTACGAAGATAAGTACGGGCGAACGAAAGATGAATTGATTGAAATTTTGGAACAGAGGGCGAGTGGACAGTAGTGTCTCGCTCTCTACCGATAGGGTTTTTATCTACTTATCCTCCCACTCCTTGTGGCATCGCTACTTTTACTGGAGATGTGGTCCGGGCAATATCTTCTTTTCCTTTTGCTCCTCAAATTATGGCTGTATCTCAAAGTGAGCAGGCCGTTACTTATCCTGAAGAAGTTAAGGTGGTCATCCAAAAAGAAAGAATAGAAGATTATCAAAAAGCAGCAGAATACGCTAATAAAGAACTGAAAATGGTAAACATCCAGCACGAATATGGCATTTTTGGAGGAGCAGATGGGGAGATGGTGATAGAATTTTTAGATAAATTAAGGATACCAGCAGTTACTACTTTACATACTGTTCTTTGTCAACCTTCTTCTCATCAGGCGGAAGTTCTCCAAAAAATAATTCAGCGATCAGAAAAAGTAGTGGTAATGAATAGCTTGGCTATTCCTATTTTAAAGGATAAATATCGAGCGCCTTCGGAAAAAATGGTAGTTATAAACCATGGTGCTCCGTCCGCTTGCCTTTACCAGAAGGAAGAACAAAAAGTGGCCTTGGGTTTTGGCGATAGAATTGTTTTGTCCACTTTTGGATTGATTAGTCGGGGAAAGGGGATTGAATATGCTATCCAGGCCTTACCTGAGGTGGTACACAAATTCCCTCAGGTAATATATCTGATAATAGGAATTACTCATCCTCAAGTTAAGGCAAAAGAAGGAGAATCATATAGGAACTTTTTAGAACAATTAGTAAAGGAATTAAGTTTAGAAAAACATGTTATTTTTGTGAACCGTTACTTGGGTAAAGAAGAATTAATCAAATATCTGGTGGCTACTGATATTTACCTTACTCCTTATTTGAACTCTCAACAAATTGTTAGTGGTACTTTAGCTTATGCTATGCGGTTCGGAAAAGTTATTGTTTCTACTCCTTACTTATATGCGCAAGAATTGATAGGAAAAAATAGGGGAATACTGGTAAATTTTGCTGATTCTCAAAGTATTAAAGATGCTCTCGTTGGGCTTTTGGAAAATCCTCTCTATTTTCGTCAAATAGAAAAAAATGCTCAAGAGTTTGGCGCTAAGCTGGAATGGAGTGAAGTGGGAAGAGATTATGCTCAATTATTTGATGAAGTAATTAATAAAAAAACCGCTTCCTCCTTGGGAGAAATCAACTTAATTTCTCAAGTAAATCATCGTTAGCTGAAAGTTAACTAAGATAGGAATGAAAAGAGGTAAAATAGGCATGAATATTTTACAGGAAAAGAAAGTTTTTTCCTCGATCAAGTTAGATTATTTAGCTTCTCTCAGTGACCACGTTGGCCTTTTACAACATGCTGATTATAAACTTCCCAAATTCGAGTTTGGATATGCTACTGATGATAATTGTCGAGGACTCTTGGTGGTGGCTAAATTCTACTCTATCTACCCTGATCCGTTAGCCAAGAAGTTAGCTCAACGGTACTTAGCTTTCCTTCGCTGGGTTCAAAAAGAAGATGGCCAATTTCATAACGAGGTTTCTATTGATCGACGTTTCCTGGATGTGGTTGGTTCGGAAGATTGTCAATGCCGAACCTTCTGGGCTTTATCAGCCACTTTAAATACTACTATTGCTGAAGACTTCAAATCAGTTATAAAGGAGATACTGGAAAAATTTCTTCCTAACCTCTTTTCTTATTCTGCGCTTCGTCCTTTAGCTTTTTTAATTCTGGGATTGCGGGAACTCTCTCGGCAAAAAGAGAACATCTTTTCTGGCTTAGATATACTTAATACTACTCGCACCTTAGCAGAAAGATTGGCTGAACAATACGAAAGAAACGCTTCTCCTCAGTGGGCCTGGTTTGAAGAGGCAATGACCTGGGGTAATGCTCTTTTGCCTGCCTCTCTCTTTGTTTCTTATAGACTTTTGGGAGATAAAAAATTATTAGAGATAGCTGAAGAAAGTTTTGATTTTATGAGCAATCACGTATTTGATCAGCAACTTATATTTCAGCCCGTGGGAAACAGAGGATGGTTCCCCCGGGAAGGGAAAAAAGCCCAGTTTGACCAACAACCTATTGAAGCTATGTGGATGACTATTGCTGCAGAAGAGGCATTTGAGGTAACTGGCAAATCTCACTACCGGCGCAAAGCTCGGTCTGCTATTGAGTGGTTTGGAGGAAGAAACTGCCATCGTATCCCTCTTTATGACTCTGAAGATGGCTCTTGCGCTGATGGCTTAACTCCGGACGGGATTAATTCTAACCGGGGGGTAGAAAGTACACTTTCTGCTTTATGCAGCTTTCTTTGGGCTAAAGAAAAAGGGATTTTAGGCAACTAATGGTTCTTGTATAAGAAACTTTTTACTTAAAACCACCTTAATAGGAATGGGGTTGACTTTTGAATTAAACCAGCCAAGAATTATATTAATGACGCTCAGGTCTGAGGATTTCGGCTGAAGTTGACTCCCAAAACAGGATATTGCTTTACCTCCCGGGTTAGTTTTTCAGGAAAGAAAGCAATATCCTGTTTTTTATTTAACTCTTCTATTAACTATTTGAGAGGGAAATCTTTATTAAAAACATATTTTTTAACTCGTTCATCGATAATTCTTCCGCTCCAATTGAGGCTAAAACCAAAATTGTAGGTATTTCCTTCGGAGTCTACGTAACATTCCATATCATGGGGGACATCTTCGTATTGTAATTCCACTGTTTTCATATTTGCTGGCATTTGTATAGGTAATAGCCCTTGCGGTTCAAACTTTCCTGTTAGAGCATCAAACACTGCTTGGGTTTGAACATCAAAAGTAATCAGTAGTGCATCTATGTAATTTTCAAATTCTCCAACAATTGTTGGTTTTGACATGTTGAGCACTACAACCACAGGTTTACCATCCATAGCTCTATATGTATCTAAGACCATAAACAAATCGTAAATGTTAGAAGCAACAACACTTTTACCTTTATATGTTCTGTTTTTAAAATCTTCTAATGGGTCTCCGCCAGCTAAACTAATTGCTCTCGCATAAACCGCCGTGTAGGGACTATACTGAAGACTTATAGGAACGTATCCATTCCCTCCAGAGGCAAGGTCATCAGGGTCATAACCGGCACCGGTTTTTGGAGTTTCTATAAAGCAGAGTGCAAAATCTGCTTCTTCGGGGTTTTCTGTTACAGCAAAATATTTTTTTGCAATTTCGATAGAAATAGGGTAGTCATAAGATTCTTCTATAATATTACCAAAGAAGTCCTTTGACGCTGGAGAATATCTTTTTGGTATGTAAACTTTTTTCCCGGCTTCTAAAGGAAGTATATTATCTTTGTTTTTTAACATTACTATTGATTTAAGTTGTGCTTCATAACCTGCTGCCATGTATTGTGGATTACCCACGGTTTCCTTTGTTTCTTCTATATCGAGATAGGGATTTTCAAACAGGCCTACTTGGAATATATTTTTTAGAAGCCTTTTTGCAAATTGTTCAAATCGTTGCCGCATAAATTCTTCTCCATATTCTTTTATACCCAATTTATAGGCCTCTATTATTGGTTCAGCTTTATTTTGTTTCCTCCGAACTGGTCCACGCCAGCCATTATGGCTTTATAATGTCTTTCTACTTCGGTTAAGTTTTCGACACCCCAGGGTCTGGTCTGCTCTGGAAAGAATCAACGGTAGGTCCCTGGTCAGCTGTAATCCCCCAGTCGGTACAAATCACTCCATCATATTGGTATTTTGTTCGAAGCAAGTCATTAATCATATATTTACTATAAGAATTTCCTACATTTTCTTTGTAAATAATGTCCTGATTATATGAGATTGTATAGTATGGCATAATTGCAGCGGTTTTTCAGTTTCTTCTTCCAAATCAAGAGCACCATTCACAAAGGGTATTAACTGCATATCAAAATTGTTTCCTGGATATACTGCATATTTTCCATAAGAGTAATGTGCATCTCTTCCTCCTTCTCCTGTTCCTCCACCAGGCCAATGTTTTGCCATTGTGTTTACACTTTCATACCCCCAGCCATTCATTATTTCTTTCTCACCATAAGAAGTTTGAAAGCTGTCTACATAAGCTCTTGCCATATCAGCTGCAAGCTCAGGGTCTTCCCCAAAAGTTCCATTTACTCGACCCCATCTCGGGTCTGTCGCAAGGTCAATTTGAGGAGACAGAGCAGTGGCAATACTTAATGCTCTATGCTCTCTTGAAGCGATTTTTCCAAAATTTTTAACTAACTCAGGATCAAATGTAGCCGCTAACCCCAGTGAATTAGGCCACATAGAGATACTCTCTCCCGCTTCTGCATTATATTCAGTATCTGCAATTGCTCCGTGACGGGGGTCCGAACTTATATTAACCGGTATTCCATAACCAAAACTTTCTGCCAGAGCCTGGAGATTATTATTCCATCTTGCTGCAGCTTCGGGACTCTCGACAGATGTGATTAAAACATGTCTGAGATTATCTTTTGTTAAAAATTCCTTTTGCTGGTTAGTTAGATCCCAGGCAGAAGCGCCACTTTCCTGGTAAGACTTTCCATTATAGGTTCCTCCGAACCACCCAGTTTCCGGCACAGCTTGATGGCTGCTATAGAGCATAAGCCCGGCAATTTGTTCTATGGTTAATTTTGAAGCTAAATCTTTTGCTCTTTCTTCGGGGGATAACCTCCAATCTTCATAGTCATCAAGCACACCATTTTTATTTAAATCTTTGAAGTATTTTCCATCAACTTCAATAATCTTTACCCCTGAGCTATCTGAATAGCCAAGAACCTGACCATCCTCATTTTTTACATAAGAAATACCATCTGAAGCGTATAATATATAAAAGGGAAATATTACAGTTCATGCTGCAAGAAAACCTATTTTGACACCTCTTTTAATCTTCAATTTTTCTCCCTCCTAACTTATTTTTAATCAAAAAACTTCATGTGTTTAAAGTATACCATTTTTGTAATTATAGTTAACCGCAAAATCCATTACAAATACTATAAAGGGGCTGTGCCCCTTTATCATCCCCCTTTCTTTTTCTTCCCTCGCCTTCAATGGAAGAACCCCACATATTCCTTCCCTCGCCCTTCTAGGAAGAGGGTTAGGGTGAGGGTGTTTTCTTGCCGTTATTCCTGAATGGTTCTATCGACTATGAGGAGGCAAGCCCCCTTATAACCCCCAAAAAAGATTAAAACTTAAAAAATATAAAAGTAAAGACTCAAAGGCTACTGAGGGAAAAAACATCCCTCAGTGGGCAGTGCCCCTTTATAATCCCCCAAAAAGCAGACAGCCTACGGCGTAGGATTAAAGACTTAAAAACTAAAAGCAAAAAGAGTAAGCATAAAAAACTACTGGAAGAGAAAAAGTGTCTCTTCCAGTACAAAGGGGAAAGGATTCCCCCTTGTAAACCCCTTTCTTTTTGCCAGTGCAATAACCTTCTTGCCACTCCTGAATGCCTCTATCGACTATGAGGGGGTTTCACCCCCTTATAATCCCCAAAAGCAAAAAATTAAAAACTGAAAAGACAAAGAATACTGAGGAAGAAAACGCTTTCCTCAGTACCTGCGGCACCAAAGACGAAAACAAAATAGATGAAAGAAACTAAAACCAATTACGCTGGAGAAAAGTACTCCAGCGTTGAGGAAGAAAAAGCGTCTCTTCCAGTACAAGGGGGAAAGAATTCCCCCTTATGAATCCCCTTTCTTTTTCTTCCTTCGCCTTCAATGGAAGAACCCCACACATTCCTTCCCTCGCCCTTCTAGGAAGAGGGTTAGGGTGAGGGTGTCTTCTTGCCGTTATTCCTGAATGGTTCTATCGACTATAAGGAGGCAAGCCTCCTTATAGTCCCCAAAAAAGCAGACAGCCTACGGCGTAAGACTAAAAGGCAAATTAGATAAGAAAGATTAAAACTATAATGCTGGAGATAAAATACTCCAGCATAGCGACCTTGAGTTTTTGACTTTCGATATAATTTACTTTCTAAAGTTTTTAACCAGTTTTGCGGGATACTATAATGCAATAATTTATGTGGAGCTATGTTCCAGATAAAGAGCCTGCTAAAAGTCCTCTCATAAAGTAGCGACCCAGGAAAATGTATAACAAAAGAGGAGGAATGGCGGTAATGAGAGCTCCTGCCATCTGGATATTCCATTCTACAAAATATGAGCCAGCGAGGTTATTGAGAGCAACGGTAATAGGTTGAACACTGGGCTTTTGTGCTATTATCAGTCCAAAGAGAAAGTCGTTCCATATAGAAGTAAATTGCCATATCATCACTACAGCAAAACCAGGCATAGATACTGGTAGGATTATATCTCGATAGATTCTTAAAAATCCAGCTCCATCAATTTTTGCTGCTTCTAAGAGCTCAGTAGGAACGGTAGAGTAGTAGTTTCTGAATATTAATGTAGTTATGGGTATTCCATAAACACAGTGAATGAAGATTAAGCCCGGGATAGAGCCGTACAACCCTATCTTCTGTAAAACTACCACTATGGGAATTAAAACGCTCTGATAAGGAATAAACATACCAAATATAATGAGAGCCAGCAAGGTATTAGAAAATTTGAATTTCCACTTGGAGAACACATAACCGTTCATAGAACCCAGAAGAGAAGATATTATGGTGGCAGGAACTACCAGATATATGCTATTCATAAAGTTTTTAGATAGACCGGTTATTCCTTTTGAGGCATTACCACTCCAGGCAATCTTAAAACTGTCCAGACTTATATTTTGAGGGAGCTTCCACATGTCTTTTAAACCCACTTCGGCAAAGCTTTTGAAGCTGGTTGCTAGAAGTACATATACAGGTAAAAGGTAAAATATGGCGAATAATACCAGAACGAGGTATAAAATAAATCTACTTGATTTATAAGCCCTGCGTATTTTAGCTTCCCTCCTTCAGGCCGTGTCTCAAATAGGGTATGATAAGAATAGCTACAAAGATCAACAAAATAGTGGCGATGGCTGCGCCTTGGGCAAAGAAGTTACCTCTAAACGTGGTATCATACATAAATAGAGCCGGGACATCACAGGAAAACCCAGCTCCTGCTCCGGTCATGGCTACCACTAAGTCAAATATTTTTAAGGAGATATGAGTAAGGATGATAACTGCTCCTAAAGTAATAGGTTGCAATAATGGTAAAATAATATACCTGTACACCTGCCAGCTACTGGCTCCATCTACCTGGGCTGCTTCAGATAATTCTTGAGGTATACCTCTGATGCCTGCCAGATACATAGCCATGACGTATCCTGACATCTGCCATACTGCAGGAATTACCACCGCTTTTATGCCTACATTAGGGTCAGTATACCATCCACTTTTCAAAAATCCTAAACCTATTTTGTCTAATAGCATATTAATGCCTAAAGAACCAGTGATGGTCGTGCCGGGGTTTAGCATCCACCTCCATACTACACCAGTCACAATGAAAGATATGGCCATAGGAAATAAATAAATACTTCTGAAGATATTCTCAAACCGAACTTTTCTATCTAAAAGAATAGCCAGAAGAAGACCAATAGCGATGGATGCCACAAGAAACAAAGCAGTGAAGACTAAAATATTTTTAAAGCTTATCTGGAAACGAAGGTTATTAAAGAGGTCAATATAGTTTTTAAATCCCACGAAGGTAAAATCGGGAATCACATCTTTCCAGTTGGTTAAAGACACCCATCCTGTCCAGGCAATAAACCCGTAGACAAAAACAGCAATAAGGATAACAGAGGGCAAAATAAACAAGAAAGTTAAGATTTTTTCTTCCCTTGTTTTTTTCATAAATCTCTCCCTCTAAAAGAGAAAAAAAGAAGAGGAGGGAATTTTCCCTCCTCTTCAGGGAAATCTTATTGTTGTGGTATTCCTGCTCTTTCTGCTACCTGCACCAGAGCTTTCTGAGTTACTTCTACGTCCGGACGAGCTACAAAAAGAGCGATAACGTCTTTGTACTCAGTCACCCATCCCTCCGCAGCTGCTGCACCGTGCATTACACTGGGGACTATGACGTCTTTCTCCCAATCTTCCATAACTGATTTCTGGTAATCACCAAAGAGGTCTTTATTTATATCGGTTCGGGCAGGAATAGAACCCTTCTTGAGGTTAAAAGCTTCTTGCCCTTCTTTAGAACCTAAGACTTTCAAGAAGTTTATAACATTGTCTCTATTCTGGCATCCTTTGGGAAGACCAAAGCTATCAGATAGAGCATCAAATATTCCGGCAGTTTCAGGAACTGGTGCCCATCCAAAATCAGTGTATTCTTTAGAGAAGAAATATCCTGCTACCCAGTCACCCATTATACTCATTGCGCCTTTCCCGTCTATGATATACTCATAGGCTTCATCCCAGGTAAAGGCAGCGTGATCAGAATTAATGTAAGTCATCATTTTCTTGAATGTCTCTAAGGCTTCGGTAACTTTGGGATCTGACCACTTTGTTGCGCCAGTCCACAAACCACTGTAACCTTCTGCTCCTAATTTCGCTATCAACACTGTTTCAAATATATGGCCAGCTTCCCATCCATCCTTTGTACCCATAACAAAGGGAACAATCCCTTGTCCTTGTAGCTTGTCCGCTATCTGGAAAAATTCATCAAAGTTCTGAGGAGCTGTCAATCCGTTATCGGCAAAAATCTTTTTATTGTACCAGAGAACATTAGCTCGGTGAATATTTACCGGTACAGACCAGTAATCACCTTCATGGGAAACAATATCTAATATACCTTTGGGCATGACATCTACCCATCCTTCAGACTGGAAAAGCTCAGTCAGAGGCTCCATAAACCCGGTTTTAACCCAGGTATCGATTAGCTCTTTTCCAGCATGTACCTGGAAAGTATCAGGTGGGTCTCCACCCAGCATTCTGGTTTTTAATACTGCTTTAGCATTGGCTCCTGCTCCTCCAGCTACGGTAGCGTTGATGATTTCTACATCGGGATAAAGTTTACTATAAATATCAAAGAGTGCCTGCAATCCTTCAGCTTCTCCACCTGCTGTCCACCAGGAAAAGATTTCTATCCTACCTTTTTCCTGGGAGAAAGCAACGGTTCCTAAAGCGAGAACTAACAACACAGAAAGCAACAAAGATAAACCTTTAAAACGCTTCATTTTTGTACCCCCCTTAATATTATTTACTTCTGTATAAAATTATACCATTCCCACAAATTAGGTCAAGTTACCGAGGGCTCTCTGTCTCGTTTCCTCCCTTACTGTTAAAGTTGCTATTTCTTCCCATGGCAATCTGGCTTTTGGTCTTTTATAAAATAGAAAAATGAGGTTTGCAAAAAGGAAGGGGGTTATTAAATCTGTAAAAGGGAACTCCTGCCTGACAAAACTGCAGGGTAGGGGATAGACACATGTTTTATCAAAGTATAAAATAAGAACAGTATTATTAAAAAGGGGAGGGAAAATGAAAGTAAAATGTCCAGAATGTGGATTTGAGGATGAAGGCAAGTTTTGTAGCAATTGTGGAGCGCCACTTCCTCAGATAGAGTTTCCTTCTAGGCAAGAAACTCCCCAGGTTCCTTCAGAAGTTTCGTGGCTCAGTAAGTGTCCCGTGTGCAAATCGGGTCGACTATTACCAGTTGTTAAAAAGAAGCTCTTTGGTCTGGTTACCAGTGAAAATTGGGAGTGTGAAAATTGTGGCGCAACCTTTACTCGAAGGGGAGAACAATATGAACTTACTAAAGTTTGGGATGTTTCTAACCCCATCTGGCGGAATTATAAAAATCAGAGTCTGACAGAAATAGAATGGAAAAATATAGCGTACGGAGGCAAGCCATATAGAGAACAGAGAGAAATGGATATGGAGTACTGGATGACTCAGCTCCAAGAAGGAAATGTTCCAGTACATATTACAGGAGCAAAAACACCGATTATTTTGAAAAAGAATGAAAAACTTCAACTTGTTTTACCAGAAATATCTTTATTAGAACCTCGGGCAGTCAGAACCAGTGTCTATGGGGGGCCAGGATTTAGAGTGGCTAAAGGAGTTTATTTTAGAGTGGGAAGGACCAGGTCCGAATCTCACGAAGAGCTAAAACATATAGACCAGGGAGTTCTCACTTTAACGAGCAAAAGATTTGTTTTTTCGGGTGTTAAACGTAATGTTAATGTTGACCTGCGAAAGATTGTGTCGATGGAACCTTATAGTGATGGAATAGCTCTAAGAGTAGAAAATAGACAAAAAACACAGTATTTCACAGGGGTTGACCAGGTTAAGCTTGCTATCACCGTAGACGATAGAACATATGAGGAACAGCTTTCGGGTTTGATATTGATGTATTTTATTGAGGGCTTGATAAAAAAGATGGAGTAGCTTTGGTAAGTTTTACCGGGATAAGAAAAAACCATTTGCAATCAAATTAATTTTTATCTTCTGATGGTTCTGAAAAAGGGCGGGGTTCATGAACCCCGCCCTTGGAGTAGCGGAGACAGAATTTTTATTGTACTAATACTGTTTCTAAACTCATTATTGATACTAATTTAGCAAATATTTCAGTATTATCAAAGTAGTCGTCAAATAGCTCAGCTCCTGCCCCTTGAGCGAAGATGGCTACTGGGGCGCCGGTATGAGAGAAAGTTGTCCAGCTCAGACCAGCTTTTTGGTTTAAAATTTGAGTTAGGGTAACAGTAAGGGGGTCATAGCCACCATAGCTTTGGGGTGCTTCTCCTTGTATACTCATTGTCAAAGCTTTTTCTAATTCTTCTTTTTCATAGTCAGTTAAAGTAAGTCTCAACTTGGCCTGTGCTTCTGCATCTCCATTTTTAGCTTTCTCTTCCAGTTGAGCTTTTTCTGGAGCAGGAATATCCAGTAAACCAAAGTTTTCTTCTATTTGAGGCCAGAAATCTGAAAGATTTGCTTTCTCTTGAGGAGTATTCTGTCGGTATTGTTCTACCACTTTGCTGAATTCTAAGAAAGACATCTTCTGGTTCTGTAAAACTTCAGGATAGAGACTGTATGCTGTTGCAGCATAACCCAGGGTAAGCCCTCCGGTTTCGTGGTCAGCAGTAACTACAATTAAAGTTTCTTCGGGATATTGCTGATAAAATTTAACTGCTTCTCCTAGGGCTTCACTAAAGGCTAAAACGTCATGTATAACGGTGGCAGCATCATTAGCGTGTGCCGCCCAGTCGATTTTTCCTCCTTCCACTAACATAAAGAAACCTTCGGGGTTATCGAGAAGCTCGATACCTTTGCGAGTAAAATCAGCCAAAGAAAGGTCATTTTCCTCCCGGTCAATTTCGTAAGGCATTGCCTGGTCTGCATCCAAAACGGCGTTGATTGCTACCACTTTTCCCGGTTGAGGAGTTAATTTTTCGAAACCTTCTCGATTTCTTACTACAGTGTAGCCATTTTCAGCAAAGATTTCGAAAATATCTCGCTGGTCGTCATTTTTACCCCGGGGTTGTAAAAATCCTCCTCCTCCGAAGTAATCAAAGTCACTCTGAGTTGCCTCTATAGCAATTTCATAAAAATTGTTGCGAGAAGCTTGATGAGCATAGCAACCAGCAGGAGTGGCGTGATCTAAAGAAACACTGGTTACCACCCCCACTTTCATCCCCGCTTCTTTGGCCATTTCGGATACACTTACAAGAGGTGTAGATTTATCAGGTAACATATTAAGAACTCCACTATAGGTTTTCTCTCCAGTAAGAATAGCTGTTATAGCTGAGGCTGAATCAGTTATGTAGGAACCGTAATCAAAAGTAGAGACTAACCCTGCTGCTGGAAAAGAAGTAAAAGAAAGCTCTTTTAAACCGACGTTTTTCTCCTCGAGAGCATTGAGATAATCCTGAGTGACACTGAAGTGGTCTATGCCCATTCCATCACC
>Ga0209508_1001696_pt1 | contig 16237 bp, 8 predicted proteins | sample AD_UKC129_MetaG_FD_184427 | JGI IMG/M metagenome (GOLD analysis project Ga0209508, IMG submission 184427) | Active sludge microbial communities of municipal wastewater-treating anaerobic digesters from Canada - AD_UKC129_MetaG (SPAdes) (version 2) | ecosystem: Engineered > Bioreactor > Anaerobic... | reverse complement strand
ATGGCAAAGGCGAACGTTGAGTTCGTCAGTGGTGAGGGAACCGCGCTGAGCACAATTGTTCACGTGAGTGACGGCTTGTGTGTCCGCGTGCGTTTGTCCGACGCAGAGCGGGCCCGCGAAATTGCCCGCAAGCAACAGGAATTGACGAAGCTCGAGTCGTTGATTGCCTCGAAACGTCGCAAACTCGAAAACGCCGATTTCGTGAAAAAGGCCCCGCCCCACGTCGTAGAAAAGGAGCGTGAGTCGTTGCGACAGTTGGAGGACCAGCGGGCAGCGGCCCTGGCCGTCGTCGCTCAATTGCAGAATCAAGCCTAACATGCTTCGCCATGCCTGAACTGCCCGAAGTCGAAACCATGCGGCGCGGGGTTCGCCCGCTGGTTGGTGGTACGATTATCGAGGCGTTCTGCCCTCCCTCACATCATCATCCGATTAAATACAGGCCGCCGCCTGAAACCCTGTTTCCCGCGCTTGTGGGAAGGTCGATCAGGGCCGTCGAACGTTGTGGCAAGCGATTGCTCCTGCGTCTTGACAACGATCACGCTCTAGTCATTGAGCCACGCATGACCGGTCGCGTCTCGCTCAATCCGCCCCAGCTTCCCAGCCATACCCGACTCGTCCTCCGTGTGAGAATGACGCAGCCTCGGGGGAATCGCAAGGGTGCCCCGGTCGAACACACAATGATCTTTCGTGACGTTCGTGGCCTGGGGGCCGTTCACCTTCTCGACGCCAATTCGTGTCGGACAGAGCTCGGACCTCAGAACATCGGCCCAGACGCCCTAGACATCTCTTGGCAAGAGCTGCGGGATCGACTGCGTCATCGAAAGTGCGCCATCAAGGTGGCGTTGCTCGATCAAAGGGCCATCGCGGGTGTGGGAAACATCTACGCCTCAGAGGCCCTCCATCTCGCGCGAATTCATCCTACCACCCCTTGCCACCTCATAAGCAACCGTCGATGGCGAACGCTTCAACAGGCGTTACATCTCGTACTCGAAGAGGCGATCGCCAAGCAAGGTTCGACCTTGTCCGACGGGGCATATATCACCCCCAGTGATGAGGCCGGTCGTTACCAGGACGAGCATAGAGTATATCAACGCACCGGCGAGCGATGTATCCAATGCCGTCGCGGCATTATTCGCCGGATCATCCTTGGCCAGCGATCCACCTTCTATTGCCCGGTGTGTCAGCCTGCGCCGCGCGGAAGTTAGCTTTTCGTGCCAGTACGGAAATGACAAACCGACAGGCAGACATCTCGCTTAGAGCCTATCCCACAACCTTCCCTCACCCGTTGTGCGGCAGACGGATCGGGCGTGAGGGTGGCTCGAATCCCTGCCGGCTTTCTCGATGAAGTCCGAGGGTCGCTTGCCCTCACCCCAACCCTCTCCCGGAGGGAGAGGGAACTTTGGGCTAGGCTCTTAGTAAATATGAAATAGCACAGGGATCACCTTGTGCAAGTGAAGCCACTCAAGGGCGCCTGTCGCCGGAAAGATTAGCCCAATCAGCGCAGCATCCAGGACTGCCCGAGTAAAAACTCTGATATTGATCGTTTGCACATCAGGGCCAGACTGAAAATGGAAACTCGGCCACAAGCGAGCCGTACCACCAAAATAGGTAATGGCGGCCTGACCAAACTTTTGGGCTAGAAACCGTTCTTCGTAAATCATGGCCGGATAATGGGATGCGAAGAAAACCACCAACAGAAACGCGGCGACGGTCAAGGAGCCTAAAGCCAGGCCGGTCCCAATAAAGCCAAGCGCCGAAAACATGTACAGGGGATGTCGAACGAGCGAATAAGGGCCGTCCACGACCAAGTCGCGGCCTTTTTTCCCGGAGATATATGCAGCAGCCCAAACTCTTCCCAGAGCCGCAATGAAAAGGAGCGCGTATCCTAGCGTTTCCAGTGTCTCCTCGATCATGCCATCTTCCGTGTAAACATGATGAGAGAAGAGGATCGCCGGTATCAACAGAATGATGATCGCCTTCGTCGTCAAAAGTCGCACGGGAAACGTCTTTTTTGAGAAAGCTATTCTCCAACGGGATACAGCCGCCACCTTTGAGGGTAACAGAAACGACGATTTCGCTCCATAGAAGTTTTTTTGCCCTCGCGGAGGGTTATTTGCCGTTTTGTACACACTGCCGGATCCTCCGTGCCACGCGTTCACAGCGGCAGCCAAAGTCCAGACCTGCTATACTAGAGAATCTTACGAGGATTGTTGCCCAAATCGCCTTTCAAGGAGGCAAATAAGCAGATGTTGATTCAACAACTCATGATTCTTCTTCCGTGCTACAGCCTTGAAGACTTTCAGGTCAGTCGCAGTGATGAAGAAGCGGAAGAGATTCTCGCGGGTTTTTGTGGGCTATTTCATCCGGCTCTTATACACCAAACCCAAAACATGCCGCGATGGGAGCGAGCCTATGATCCCCCCATCGCCCCTGATCAGGCCCTGATTGTCATCCCCGAGTGTTCGGAAAAATGCCTTCCCAGCACTTGGTTGGCGGATTTGCCGCCTGGCCAATCAGTTGTCGTCCGACGCTACCGCAATCTTGCCGGTCTTTGGGAGGCAATCGGCCATCTGACGGGCAAACCCCTGGAAGTCCCGCAACCCCAATGGATCGACGACTTTATCGCCCTGGGATACGCCTATCTTCAAGTCGAATTAATGACCCGTCAGCTTCGTTACATGAGCAACCTTGACGAATTGCGATTTCGCGATCACACAGTCAAGGCGGCGACAGCACTGTTCGAAGGCAACACCGACCAAGTGAAAGAGCATCTCCAAAGGAGCTTCGATCTGTTGACAGAATCAAGGGAGTACTTCTACCCCGTTCAAACCCACCTGATCGACCTGACGCTGACCGCAGGTACCACACTTGGACCAGGGTTACAGCGCGAACTGGAGGACGGCAAACAGGTCAATGTCCTGACCACAGGCCAACTTCTCGTAAAAATGTTGCACCATTATCCGAAGACCTTGCAATCGCTGAAAGAAGCCTTAGAAGCTGGGCGTGCGAACGTCGTGGGGGGCGAGGACGAAGAATCCGCAAGTGCCTTCCTACCCCAAACGACGTTGATCCGACACCTGGTGTATGGTCACAAACAATGGCAGGAAGTCCTAGGAAGTCGGCCCCAGATTTTTGGAAAACGGCGTTTTGGACTGACCCCGCTCATGCCGGGACTGTTGAGCAGCTTTCGCTACGAGGGGGTTCTTCATTTTGCGTTAGATGACGGCAAGTTTCCGCTCCCCAATCAGAGCAAACTCCGCTGGGAAGGCTTGGACGAAGCCGTGATTGATGCCGTGGGGCGGGTTCCCCTGGACGCTTCCCGGGCATCGACGTTCCTTAAGTTGGGCGAGACTGTCGGTCGAGCCCTCGATTTGGATCACGCGGCCACGGTGATCTTCGCCCACTGGCCCGGCCAGGTTGCGACATGGTACAAGTTCCTCCGCCGGGCCGCCGAATATTCGCCGATTCTTGGTCAGTTTTCCCTTCTGACAGCTTACTTTCGGAACACCCAGTACGTTGGGTCACGGCTTACGTATAAGGCCGATGAGTACCGTCCTCCCTACCTTGCCCAAGCCGTCGCCGAGTCACAGGTCGATCCTGTCGGCCGATGGATACGCTTTGTGCGGGTGAACCTCCACGCGCAGGTCTTGTCCAATCTTGTCGTGATGCGGTCACTTGTTAATGGCCGCTGGGACGAAATCGCAATGCAGTCCTGGCAACTTGCGCAAGAGGCTCTGAAACAAAGTGACGACAGTCTCACGGCTCATGACGCGATGCCGAACTCGGGGGAGTTGTTGTCGCAACTTTCCGATGCCATCCGTCGTGTGGCCTCTGCCCTGGTTGAGCTATTACCGCGCAGCCGAGATGCCACCTCGGTCGGCACTTTGGTCCTCAACCCCATGAGCTTCCCCTGTCGTCTCCCTGTGAGTTCCGCGGTCAAGGCATGCGAAATGACCGGCGAAAATCCGGGGAAGGCCCCGTCAATCGTGGTATCGGTCCCCTCGTTTGGGTACTCTTGGAGCGAGCACGCCGCTGAAACGGAAAAGCCCTCCCAACCAAAAGGCTCCTGGTGGAGTCGTCTTTGGTCACGGAGAAAGTCTGACGAGGAAGAAAACAAGATCACCCTGCAAACCGAATCTTTCGAGGTCCAAATCGACAAAACAACCGGTGGCATTCAAGGGCTGTATCCGCTGCCTTACGGCCGGAATCTCCTCGGCCAACGCTTGGCGATGCGCTTCCTTCAGAGCGGCACAGTGGGGGACTCCGAAGATGATCCGGAGGCCTTTTACTCCCGTATGATTGCCGAGACGATCGAGCAGAGGGAGACCGTTTCGGGGACGAAAGAGGTACACGCATCGGGCCGTCTTGTCGATGCAGGAGGCGAGCTTGTCGCCCGATTTACCCAAGTCATCCGTGTGTGTCCGGATTTGCCATTCATACGCCTCGACATCCGTTTAGACCCCGAGCGGCTGCCGGAGGCCAACCCCTGGAATTCATATTACGCATGCCGTTTCGCCTGGAGCGACGAGTCCATGGCCGTTCGCCGCTCCCTGGGCTTTGCGTGTGTGGAAACTGAACTGGAGAGGTTCGAGAGCCTTTATTTTGTGCAACTGGCAAGTTCGTCCCATTCATTGACGCTATTAACACCGGGTTTGCCTTACCATCGCATGGTCGGGCTCCGTAAATTGGACACGTTACTACTTGTCCGCGGCGAAACAACACGAGAGTTCACTGTGGGCATCGGGCTGGATATCCGGTATCCGCTCCGCGCGGCCCTCCAACTGATTCAACCGACCGTCGCGATTCCAAGTGTCTCTCCGCCGCCTTCCCCGCCTTCGGCCTGGCTTCTGACGCTTGACGTTCAAAACGTCATCGTTAGCGCTATCGAGCCGGTAGTCGCCAACGACCAGGTTGCCGAGTTGCGAATCCTTCTTACAGAAACAGAGGGACGGGCAGGGCCGCTCAACCTTCGGCTCTGTCGGCCTATTCAGTCCGCGTATCGGACAGATGCCTTTGGCGAGGTCCTCGAACCCCTTGCCATCAAGGATGACCAAATTGCCGCAAACATTGGACGGTTTCAGACGATGTTCATCTCCGTGAAATTTGTCTGAGCGCGATCGATAGCCATGCAGGACCCCTTTCGAGCATCAGAAACCAATACCCCATGCAATAGGTCTGGGGCAAACACACCGTTCATGGTCGTGACCATCGACGGCCCGGCCGCCTCCGGGAAGAGTACCGTCGCCAAGATGCTGGCCCAACAATTGGGATTTCGGTATCTCGACACAGGAGCCATGTACCGCGCTGTGGCCTTGGCCGGGTTGCGAAAAGGTACCGACTGGGACGATGCCGACCAGGTCTCTCGGCTTTTGGATGGTCTCGACCTTCGGATAACCGGCACGAAGGTCTTCCTCGGCAAGGAAGATGTTACCGAAACCATTCGCACGCCTGAAGTCACACGTGTTACCTCGATCGCAGCCGATTCACCGTTGGTGAGGCAGTATCTTATCGGCATGCAACGGGCCATCGCAAAGGAAACAAACCTCATCACCGAAGGCCGCGATCAAGGTACCGTAGTCTTCCCCGATGCCGATTGCAAATTCTTTCTGGTGGCATCCCCTGAGGAACGCGCCCGCCGTCGTTGCCGTGATTATGAGCGACTGGGTAAACCGACCGCGTATGAGGAGGTCCTTAAGGACATCCTAGAACGAGATCAGCGCGACCGGGAGCGTCCATTCGGAGGACTGGCCCGCGCCGAGGATGCCATTGAGATCAATACCGACAATCTTTCCCCGGAGGAAGTGGTCGCCCTGATCGTTCCCATCATCCGGGCAAAAAGCGAGGGAAAGCGCGATTCGCAAACGAAATAGGGCGCAGTGGGGCACCCATGAACGTCGGGTCCAACTGCACCTCGCCGCTGATCAATCGTGAATTACTTCGCGCGTCCCCGCCGCTTCAGGGCAGAAACACACGCCAAGCCGTCGACGCGTGTTGGTCCTCCAAGCCTCATTCTTGTTGCACGGAGGATGACGACGGCGACGACTTCACATCCTGGCTTCCTTCGCCTGCAGAAAGGACAGTGTTATTCTGGCCATTTCCTGCGTCGGGCGGCGTCGCTCGCGGGGTTTCCTTGTCGGGGATGTCCTCAAGCAGGGCAAACTTCGCGGCAATCGCTGTTGCGGGTTTCGCCGCCAGCTTTTCGACTGCCTCCGGTCGTAACCGAACCTCCGCCCGCTGATACTTTCGAAAACCGGTACCGGCGGGAATGAGTCGGCCCAGGATGACGTTTTCCTTCAACCCGACCAAACGATCAACTTTGCTGGCAAGGGCTGCTTCCGTGAGGACCCGGGTTGTTTCCTGGAAGCTGGCCGCCGAGATAAAACTATCACTCTGCACAGCCGCCTTGGAAACGCCGAGCAACTGAACGGCCGCCCGTGCTGGGGTAGGTTCCACGGCCTTGGCCGGGACGCCACCACGCGATTCTACTTCGGCGTTCCGCTGTTCAAAGACTTCCCGCGGCACAATCTCGCCCTCGTGATATCCGGTGTCACCCGGGCTGACGACTTTGACACATCGGGCCAACTCCGCGTTTCGGCGTCGGAATTCAAACTTGTCGATCAACGTTCCGATCAACAGCCCTGTGTCTCCGCCTTCCAGAATACGAACCTTTCGCAGCATTTGAGCTACGATGATCTCAATATGCTTGTCGTTGATATCCACCTGTTGCTGGCGATACACGCTTTGAACTTCCTGCACGAGGTATCGCTGCAACTCTTCTTCTCCTGAAATGCGGAGAATTTCGTGAGGGTTGAGCGGACCTTCCACAAGGCTTTGACCGGCCTGGACATAGTCACCGGTGTGAACCCGCAGGTGCTTTCCCGGGCCAATCAGGTGTTCCCGTTCGATACCACTTTCACTCCGGATGACGATCGTCCTTCGACCGCGCTTCTTTTCACCGAGAATCTCCACAGTACCGCTAATCTCGGCAATCACGGCCGGGTCTCTCGGTTCGCGAGCCTCAAAGAGTTCTGTGACCCGGGGCAAACCACCCGTAATGTCCTGCGTTCCCGTCACTTCTCGCGGCTGTTTGGCCAACAACGTGCCAGGTTGAACGATGTCGCCCGGACGAACAAGAATCTGAGCTTTGACGGGCAGATACTCCCAGGCCACGATCTTGCCGGTTGCTGGATCTTCGATCACGATTTGCGGCTGATAACCGCCGCGATGATCAAGGACCATGTACCTTTCGGCACCCGTGGCATCGCGTTCGATCCGAAGCGTTTCGTTCTCAATCAAGTCTTCGAATCGCACACGCCCACCGCACTCGGCAATCACGGGAACACTGTGACGTTCCCAGTGGCAAATGATTTGGTCAACGTTAACCTTTTGTCCTTCTTTGACGAGCAGATAGGCACCCTTCGGCACGTCATATTTCTCTAACTCTCGGTGCCTTTCATCTTCGAGAACAACTTGCCCACTCGGCGAAACCACAACGTCCCGTCCTTCGGAGTTTGTGACAGCCTTTATGCGGACGAATTTGACAAAACCTTCTCGCTTGGCGCGAATGGAATCCTCCTCCAACGCCCGTGCGGCGGTACCACCGATGTGGAACGTCCGCATCGTCAACTGGGTACCGGGCTCGCCGATGCTTTGGGCAGCAATGATCCCCACGGCCAAGCCTTCCTCGACCAGGCGACCGGTGGAGAGATCCATCCCGTAACAAAGGGCACATACACCAAGGGGTGCCTCACACGTCATGGGGCTGCGCACTTGAATTTTGGTGATGCCCAATTCCTGAATCTTTCGAGCGATCTCGGGAGTGATCAATTCGTTTTCCCGAACGATTACCTCGTCGGTGATGGGATGGACGATGTTATGGCGACTGACCCGACCCTTGATTGAATCGGCGAGGCTGACCTCTACCTTCTCGCCGCGGTAAATGACGCTCTTGGTGATCCCTTGCGTGGTTCCACAATCGTGCATCGTGACCACCACGTTTTGGGCCACGTCGGCGAGTTTTCGCGTCAAGTATCCCGAATCTGCCGTTTTCAACGCGGTGTCGGCCAATCCTTTTCGGGCACCGTGGGTCGAGCTGAAGTATTCGAAGACCGACAACCCTTCGCGGAAGTTAGCCTTGATCGGTGTTTCGATGATTTCACCCGAGGGCTTCGTCATCAACCCACGCATCCCGGCCAACTGCCGAATTTGCTCGATATTACCACGGGCACCGGATTGGGCCATCAAGTAAATGGGGTTAACGTACCCGGGATAGCGGCGGTCGTTCTCCAATTGTTCCTTCAATTCCCGCGTGATCATTTCGCGGGCCTGCGTCCAAGCGTCGAGAATCTTGTTCTTGCGCTCGCTTTCAGTGAGCACACCCTTCTGGAAGGCGGAATCCGTCCGAATCACCTCGCGCTCGGCCTGCTCGATCACCTTCTTCTTATTCGGCGGCATCAAGAGGTCATCGGTGGCAAAGCTCAAACCGCTTCGAGTCGCCTGGCGGAAACCGAGACGATTCATGTCGTCCAAAAGGTCAATCGTGGCCGGCCGCCCTAGCATCTCATAACAGTCAGAAATCACCTCGGACAACTTCTTGGAGCTCATTGTCTCGTTATAGAAGGGCATGCCCTTGGGCAGCATGCTGTTGAAGATGACACGCCCAACGGTCGTTTGAATCACGGAACCAGGTGGAATGTCGTCGCGGCCCTTCACCCTGACCGTATCAGGCAGTCGGACACGAATCCGGGCATGAGTTGCCACCTTTCCCAGGCTGTACGCCAGCTCGACCTCGTCCAAAGACGAGAAGACCATGTCATCGCCCTTACAATTGGGCAAAGTATCCAGCGTCAAATAATACCAACCCATAACCACGTCCTGGGAGGGACTAATGATGGGCTTACCATGGGCTGGGCTGAAAATGTTGTGGAAGGACATCAGCAAGGTATGGGCTTCCACAATGGCCTCCACAGAAAGAGGCAAATGGACGGCCATTTGGTCACCGTCGAAGTCGGCGTTGTAACCCTTGCACACCAGCGGATGCAACTTGATGGCGTTTCCCTCGACCAAAACCGGCTCGAACGCTTGGATGCCCATGCGGTGCAGTGTGGGAGCACGGTTGAGCAGGACCGGATGGTTTTGAATTACCTCCTCCAGAATGTCCCAAACCTCTTCATCTCGCCGCTCGATCATCTTCTTGGCGCTTTTGATCGTGTCGGCATGCTGCAATTCCCGCAGCCGGCGGATGATGAACGGTTGATAGAGTTCCAACGCGATCCGCTTGGGCAAACCACACTGATGCAACCTTAAGGTAGGCCCAACAACGATGACGCTACGGGCTGAATAATCAACCCGTTTACCCAAAAGGTTTTCCCGGAAGCGCCCCTGCTTACCTTTGATCATGTCGGTTAACGATTTCAGCGGACGATTGCTCGACCCCAGCACGGGACGCTTGCACCGATTGTTGTCAAACAGGGCATCGACGGCCTGTTGCAACATCCGCTTTTCGTTCTTGATGATGACCTCGGGGGCATTGAGGTCCACGAGTTTTTTCAACCGGTTGTTTCGATTGATGATGCGGCGATAGAGGTCGTTCAAGTCGCTCGTGGCAAAATTGCCTGATTCGAGCAATACCAAGGGACGCAAATCGGGCGGAATCACGGGCAAAACATCGAGAACCATCCATTCCGGACGGTTTTCGCTGTCCCGGATGGCTTCCACCAGCTTCAAGCGGGCAATCAACTCTTTCTGCTTCTGCTTGGAATTTGTCTCGGCCAATTCGGCCCGCAGTTGCCGCGACAACTGGACCAGGTCCAAATCCATCAGCAATCGGCGAATGGCCTCGGCTCCCATGTCGGCATGAAAACTACCTTCGCCGTACTCTGCCTTGGCTTGCCGGTACTCTTCTTCCGTGAGTAATTGATACTTTTGCAACGGCGTGTCGCCGGGATCAATGACGACGTAATCCTGGTAGTAGATAATTTTCTCCAGACTGGCCACCTTCATATTGAGAAGTGTCCCGAGTCGGCTGGGCGGAGCCTTGAAGAACCAGATATGGACCACCGGACTGGCCAGCTCGATATGTCCCATTCGCTTCCGGCGGACACGGCTATGGGTGATCTTGACGCCGCAGCGATCGCAGACCATCCCTTTATATTTCATGCCCCGGTATTTACCGCAACTGCATTCCCAGTCCTTTTCCGGACCGAAAATCCGTTCACAAAACAGTCCATCTCGTTCGGGTTTGTAGGTGCGGTAATTGATCGTCTCGGGCTTCTTGACCTCACCAAACGACCAACTACGGATGTCGTGCGGTCGTGCCAAGCTGATCTTGACCGCGACATAATCATTAACGCGTTCGTAGGTCGTTTCGCCGTAACTCACCGCTCGGACTCCTTATTTTTTCAGTTCAAAGAACAAGCTGGCAGCCGCCTATTCTTTTTTCCGTTTTATTCCCGTTTCGACACCGTCAGACACAACGCAATGTGATATTCAAAGGGTCCCATCTTCTTATAACGAAGGTCCCTTTTCCAATTGCATATTGAGGGCCAATCCACGAATCTCATTGACGAGCACATCGAAGCTTGCAGGTGTCCCCGCTTCAAGGGTATTCTCACCCTTGACCATGGATTCATAAATTTTCGTACGCCCTTCGACGTCGTCACTCTTGACAGTCAAAAGTTCCTGAAGGATGTACGCCGAGCCATACGCCTCCAAGGCCCAGACCTCCATCTCGCCGAATCGCTGACCACCGAAACGCGCTTTTCCGCCGAGTGGTTGCTGGGTGATCAAGGAATAAGGTCCCGTCGCCCGGGCGTGAATCTTATCATCAACGAGGTGGTGCAACTTCATCGTGTAGATGTAGCCCACCGTCACCTTTTGTTCGAACGGCTCGCCTGTCCGACCGTCATAGAGAGTCACCTTGCCCGTTTCAGGCAAGCCGGCCTCTTTTAAGCATTCTCGGATTTGGTCTTCATTGGCTCCGTCGAACACCGGCGTGATTGCCCGGAAACCAAGTGTCGCAGCCGCCCAACCGAGGTGGGTTTCCAAAATTTGGCCGACGTTCATACGACTCGGCACCCCCAACGGATTAAGGAGGATTTGGACAGGCGTTCCGTCGGCCAGGAAGGGCATATCCTCTTTGGGCACGATCTTGGCAATCACACCCTTGTTTCCGTGTCGGCCCGCCATCTTGTCACCGACCGAGATTTGGCGCTTCGTTGCGATATACACCTTGACCATTTGGAGAACGCCGCTCTTCAGCTCATCTCCTCGCTTCAGCGAGTTAACCTTTCGATTCCGTTCGTCGATGGCGGCCTCCACTGCAGGCCAAAGTTCTTCATAGATTTTCTCCACCTTGGCCCGCTTTTGTGGACTCCGAATCTCGATCTTATCAAGCTGGAACCTTTCGGCTTGCTCTGCGATATACCTATGTTCCTTGCCTTCCAGCAACGGCACACCGTCATCATCCGTCAGCTTCCGGCCAAGGACTTCCTCGATGGCCTCCACCAGCTTGGTGAACGCTTCGGCAATCTTCGCGTTGCCCTCGGCCTCGGTCTGCTTCAAAGTCTTATCGAACTCCTCTTTCTCGCGATCCGAGAGACTTGTCCGCCGCGCGAACCTCTGGGTGTGGATTACAATGCCCTCGACACCAGGCGGCACTTCCAGGGAATCATTTTTCACATCCTCACCGGCTCGACCGAAGATGGCATGGAGCAGCTTTTCCTCGGGCGTCAATTCGGTCTTTGACTTCGGCGTGACTTTCCCAACTAAGATGTCGCCGGGTTTGACATGCGTTCCCACCCGCACAATACCGTTTTCATCGAGGTTCCGCAGTTGCTTCTCACTGACGTTGGGAATATCCCGCGTGAACTCCTCTCGTCCGAGCTTTGTCTCGCGGATTTCTGCATCAAATTCTTCGATATGGATCGATGTGTAAGCATCACAGTGGACCAATTCCTCACTGATGATGATAGCGTCCTCGAAGTTGAACCCCTCCCATGACATGAACGCCGCGAGGACGTTACGCCCCAGGGCAAGCTCTCCTCGGCATGTAGCCGCACCATCAGCGATGACTTGTCCCTTTTTGACCTTGTCGCCGATGCGGACGATCGGCTTTTGATTCTGGCAGGTTTTTTCCGTTAAACCGACAAATTTCTGAAGATGATAGACATCGGTCCCGTCGATTTCGATGCGGTTAGCATCGACATAGGTCACGGTCCCACTGCGGCGTGCGCGGACGACGAGACTCGAGTTTTCCGCCACCCGGGACTCCAGCCCCGTGGCCACCAGCGGCGGCTCCGTTACCAAGAGCGGCACCGCCTGCCGCTGCATGTTAGACCCCATCAACGCCCGGTTCGCGTCGTCGTGTTCAAGGAAGGGAATCAGTCCTGCCGACACGCCCACAATCTGCGCGGGCGAAACATCCATGTATTGGATTAGGGAAACAGGCACGATCTTAAAGTCGCCCCGATGCCGGGCAACGATGGTATCCCCCTGAATTTTTCCATCTTTCACTGGGGCGTCGGCCGGCGCCAGGTAGGCATCGAACTCTTCGTCAGCCCGCAGCCATTTGATTTCATCCTGGAGGACACCGTTTTTTACCACCTGATAGGGCGTAATAAGGAAACCGTAGTCATCCACACTGGCGTAAATAGCCAGACTTGAAATCAAGCCAATGTTGGTTCCTTCTGGCGTCTCGATGGGGCACATGCGTCCGTAGTGCGATGCGTGGACGTCACGAACCTCAAATCCCGCTCGCTTCCGGTTCAAACCACCTGGCCCCAATGCCGATAGACGGCGTTCGTGCGTCAGCATCGACAGTGGATTTGTCTGATCCACGACCTGCGATAGCTCACCACGCCCGAAGAAATACTCAATGGCCGCCGAGACGCTCTTCGGATTAATGAGGCTACGTGGCGTCATATCGGCCACGTCGCTAAAGTTCATCCGATCGGACACTGTGCGGCGAAGCTTCAGGAACCCTTTTCGCAGCTCTTCACAGGCCAATTCGTCGATCGTTCTTACCCGACGATTTCCCAAATGGTCGATGTCGTCTGGTTCCGCCGTCGGGTCGCCGGCGTGGAGACGCGCTAAATACTTGATGGCCGCAATTAAATCCTCCGCCCGAAGGCACATTTCATCCTCTGAGACATTAAGTCCCAGCTTGCGGTTGATACGGAACCGCGCCACACGTCCCAGGCGATAACGGTTGGGGTCCCGAAACTTTTCGTGGAAAAGCGTCCTCGCCCGTTCCAACTGGGGCGGGTTACCCGGACGCAAGCGCTGATAAATCCTCAGCAGAGCTTCTTCGTGACTAGCGGTGGGGTCCTCCGCCAGAGAATCGAGAATCAGACGATCCCGCTGATTCGGCATGACCCACACGCTTTTCAGCCCCGAGGTACAAATCAGCTCCGCCGCCTGCTCGGAAATGACCTGCCCACATTCGACGATAATCTCTCCGGCATTGGGGCTTTCGGGCGGAAAGACGATATCCTCGACGGCGACCTTATCCTGCAATTTGGAGGCACTTCGCCGATCAACAACTTTCTCCTCCTTGATCACGTCCCCATAGAAGGCGCGGATGATGTCGGAGTTCTGACTGAACGCCGGATCCATGGCCCGCAACAAGGTCATCACCGGAAACTTGTTGCTCTGATCGATACGCACTGCGAGCGTATCTTTACGGGTGAGGATGATCTCAATCCAACTGCCCCGTTCAGGGATGATCCGGCAGGTAAAGACCTTCCGATCACCCTCTTTTTCCATGATGAAGTCCATGCCCGGACTGCGGTGCAATTGACTAACGACCACGCGTTCGGCGCCGTTGATGATAAACTCGCCGCCGCCCAACATGATGGGAATCTCACCGAGGAACACCTCTTCTTCGACAGGCTGTTCCTTGTTGAGCCGTAGCCAAACCTTAAACGGCCGGCCATACGTCAGCCGCAGTTGTTTGCACTCTTCGGGCGTGTAGCGTGGTTTACCGAGGTCGTAGCGGATATACTCCAGCCGGAGTGACTTATCCAGATTCTCAATGGGGAACGTTTCGCGAAGGATTGCCTCCAGCCCCTGGTCCTTTCGTTTGTTCCAGGGAACGTCCGCCTGGAGAAACCGTGCGTAGGCTTCCGTCTGGATTTTTGTCAGATCTGGGATGGGGAAATCGTATCGTCGGCTGCTGAAATGTCGAACGTCTTTAACTGCAAGCCGCCTTTGGGCCGGAACCGCCATCGCTATTATCACCTCCGCGCTACAAGCCCAGTCAAGAAACAAAACACGAGTCCGCACCGGGGACGTTCGCGGATCACAGAACAGGCATCGATACCGCCACCCGGTCCAGACTCGTCACGAGCATGGAGCTCCCATACGAAAATACACGACCCGTTAGACTGCGGACCTTCACTCCGCCACTCCGGAGACATGACTCCAGCAAAGAAACAACCGCCACCACCCGATTCTAGCAAGCCACACCGCGGTAGTCACGCGACGTCGTATTTAGCGAAAGACAAAACCGGATCACTTGATCGAAACGGTTGCGCCTTCCTTCTCGAGGACCTCCTTGGCCTTCTGAGCTTCCTCCTTCGAGACGCCTTCCTTGATTTTGGAAGGTGCACCCTCGACCAACTTCTTTGCGTCGGCCAAGCTGATGCCCGGAATCAACGTCCGTACGGCGGTGATCACCTTAAGCTTGTTGGCGCCAAAGTTTTCGAGGATAACGTCGAATTCCGTCTTCTCCTGCTGCGGAGCAGCCGCCGCACCCGCCCCACTTGCCGCCGCCGGACCGCCAGCAACCATCACAGCGCCTGCTGCCGGCTTGATACCATGGACGATCTCGAGGTAATCATTCAGCTCTTTCACTTCCTTTAGGGGCAGCGCCACAATCGCGTCCCCCAACTCCTTCACTCTCTGACTAAACTCACGAACTGGTGCATCGGTCGCCATGTGTGACTCCAATCCTTTCCAAATCGAACCTACTACAAAAATTCGCGGTATCCTTCAGAAACGTCTAGGTTTTCCAGGACTGTAACAAGCGTCAGCCTTTCCCACGAAGGGCCTCGAGCGCTAGCCATCGATCAACCGCCCGATTCCCCTGCCGCTGGTGCATCGCCTTTTTCGCCCTCGGCGAGCTGCTTCAATTGCCCGGCCAGCGTTGTCCCCGGACCGGCCAATGCCGACATCAGCGCACCCGCCGGGCCAAGCAAACGGCCTGCCAACTGCGCCAGCAGCTCCTGCCGCGACGGCCACTTGCTGATCTCCTTGACCTGCTCAGCCGTCAATGCCTCACCGTCGAGAACACCACCCTTGGCCGCGAATGGCGCGTATTTTTCGTCACTCGCGTATTTCATCACCTCCTTGGAAAGGGCGACAATGTCTTCGCCGCCCCAGCAGATGGCCGTCGGACCGGTTACGTTCTCGAAGGCCTTGGCCAACGGTGTTCCCTGTAACGCGCGGCGAACTAGCGAATTCCTCACCACGAGCAAGTGAATGTTCTTTTCCGCGAGGTCCTTCCGTAGCGCCCGCGTCCGATTGGCATCCAGGCCCACCACATTCACCAGCAGCGCAGCATCCACCCCCGCCAACCGCCGCCGATAATGCTCTGTTATTAGGTTTTTGACGTATTTACTCATGGTTTGTACCAGGTCGATTTATATTCTTATTGCTCGGAACTCTGCACCACGCTCAACGGGCAAACACGTCTTCGCTCCCGCCGAATCCTTAAGCTTAGATCGCCACTCGAATGCCTGGCGACATTGTCGCTGATAGAGATACGTTCTTAATGAACTGTCCCTTCAGGCTCGCCGGCCTGAGCGTCTGCACGTGTTCGATAAAGGCCTTGATGTTTTCAACAAGTTTCTGCTCGTCGAAGCTAAGTTTTCCAACCGGGGCGTGGATATTTCCGCCACTGTCGTTGCGAAACTCCACCTTCCCAGCTTTATATTCACGGACCGCCTTTCCCACATCAGGCGTTACGGTCCCGGCGCGAGGCGAGGGCATCAATCCACGAGGACCTAGAATCTTTCCTAAAGGACCAACAACACCCATCATATCGGGTGCAGCAATGCAAACGTCGAAATCCAGCCACCCGCCCTTGATCCTCTCAGCCAGTTCCGGGCCACCGACTTCATCGGCCCCAGCGGCCTTTGCCTCGTCCGCACGGTCACCCTTCGCAAATACGACAACTCGCACCGGTTTTCCTAGCCCGTGCGGCAACACCACGGACCCCCGAATCGTCTGATCCGCC
>Ga0209508_1001688_pt1 | contig 16264 bp, 15 predicted proteins | sample AD_UKC129_MetaG_FD_184427 | JGI IMG/M metagenome (GOLD analysis project Ga0209508, IMG submission 184427) | Active sludge microbial communities of municipal wastewater-treating anaerobic digesters from Canada - AD_UKC129_MetaG (SPAdes) (version 2) | ecosystem: Engineered > Bioreactor > Anaerobic... | reverse complement strand
TATTGATTAAGAAGAATTCTTTTTTTATAAAAGACATAATATAATACATTGTTATTTTATCAAAGAGAAGCTCATTATGAGCTTCTCTTTAATATATAACCAAGCAAAGATTTCAAAAACAAAAAATAAAATTAGTTTACACAAATTAAATTATTTGAGGTATAATTGGTAACAAATGTTATATGGGCAATTAATAAGAAGTTTTTTTTACACATTATCCATTTTGCTAAAATTATGTCCAGCTAATTTAAAAAATTTTGAAATAAGGGGATTAAGTATGAAAACATGTGAATTGAAAGACGGGAAAGAGTTAGTAATAAGGAAAGCAGTACGAGAAGATGCCTCTAATATAATCGCCTATACAAAAATTGTATTTGGAGAAACAACTTATTTGACACGTACTCCAGAGGAGTTTCTAGTTTCTGTTGAAGAAGAAGAGCAATTAATAGAAGAAACAAACAAAAAGAATAACTGCATATTTTTAGTAGCAGAAGTTGATAATGAAATTGTTGGGACTTTAACTTTTAGTGCATCTAGTTCACAGCGAACAAGACATATAGGTGAATTTGGAATGTCTGTTAAAAAGGCATATTGGGGTTTAGGGGTCGGATCAAACTTGTTGTCTTATCTTATTGAATGGGCTAAAGAGACAAATATAATAAGAAAAATTAATTTGAAAGTAAGAGAGGATAATATTAGAGCCATTGCGTTGTATAAAAAATTTGGTTTTAAAAAAGAGGGAACAATTACTAGATACTTTTATGTAGATAGAAGATTTTATAGTGTAATAGAGATGGGTTTAGAAATAGATTAGTTTTGTTATTGTAAGGTATTATTTTTATATTACCCATAAATAATTGTTTAAACGTTGATTAAATCAAATGTAGAGAAGATCTATGGTTTAATTATAATTTGAAGCAAAAAAATACGATGCGTGCGTAGCACGTTTCTACAACTAAGAATTAACGATAGTCATAACAAAATAGGCTGCATAGAGCGCTTTTTGTTGCTGCTTAAAATTGATGTTTGAAGATATATAAATTATCTAAAAATCTAAATTAGAGGAGGATTAATGGTGAAGTCATATAGAAAAGAACTTTGGTTTAATACTGAAAAAAGAAGGGAGTTTATCAATATAACTCCGTTGGTAGAAGAATGTTTGAGAGAAAGCGGAATTAAAGATGGATTATTATTATGCAACGCTATGCATATAACTGCAAGTGTTTTTATTAATGATGATGAAAGGGGACTACTTCAAGATTTTGAGAATTTTCTAGAAAAGCTTGCTCCAGAAAAGCCATATAGCCAGTATAGGCACAATACCCTAGAGGATAATGCTGATGCACACTTAAAGAGGACAATTATGGGAAGAGAGGTTGTTGTAGCGATTACTGATGGAAAATTAGATTTTGGTCCCTGGGAGCAGATATTTTATGGTGAGTTTGATGGAATGAGAAGAAAAAGAGTTTTGGTTAAGATAATAGGCGAATAAAATACAAAAAACAGGAGGTTGATCTTTAATATGGATATAAGAGAGATTATCAAGCAAAGACGGACTATTAGAAAGTTTAAACAAGATCCCATACCCCAAGAAATTTTAAGAGATTTGGTTGATTGTGCAAGGTTAGCCCCAAGTGCTTCAAATATGCAGCCATTAGAATATATTGTAGTTTCTCAGAAAGAAATTTGTGATAAGGTGTTTGAGAATTTATCTTGGGCAGGATATATTGCCCCAAATGGTACTCCTAAAGAAGGGGAAAGGCCAACTGCTTACATTGTTATTCTGATAAATAAATCTCGGGCTACAAAGTGGATAGGTCATGACATCGGGGCTGCCTTTGAAAATATACTGCTAGGGGCATGGGGATTAGGAATAGGCAGTTGTGTTATTGCATCGGTCAACAGAAAAAATATCAGAGAGATTTTAAATATTCCTTTTGAATATGAGATTGATACAGTAATTGCTTTAGGTTATAAGGCTCATGAATCATTTGCTGAAGATAATGATGATACGGTAAGATATTATCTGGATGAAAACGGTAACTATCATGTACCTAAAAGACCTTTAGAAAAAATTATTCATTTTGATACTTTCTAATTTTTATTTTGAAGGTATGATATAATTTGTATGATAAAATAATAATTTTCTAATATTATAATAATTTGTTCTGCAAAAAGGAGGTGCAAGCTATGGATGATGTTGTTGAAAAGGCATTTGAATCGTATCAAACATGGCTTAAGAGCGTTGATGATGATGAACTGAAGGAAGAACTGTTAAGTTTAAAGGGCAATGAAGAAGAGATAATAGATAGATTTTACAAAGATTTGGAATTTGGTACAGGGGGGCTAAGAGGAAAAATAGGTGCAGGAAGTAACCGGATGAATGTTTACACCGTTGCTCGTGCAACGCAAGGATATGCAAATTATCTTAAAAAATATAAAGATTTTCCCAGTGTAGTTATTGCATATGATACAAGAAAATATTCTGATCTTTTTGCCAGAATTGCTGCTAGTGTTTTAGCTGCAAATAATATTATTGTATATATTTTTGATCAGGTTGCTCCTACCCCGTTATTATCCTTTGCTGTTAGGAGATTAAAAACTGATGGAGGTATTATTATAACAGCTAGTCACAATCCTCCTGAATATAATGGATATAAGGTTTATACTTCTGATGGAACACAAGCTGTCCCAAAATATGCTAATGAGATAACGAATGAGATAGAAAAATTAGATTATTTTAAGGATATTAATATAGTATCCTTTGAAGAAGGCATACAATCTGATAAGATAATTATACTTAATGACGAAATATTTAACGATTATTTGGATGAAATAGAAGGGTATATAAGAGGTTTAAATCCAAATTTAAATATTAAGCCTATTATAGTTTATTCTCCATTGTATGGAGCCGGGTTAAAGTTGGTGCATGGAATTTTAACTAGGTTAGGATTTGAAGTTAATCTTGTTGAAGAACAGTCAAAAGTTGATCCTGATTTTCCTACTTTAAAGGTTCCTAATCCTGAAGAAAAAGATGCTTTTGAATTAGCGTTAAAGAAGGCAAGAAAACTTAATGCACATTTAGTACTTGCTACCGATCCTGATGGAGATAGAATTGGTGTATATGAAAAGTATAACGATGAGTATGTAACTTTCACAGGAAACCAAGTAGGCGTATTGTTAACTCACTTTTTGTTGAAAAAATTTTATGATTATTCATCTATAAAACCTGGTGACTATATTGTAAAAACTATAGTAACAACTGATATGGTAAAACCAATTGCACAAGAGTTTGGGGTAGAAGTCGAAGAAACTTTAACTGGGTTTAAATTTATTGGTGAAAAGATTGAGAAAAATAAAAAGAAAGGTAGAAAGTTTTTGTTTGGTTTTGAAGAAAGTTATGGTTATTTAGCTAATGATCATGTTAGAGACAAGGACGCAATTATTACTGCTGCACTCATTGCAGTTATGTCTTCAGAGATGTTATCAAGCAACAAGACTCTGACAGAATATTTGAAAGAGTTGAAAGAAAAGTACGGATATTTTGAAGAAAAACTGCTCTCCTTTACTTATGAAGGTTTCCTTGGAATTCAGAAAATAAATAGAATTATGAATAAGATGAGAAAGATGCCACCGGTAAAAATTGGAGAGTATGAGCTTAAAGAAACCCTAGATTATCTGAAAGGTGTGGAGGGATTTCCTAAGTCAAATGTTGTAGAATTGAGATATGGAAAGATTAAACTAATAGGAAGGCCATCTGGTACTGAACCAAAGATTAAGTTTTATCTTATGGTAAATGGCAAATCTGACGAAGAAGCTAAAAAACTTATAAACGAAGCAGAAAAGGCCGTATTTGAGATTGTAAACGTATAGTAGTTAAAAAGTTAGGGGTGGTTTTTATGGAGTTTCATTATCTCTTATTTTCACAAGATGGAGATTTTGTGGAAGTAAAAGATGTCAATCATCAAGAACCTAATATTTTAGTTATCAACGATAGTTTTCTCAAACAGATGAGTAATAAGAAAAAAAGAGCTGACTATGATTACATAGGATATTTTTTAGTAGAAGAAGACAATAACGATCTCTCAGGTATAGTTAGATATTTGAAAGTTGATCATCGTGGGAAAGGTTCTCTAAAAGCTGTCTATATAGATTATATATCTGATAAGGTAAGGGAATTGTATGGAGATTTTGTTGAGATAATATCTAGATTTATTGGACTGAGAAAAGTTATAACTTCCTTTAATGAACTAATTGTTGAAAACAATATTTTAAATTCGTATGATTTTTGGCTAGAAAATATAATTATGGATGTTTCATTTGACCAACAGGATTTAATAGCACAACGTGTAACTAAGTTTGTAAATCTATATTTGATAAGAATTTATGAAGGTTTATTTAGAAAAAACATCGATTTATTAAAAAAATACGAATCACAAATTACATATAAAATTCTTGAAACCGGAATAATGCAAAAAATATTATAGCACTTTTTAGGAGGAAAAGTTTGTGAGATGGGTTGCAGCAACGATCGCATATGATGGTACTAATTTTTTTGGATATCAAAGCCAAAGTGGTTACAGGACAGTTCAAGGTGAGCTTGAAAAATCATTAGAAATAATCTTCAAAGAGAAGATAGCAACTTATGGTTGTGGAAGAACAGATACAGGAGTTCACGCACTAGGACAGGTTGTGTCATTTCCTGTTTTAAATGATAATATGACCGATAAAAATGTTAAAGATGCACTAAACGCTATACTTCCAGAAGATATATATGTAAGAGAAATAAGGCAAGTTCGTGATAATTTTAATCCCCGGGCAGAAGCTACAAAAAGAGTCTACTTTTATTTAATATATACAAATAAAGAGCCTGATATTTTTTTAAGAAATAGGGTATGGTGGATACCTTTTGATTTAGATATAGGAAAGATGAGAGATGCTGCAAGATATTTTGAAGGGGAACATGATTTCACCACCTTCAAAACTGGTAATGACGAACGAAACCCTATAAGAACCATTTATAGAATTAGAATTATTAACTATAAGAATAATCTTATCTGTATTAGAATAGAAGGAAAATCATTTCTAAGAAGAATGATTAGGAATGTAGTCGGAGCTTTAGTGAAGGTAGGGACGGATGCATGGGAACCAGAAAGAATAAAAATTATACTAGAGGCGAAGCAAAGATCTTTAGCTCCAGCCTCTGCTCCTGCACAAGGATTATATTTCTATTCTGCGTTATTTTAATAAGTAATTTAACAATAGCTCAAACAAAAGTGGGACTTGTATACGATGGTCCCGCTAGTTTTTTCAATGATATTTTTTATTTAGTGTATAAGTATGCAGATGTATCTATTCCTCCAGATCCTAACTATCCTACTTTAAAGATAAAGTATGAAACTGGATATTTTGATATAGAGTATCGTGGGCAAAAAGAGTCAGCATCATTTGAAAATATAGAACAGGTAATACAAAATCTCATAAATGAATACCAAAAAAGCATCTTCGTTATAGCAGAAAACTCTTTAATAGTAACTCCTGACGGGACACAAACTTCCGGTTTTTTACCTTGGGATAAGCAAATAACGGTTGATCTTATGGTAAACAATATTATCTATACACACGAGTTTACCCCGCCTTTAGGTGAATTCATTGTAAATATTCCAACAAGGTGGATTGATTTAGAAATAACTGGTTCAAAGTCAGCAAAAGTTAATGGGGTTGAATTAGACTTGCCAATCAAGATTTCTGTGCCACCATCAAAAATAATTATAGAATATGGATTTGAAAAATTAGAGTTAGATTTAACTCATTTCAATGATCGTTTATATTCAGTTGATCTTCAACGGCAAGATTTATATAAAAGTGTTGAAACTAAGATAAAAAAAGCTTTTGAGCTTGAAAGTGGTATCTATTTTTATGGTCTTCCACTTTCTGTTTGGATACCCAAAAAAGGTGAACCCGTGGTAATAAAATCCAGATTTTATTGTGACTATGGTGATATGGAAGAAAAAAGTAGGACTTATTACATAGACGGAGAAATTGTCTTTGCATATGAAAAAGAAAAGACAGTATATTTAATATCAAGTTCAGGTCATTTTTTTACTTTAGGAAACAAAACTTTGAATAAAGATTTAGGACGTGCGCCTTTATCAATTGTTTTGACTTCAAACTATATACAAGTTACAACCTTTGGTTTAGAAAATTATAAGATTGATTTTTCAGGAGGTATTTATAAAGAAGGGAATGTATATAACATACTTTTAGACCTTCCTGATTATTCTGTTAAAGAGCTGTACAAAACACAAGATTATACAATAGAAATCAAAGATAATATAATAAATATTTATAATACCAATCAAGAAGTCACTCAGAAAGTTGTTGAATGAAAGATTCACACAGGAAAACTTAACATGAAATCTTGAATTTCTCCTGTAAATAATATTTCCCCATTAGCTATAAACCCGATTTTTTCAGCAATATCCGAGAATAATCTGATGTTTCTTGTAGAAATAATGAGAGTCTTATCTTTCTTTGTTTCGTAAAGAAACTCTTTAATATCGTTGAGTAAGAAATCGTCTAAGTGATCAAGAAGAGAATCAAATATAAAAACTTGAGGATTCCTTGCAATATTTAGGAAGATTATGAAAGATATCTTATCACCAATTGTCCATTCGTCAAAATGTTCATATGTACTTAAGGTATTTTTGTCTGAAAAAATATGCGATAAATTAAGTTTTTCTAAAAGGATAAATTGTTCTTTGGTAATATCAGATTTTTTTAAACCTAACGCTAAATATAAGACTTCACTTAAGGTTAAAAAATTAATATTTTCTATGAATGTTGGTTCACAGTATGATATCTGAGAACGTAGAAATTGTCCTTTAAGGTTTGCAATATTCTCGCCTTGAAATAAAATTGCCCCGCTATTACTAACATTCCTGAAAAGCTCGTTATTAAGATCCACTATTGATCTTAATAACAGAGACTTCCCAGAGTTGCGGGGGCCATAGACTAAAAAAGTTTCATTTTGTGAAAATTCCAAGTTTATGTTTTTTAATAGTTTTTTATTACCTATTTTCATTGAATAATCTATAAACTGAATTACTGGAGATTTATCCATCTTTATTCCTTTAATACGAATCGTTTTTTCTGCTTATGTTATTAAACAACAGATCTTCTTTTTTTGAAACTAATTCTTCTAAGCTTTTATGATCTTTTGCATTTTTAATTAGTCTAATAAAATCAATCTGAGAACATACTTTTAAATTTGTTTCTTGATGGTATTTCTTCTCTCTTTTGCCACTCACCTTTTCCACCGCCTTATTCTAAGAAAGAATAATATTATGGTGGTACCCACGTCGTCTAACCTAATGATACACCTTTTTCTATACAGAAAAAGTAACTTACTTTACAATTCTTTATCAATTAGCTAGCAAATAGGCAAACAATTCATAAAAATGAGCTATTATTTCTGTTTTACAGTTAAAGCCTTTTTATACTTCCACTTATCAGAGCGGAAACGTAAAAATACAATAAAAGAACGAATGTACTGATCGATAACCATAGCAGTCCATGCACCAATAAGTCCCCAACCGAAAATTCTTACGAATATGTGAGACAACACAACACGAACACCCCAAATACCAATCAAAGATGCAATTAAAGGATATGTTGTGTCTCCTGCTCCTCTTAAGGCTCCTGACAATATTAATTGAGTAGATTGACCTGGTTGAGCTAGAGCCATGATTTTTAATACAGTTCCTGCCATAGTTGCAACAACTAAATCATCTGTATACAACCTAGCTATTGGATGAGAAAATAATATAAATCCAACTCCAACACCACAAGCAACGATTAATCCTATTTTATGGATAATATTTGCGTATTGTTCTGCTTTTTTGGGGTCATTTGCACCCAAACTCTGTCCTACTAAGGTTGTAGAAGCTACACCAAATGCCTGACTTGGAGAAAAAGTTAATCCATTAATATTTAAACCAATTTGGTGAGCAGCATAAACTGAAGTACCTAATCCTGATACTATTCTTCCAAAAAACATTAAACCACTTTGTATTACAAACTGCTCAAGCGCAGAAGGTATTCCTATAGAAAAAATCTTTTTTATAATACTAGAATCTAACCCTCTACTTTCTTTAACTTCAGAATATTTTAATGCCAACACACTTCTCTTTGAAAAATAAAGAACATAGAAAGCAGCGAGACATCCAAGTAAACGAGAAATTACAGTAGAAATAGCGGCACCAGCAACTTCTAATCGTGGAAACCCTAATTTTCCATATATAAGCACCCAATTTCCGAACACGTTAAACAAGTTTGCACCTAGGTTATAGAACATAGGGATTTTTGTTTCACCGGCTCCTCTTAAAGCTGCAGTTATAACCATGTTTAGTACTAGGAAAATCATTCCAGCTCCAACAATTTGGAAATACTGGGTAGCAAGTGGAAAAGTATCTTCTTGAGCACCCATAAACGTAATAACTGCTGGTGCGGCAATAACACCAATGATACTAAAAATGATCCCCAAAATTAATCCCATTTTCAGAGATTGTCTAGTAACTTCTTGTGCCTCTTGTATATTGTGAGATCCAATGTTCCAAGCTACCAAAGCTGTAGTCCCAACATTTAGCGCTGCAAAAACTGCTATTAACAAGTTAAAAGGCTGATTTGTAAGTCCTACGGCTGCAATTGCACCTGGTGATATTCTACCAACCATTATCATGTCTATCATTCCAAAGAGTGTCGACATGACTAACTCTACGAATGCTGGACCAGCAATTCTCAGAGATTCTTTCAATAAAGGGTTTGAAAGAGATAACTTTGTAGCTTTTTCTTCTTTTATTAACTTATCCTTTTTCAACTGATCTTCCGTCTCCTCTTCATAAATAGTGTATTAATTAGCTTAACTAATTATATTGTACTACATTATAAGTGACAAAAAACGAAAAAATATAAAGAGTATGTAAAAAAAAATTGAATTTGTGAATGTTTCAAAGCTGCTCATTATTAATTGTATTACTAATTACTTGTTTTATGTGAACAAGAATTATTTTTCAACAAAAATAAAAAAAGCGCTTTAATCTAAATGTTTTGTCATTTCTAAAGTGGGTATCTTTCGTAATATAAATCAATTAATGGCTTATAAAACAGTTCTTCGTCGACTTCTTCATGTCCAATGATTTCTCTTCTAATTTCTTCACGGTCTTTCTGCTAATTCTAACTCTTACTACTGTAACTTCCACCTCATTCTCCCCTTTCACAAAAATGTTCCTTTTTGTTCACTCCTGTATTATCTATGTGCCTTTTTGTTACTTTGTGGGCAAAAAAATATTATCGTCTTTATAATTTAAAACTTTTTTTATTCTTAAAGCAATTTTTAAAGAAGGGTTTTTCTTTCCTAAGTCAATATTTGTATAAGTAGTTGTACTAATGCCAACTTTTTGCGCAACTTCATACTGTGTAAGATTTTGTTTTAGCTTTATTTCTCACAATTTATTTCTCATATTTTTCCTCCATACATAATTAATTGGAAACTTATATTTAAATAATAGTGGCTTTTCGTGACTCTGTCAAGTACTATATATGTTTTTTTTAAATATTATGTTGTTTTTCGTTACATATGTTCATTTTAGACACATTTAGTGTATAATTAATGTAAAGTATAAATATATTTGAAGGGAAATGATTATATGACAAATTTTGCAGACAGATTAAAATTATTAAGAGAAGAAAACGAACTCACTCAGCAAGATGTTGCTGATATTTTAAATGTGAGCCGTGCAACTATAGCTGTATATGAAACAAAAGGCAAACAACCCGATTATGAGAAACTTTTAAAATTAGCAGATTGTTTTAATGTGAGTTGTGAATTGTCTGCTTATATATATGTCTTTGTATATGTTAGTAGAAAGGGCAATTACCGTTTAGTTCTAAATGGAAATATATCTTATGAAACACAATGTAGAACTTTTATTCATGAGATTAAACATATTACATATGATTTGCCAAAATTAGGTTATATTATTGGTATAGATATGCGATATATTCATATTGAACAAAAAGCTGATTTTTTTTTTGAAAATTTTTTGAAATATTATTAAATTATGAAAAGGAGATACATCTATGAAGGGCGAGAGAATGATGAACAAATTGGTAAAACAGAGCCAAGAGGCCTTCGTACTATCTCTTGAATTGTTCAATAGATTTAATAACGATTATCGATTAGAAGGATTTAGTTTTTTCATAATTAATGCTTGGGAGCTTTTATTAAAAGCGCAATTAATAAAAATTAACCAAGATGATAAGGCAATTTATTGTAACAAAAATCCTAAAAAAAATTCTTTAAGCATGTCGGATTGCTTAGATACAATTTTTACCGAGTCTACTAGTCCTGTAAAATGTAATTTGCTTAAGATAAAGGAAATCAGAAATTTTGCAACGCATTTAATTGTACCTGAAATTGAAGGGTTATATATCGGGCTATTTCAGGCATGCATATTAAATTATATTAACTATTTGAATAAATGGTTCGATATTTCAATGGATGAAAAGCTTTCTCCAGGTATGCTGGCAATAACATCCGGAAACAGTGAAATAGATTTTATAAAATTAAGGAGAAAATACAACAAAGATATTATTAACTTTGTGCAGCAAGCGAAACAAAAAATTGAGCATGATACCTTTTCTGAAATAAACAACTTAGAGGGAGAATATTATACTATACCCATTGAATATACATTAGCCTATGTTAAAAATCCAAAACTTGCTGATATTGTAGTAGTTTTCGATAATAACAGCAAAAATAAAGTTGCTGAAATACATGTTCCAAAAGATATTGATAGAACTCACCCATATAGAATGACCGATGTTGTTAATAAAGTAAAAAATGAAATTGGTGATGATATACGTTTTAATAAACATGATGTTATGTCAATTATTTATGTAGAAAAAATCAAAGATAATAACAATAAATATCATTATTATATAAAAAATCTTAATGTCCATTTATATTCTGATGAGTTTGTTTCGTTGATTATAAAAAATATAAAAAATAATGCTAACTATTTAACAAAGTGCCGTTATAAATATCAACATAAAAAATAGAGTATTCTAGAAAATGGAATACTCTCACTTAAAATAGTGCTTACTACTACTCGCAACCATCGCAACCCATTGCTTCTATAGCATAAACATACTTGATACGCAAAGGTATGCGTTTGAGGGTATAGTTGAAAAATAATAAATGAAAGAGAGGTTAATAAAAACAATGCATATATTTTCGCAAGAAGAAATTGACAAAATAGTGGAATACTTAAAAAGCGGCAATCCTTTGCCGGAGGATTACAAAGCAATTCTTTTTGAAAATAAAAAAGAATATGAACTTATTTATGATGGTAAGGAACGAGAAGAGGATATTTTAGCTGATACGATGGCTGTTCCTTTACAGCCAGTGAAAACTTTTTTAATGGAGGAAATAAAGATTGGGAAAATATGCTTATTTTTGGCGATAATCTTCAAGTTCTAAAAACCCTTTTGCAAATGAAGCAGAAAGGAAAGCTCAAGAATTCAGATGGAACACAAGGTATGAGATTGATATACATAGATCCGCCTTTTGCTACCAAAAAAGAGTTTAAGGGAAGTCAGGAACAAAAAGCATACCAAGACAAAATAGCTGGAGCAAAGTTTTTAGAATTTTTGAGAAAGAGACTGATTTTTTTACGTGAGTTACTAAGCGATGACGGAAGCATCTATGTCCATCTAGATTGGAAAAAAAATTCTTATATAAGAGTGTTAATGGATGAAATATTTGGTGAAACTAAATTTAGAAACGAGATTATTTGGAAATATTTTGGTCCAACAAGTACAGAGAAAAATTTTCCAAGAAAACATGATAACATCCTATTTTACACAAAAACAGATGATTATTTTTTCAATGGAAAAGCAACTCTTATCCAATATGATAGTAAAGCGATTCGTCGATATGATAAAATAGACGATAATGGACAACGATATAAGCTTTATTACGATGATAATGGCGTAGTTAGAAAAGCCTACCTAAAAGAGGGTAAACCAACAGAAATTTTTGAGATTCCTTTCGTACAAGGAACTGCTGAAGAACGAATAGGTTATCCCACTCAAAAACCAGAGGCACTTTTAAATCGTATTATCAGAGCTTCTTCAAATCCTGGCGATCTTGTATTAGACTGCTTTGCCGGTTCAGGCACTACACTTGCCGTAGCAGAAAAGCTAGATAGACGCTGGATAGGGGTAGATTGCGGAAAACTTGCCATTTACACTATGCAAAAACGGCTGTTAAATATTGAAAAAAGCAAAGATTTAGACAATCCAAAAAGGAAATATGATAAGCCTTGTAAACCATTTACTCTTTATAACGCCGGCTTATATGATTATAAAATGATCAAGGAACTTCCATGGGAACAATATCGGGATTTTGCTTTAAAGCTTTTCCAATGCCGTGACGAGAAGCATGAGATATCAGCGATTGAACTTGATGGCTATTTGGGCATGGATCATGTTTTGGTATTTAACTATCAGAAGCACAGAGACGCATTGCTAGGTAAAGAATTTATTGATGATCTTCATAAATATCTTGGCGATAAAATTGGCAAACGGTTTTTTATAATTGCTCCCGCTGCATCAGTACAGTTTCTTGAAGATTATATTGAGAAAGGCCGGACAAAATATTTTGTTCTTCGTATCCCTTACTCAATTATTGACGAAATCCATAAACGTGGATTCACTAGAATAATACAGCCTGTAAGCGAGGAAGATGTAAACGACACCGTCGAATCAGTAGGGTTTGATTTTATTCAAATCCCTTATGTAGAATGCGAATATTTAATAAAGTCCAAGACAGGACAAAAGAGTTTTAACGAGAGCGCAAAAGAATGTGTAATCAAAATTAATCGATTTGAAAGTAAGGTTATCAGCAAAAAACCTGTGAGGTTTGACAATATGGAAACATTATCAATGATCATGTTGGATTATGATTATAATGGTGAAGTTTTTGATTTTGATGAAGTTTTTTATGCAGATAAGTTAATAAAAAATAATTATGAAATATGTTTTGACGAAAACAGAGTTAAGCGGCAGCTCATGATTATCTACATTGACATTTTTGGTAACGAAAAGCGTGAGACAAAAACGCTTGAAAACTTCATTGCTGAAGCGGAGGGATAATTATGCTAGCTAAACAAACATTTCAAAATAAGGACCTTGTCTTAAAAGTATCTCAAAATTATGACCCGGATAGTTATGACCCTTACAAATATGAAGCCTTCTTAGATGCTCTTTGCAGCGATAGAGAATATCAAAAAGAAGCTATTCGCACTACCGTGTGTTATTTCCTGGGCGGCGAATATAAAAATCTTAAGGAATTGGCCGAAGAAAACTATCATAATAATCCAAAACTCCAAGAGAAATATTCCTCATTTGATGATTTTAAGGATTATCTGCAATTTCCAGATAAGCTTGCATGTTCCATAGATCATGCAACAGGCACCGGCAAAAGCTATGTAATGTATGGTATTGCCCGCATAATGCTTTCAGAAGGAGCAGTAGACTGGGTATTAGTTCTCTGTCCTTCTAACACTATAGAAGCCGGCCTTACTGAAAAATTTCGTAGTCTATCTGCCGATAAAACTCTAAAAGACCTTATGCCACCAGATGCTAAAATTAGGAATCCGCGCATTATAAATGCATCAAGCACTATAGAAAAAGGTGATATTTGTATTGAAAATATACATGCAACATATATTAACACAAAGTCATCTATTGAAGATAGCCTTGTGGGTAAGGGAGAACGAACTCTTATACTCAATGATGAGGCTCACCATCTAATGAGCCCTTATAATGATAAAGGACTTAAAAAATGGAAAGAATTTTTGCTTGATCCTAAATATAACTTTAAATTTATTGTGAACGTTTCAGGAACTTGTTATATCAAAGATGAATATTTTTCAGATGTGATTCATCGCTTTTCGTTAAGAGATGCTATTGAAGCAAAATTCATAAAAACCATACGTTATGTAGCCGAAGATTCTTCTAATAGTGAAGAAGAAAAGTTTCAAAAAATATATGATAATCACTTAGAAAATAAGACAATAAAATACAGAGAAGTTAAACCTTTAACAATTTTGATTACCAAAGACATTGCAGCGTGTAAAAATCTTACCAACAAACTAATTAGTTTTCTTTCTGACAAAGAGAATATTAGTAAGGAGCAGGCAGCAAATAAAGTTTTAATTGTTACCTCTTCAAACAAACATGAAAAAAATATACCACTTTTGAAAAAAGTAGATAGCTCAGAAAATCCTATAGAATGGATAACTTCTGTCAGCATGCTTTCTGAGGGATGGGATGTAAAAAACGTATTTCAAATTGTCCCGCATGAAGAACGGGCATTTAACTCCAAACTTCTTATTGCTCAGGTTTTGGGAAGAGGATTAAGAATCCCGGATGTCTATAAAAAAGAAGGAAATCAACCGGTTGTAACTGTTTTTAATCACGATAGCTGGTCAAGCAATATCAAACATTTAGTAGATGAAGTTTTAGAAATAGAAAGACGAGTATATTCATATCCTATAGAAAAGAGTAAAGATTATAATTTTGATCTTTATAATATTTGTTATAAGAGAAATGAAGAAGAAATTGAACATTCTAAAGATGATTCTTACGATTTGCTAAAAAAAGGTTATATAACCTATGCAAAACAGTCAGAAGAAATTGATGAAACAACAACTTATGTTAAAGCAATATCCGGAGAAACAGAAGATAAGACCACAACTATTAAAATCCGAATGTACCCTATTAACGAGGTGGCTCATGATATTTATAACCGTCTTCTTATTTTTGATCAAGAAGCAGGAACAAATTATAGCGAAGAATTCTCTGAAGAAAAGATTGTAGAAATTATTAAAAATTCTCTTAGCAAAATTAATGATCAAACTGACCAATTAAGCGAAGGCAATCGCAACCGGACTTTATCGGCATTTGGTGTTATAAGGCGAAAAGGATCTAAAAGCTTGAGAATAAAGGTTGAGCCTCATAAATTGATAAAGAAGAATACGAGGGAAATGCCAAAAGACTCAATTGGTGTAGGTTCTCTTCGCCGAGATGCCACAATATTCTACGATGATTATTCATTAAGCAATAGCGAAATGCCAGACAGAAAATTATTGAAAGAGCTTGAGGAGGATGATAGTCTTCCCAGATATGCGTTAATAAAAATATCAAATAAATATAACTTTAAAACTCCTTTAAATTTAGTTTTAGCTTCTTATGAACCTGAGCGCAAATTTATAAAAGGTCTGACAGAAGAACCTATAGCAAAAGTTGTCGATGCTTGGATCAAGTCTCGTGATGTAGGTTTTTATAGCATTGAGTATTCATGGAGGAAAGGCGAGCATCCTAAACAAGGAAAGTTTAATCCAGATTTCTTTATAAAAATAGGGAATGATATTATCGTAGTGGAAATTAAAATGGATCATGACGTATCAGATGAAAATAAAGCTAAACTTAGATATGCCAAAAATCATTTTAATAGAGTCAACGAAATGCAAGATGAACAAAAATTTTATTTTTACTTTCTTTCTCCAAATAGCTATTCTATTTTCTTTAAAGCATTAAGAGAAAAGAAATATCAAGACTTCAAATCAGATCTTGAAGCAGAATTAGAAGAAGCATTACAAGAAAATTATGAAGGTGTTTAAAGGTGATATAAATGAAAGCGGCTATTTATGCATGATATTCCAGTGACAATCAGAGAGAGGAGTCTAGAGATAACTTTGTTACTTTTTCTTCTTTTGTTAACTTATCTTTTTTCAACTGATCTTCCTTCTCCTCTTTATAAATAGTGTATTAATTAGCTTAACTAATTATATTGTACTACATTATAAGTGACAAAAAACGAAAAAATATAAAGAGTATGTAAAAAAAAATTGAATTTGTGAATGTTTCAAAGCTGCTCATTATTAATTGTATTACTAATTACTTGTTTTATGTGAACAAGAATTATTTTTCAATAAAAATAAAAAAAGCGCTTTAATCTAGCGCTTCAAAATTTACTCATATCTATTAATGTTGTAATGTTACCAAGTACTGGTGGAGACGGCGGGAGTCGAACCCGCGTCCGAAGATAGTTGACCTCGGCTTCTCCGAGCGCAGTCCGCAATCGTTTTTTGGGAATTGTGACTTTGCGGACAGAGTCTCAATTCCCTAGTGCCCG